>Ga0335081_10000841_pt1 | contig 49370 bp, 35 predicted proteins | sample Lox_Sample_35_FD_206713 | JGI IMG/M metagenome (GOLD analysis project Ga0335081, IMG submission 206713) | Soil microbial communities from Loxahatchee National Wildlife Refuge, Florida, United States - Lox_Sample_3.5 | ecosystem: Environmental > Terrestrial > Soil > Wetlands | place: USA... | reverse complement strand
GTGTACCGCATTCTGCGAGAGGACAACCTGTTGTGCGTGCGCAAACGGAAATTTGTCGTCACCACCGATTCCAACCACGGGCGGAGAGTCTACCCTAACTTGGCGGGTGAAATGGTGGTGACCGATGTGGACCAGCTCTGGGTGGCTGACATCACCTACATCCGCTTGCAGGACGAGTTCGTGTTCCTGGCGGTGATGCTGGATGCCTGTTCGCGGCGCGTGATCGGATGGGCTTTGGAGCGGACCCTGGAGGACGACTTGACGCTGGCCGCGTTACGCATGGCCCTGTCGCATCGCACGATCCAGCCGGGCCTGATTCATCACTCCGATCGCGGTTCCCAATACGCTTCGACAGAATATACGGATCTGCTGAAAGCACATGGCATCGACATCAGTATGAGTCGCAAAGCAAATCCCTGGGACAACGCCGCCTGTGAGTCATTCATGAAAAGCCTGAAATACGAAGAAGTGTTGCGAAACGAATACCGCGACCTGGGCGAGGCTCGGCGATCGATCGTGCGGTTTCTCGAACAGGTGTACAACGAAAAGCGACTGCACTCCGCGCTAGGCTACCGCCCGCCAGTGGAGTTCGAGCAGATCTTATTGGCGCGCAAGCAGACTCGGGTTGCGGCTGGAGAACTCGCATGCACGGACTTGCGGTAAACACGCGGCTGAACCCCAGCGGAGACGGAGCGAAAGGCGCCCATAACAGGGAAACCCTCCAAACGACCGGATTCTACGTGGGCCGGATTGTAATCGTCTCAAGAGAGTTTGCGTCGATCCCTCACACCCCCGCCGGGTCACTCATTCCGATGGCCATCGAAATGCGTTTTCTGAGGCATGACGGAATCTATCGGTCCGATGTGGTCCAAAACAAAATCAACATCAAAACCAAACCCTGGGGCGGGGCCGTGCCTCCTCCCGCCAGTCGGCCCCGAGCCCAGGTAAAAGAACGCGCCGGGAGGAACACGCTCTTCTCATCGTCCGCGATGAGTTCCGGCCGGCTATTCCTCGATCGGGGTGGTCGCCACCAGAGCCCGTCTCCGCTTCACCGACACGGCCAGCGTAATCCGATTGCCCGATCGGAAGGAACGAATTATCATCGAACGGTAAGCAGTGTCTTAACTGTTTGTGTCAGCTCAGGGGGCAAGCGCAAATCGATCTCGGTGTTTCCGATGCGCGATTGAGGTTCAACCGAGCCCGGCCTGTTTAGCGGCGCCTGGAAGAGATTGATTCGCGAGCTCAACCCGACAAATGCAACAGTTCCATTACGGCTCACTGAAGGGTCGATCGCCTCTTCTGTGGAGGACATTAGGGGCACAGCTTTCCATCTCCGCCACCAGGGTGCCTTTAGCGAAGTTCGCCAAACGTTTGTATCGCTCGTCATCCTGGCACTGAAGATGAGATCACCACCATGCCAACTCAGGGGGCCTAGATAGAGTGTGAGCCCCTGTCCCAAAACCCTCTGCAACGCACCCGTGGCGCGAGGGTTTTTGCCATCCCGCCCCACTGTCCACCAGTCCGTGTCAGATTCGGCGTCTTGGCATCCGGGGCCACAACCTTGGAAAACAAGCTCATTTCCGTCGGGGCTCCACGCGGGATGCCGAGCATCCGCAGAATCGGGCAGCAGTTGCCGCGCGGTTCCGCCATAAACGGATGCTACGTAGACACGCGCTCTACGACCCAAAAATTGAGCGTCGCTTCCAACCCAAAAGGCAATCTCTTTCCCGTCCGCTGAGAATACGGGATTATGGCCGAAAGGAGCAATCAAACGGTCCGGCCCTCCATTGACTTCCCGCACGTAGATGCCAGACGGCGTACGCTCGGACCGGTAGGCCACGCGCTGGCCGTCCGGCGAGATGCCGGGTTCAGCGTCGTTTGCCGGGTCATCCGTGAGGCGCGTGCCTCCCGTCCCATTCACGCGGCGCACCCAGATATCCAGGTCGCCCCGGTGGCTGGTGTCCGAGGCGTAAGCCATTATCTCGCCGTCGGCGGAAAGAGACGGCTGCCAAGAGATGCCGTCGTCGTTGGTGACTTTGGTTAAGCGGAACTGAGGCGTGCGGGGTTCTCTGGCGGCGTAGAAACCGCCTAATCCAAGAAGTAGAACAGCCGCCACCACCACCCTCCGCTTAGTGCGCGGCCTGATTTTCGAACTCTCAAGCATCGCCACGACATGGGCCGCACGGGCAGGACGTAAGTGTGGATCGAGCTCCCAAGCCTTCGCCAAAGCCCCGTCCCATGTCGGTTTTAGCCCAGACACCACTGTGGACGGCGCAACGAGCGGGTGGCGACGTCCGGTGATCATCTCGAAGATTGTGACACCGAATGAATAGACATCGCTGGCGAATGTCGCCTGGCCGGATTCGAACTGTTCCGGCGCCATGTAGGCAGGAGTTCCGAAAATGTGTCCCGTCTGCGTCAACGCCAGGTCGAGACCCGTCGACCGGGCCAATCCAAAATCAGTTACTACCACACGGGTTCGGCCGTCTGCTTGCTTGATCAGGTGCAAGTTAGATGGCTTGAGATCACGATGAACGATGCCCAGCTGATGGATCTCATCAAGGCCGATTGCGATCTGACGAATCAACGGGAGGGCTTCAACCGGAGAGAAGGGCCCGTGAGCGGCAATCCGCTGCGCCATTGTCTCGCCTTCCAACAGCTCCATAGTGAGGAAGGTCATCTTCCTACCCGGTTCGCTCTCATCCTCCCACAGCTCGAAAACCCGGCAGACATTCGGGTGTGACACTCGCCGCGACAGTTGCAGTTCCTGCCGAAAACGGAGCGTAGCAGCCTGGTCGCCAGCGATCTCAGGTCGCAATGTCTTGATCGCGAGGCGTTCGCCCAGAACCAAGTCCTCGGCTTCGTAAACTTCCCCCATCCCGCCTTCACCAATCAGGCGTACGATGCGAAACCGGTTGGATACGATTTGTTGCGGTGCGAAGCCCCCGAGCGAAGGCGATACCATGACAGCCGGTTGTTCCATAAAATCGCCGGCGGCTCCATAGTTTTTGAGGAGACGCCGCACTTCATCGAGAAGAAGTGTATCTCCGGCGCATTCACGAACCAGGACGGCCTCCTGAGAACTCGGAGGCAAATCCAAAGCCAATTCGAACACGCACTTTGCACGCGCCCATCGGATCGGGTCCAATTGCTGCGGGTGCTGTCCGGCCGAATTCATGGGTTACCGAAGAAGGCTATCCGCCTGAGCCGCTTCCACCTAGTTCACCGTACAACCAAGCCTTGGCGGAATTCCATTCACGTTTTATTGTCCTAGGGGAAAGCTGCAACACCTCTGCGATTTCATCCACCGTAAGTCCTACGAAGAAACGCAACTCGACAATCTGACACTGACGAGCGTCTATGGCGGCCAGACGTGTAAGAGCTTCATCCACTTGTAACACGTCGGGGCCAGTCTCGCTGCTGTAGACTAACGCTTCGTCCAGAGCCACATCTTTACGGTCCGACCCGCCCCTTTTTTCCGCCTTATTTAGCCTGGCATGGTCAACCAGAATGCGGCGCATCGCTTGGGCGGCCACGGCGAAGAAATGGGCTCGGTTCTTCCAGTCGACATCGTTCTGGTCGACCAGCTTTAGATAGACTTCGTGGACTAGGGCGGTGGGCTGGAGAGTGTGGCCGGATTGCTCACGCGCCATGTAGTACCGGGCCATCCGTCGCAATTCCTGATAGACGACTGGAATCAAGTCATCGGCGGCCTTTTTGTCACCCGCGCTTAACCTCTTCAGAATGGCGGTGATTTGTCCGGCTTGGCTATCCATTTGGATAACCATAGATTATTGCATGAATGATCCATGAGCCGATTGATGCCGTGCGGCCAAGGAAAGCTATCAAACGAAGCGGCCACCCACATCACACACTTCATCTCCTGGTGGCGCCCCGCACTGCCCAGAGCGCGAAAAGAGGCTGCTTTTGTTGGTGAGCCGCCCGAGTCGTCGTCGGATCTCTTCGAGGCCCAATGCGGGTCCAGCACCCCGTGTCCAGCGGCGAACCGGAGGCTCTGAAAGTCAGGTTTTTTTGACTACATCTCTGGAATTAGCGACTTGCGGCCCACACATAACCACGAATCTTCGTGTCCATCTCGTGAAGGATTCACGCACTGGATCCGGCCACTATTGTGACATCAGCAGAATTCGAAACATGACGGGATTTGTTCGTCATCTTTAGAAGAAGGTGCCTGCCCCCGCGAGAAAAGCCCCGCCTCGCTTCGTCCAACCTGACGCGTACCTGTCGCAAAAGAAAGGGGTCAACCTTGCTGAGACTCAACATTGACCGGCCTTCCGCGAACCGGTCCGGCGGACTGTAGCGAAAGATTTAGCAAGGCAATCTCAGGGTTCAACAGGCCTCAACAACCAGATCGCTAACCTATTGAAAATAAGGGCCAATTTTCGCAGGCGAAAATCGGGCCCAAGACAGTGGTTGACGTGTTCAAGAAACAGCCTATTTTCAAATACTTACGTTCCAACAAATTGCGGCAAGTTTATGGAAATCCGTTTAAGCCTGTTGAGTTTTTGGGGCTTCCAACAGCTACGAAATCATCTACAATTTCGGCCGAAAGGTTCATGCTCAAGGCTTCACTCGCTGCTCACCTAATCGCTCCAGACATTCATTTAGCGCTCTCGCAAGAGAGTGGACAACAGTTGATTGGGTTCGCCGGCGATCTTGCGTCGGGCCGATGATTCCCGGACCAGTCGCGCCTACTAGAGCTCCGGCGTCGTGCGCGGTACGGGCCAGCCCGTTACGCCTGGTTTGTTCTGCCGATTTGGGCGAATCGCGCCCGAACGGGGCCGATCAAAACCTTCCGATTTTGCCGAAACGCGTATTTTCAAGGCGGTGAAGCTCCGAGAAAGTCAGGACGCGAGCCGCTGCGTGTTTCCCCGACAGGTTCCCCGTGAACTTGATTCGGAGAGACACGCCAACGGCTGGATCGTTAGCCGTAAGACCGACTAATGCTAGTGCGGTGAGCGTAATCTTCGACCTAAACGTATGCTCCGCGCCAGCGGTGAGCATGGCGGAAGCAGGTGCGCCTTCTGATGATGGCGACGCATCTAGCTCGAAATCGAAGTTTGTTCCGCTGTTTCCATCAGCCCGGAGATTGTGCTGTGCGATGAGGGACAGGAGCGCAGTTTGCTTGTATCCAGGCGCGGCAGTTCGAGCTCCTAGAAAGTCACCGCCATCGATCTCAAAATAGTTCTGCGGTGAATGGAAATAGTCGAGCATCGCCAGGAACTGGTGGCCGTAGTGTTCGACGCCTGGAGGCTCGTTTCCGTCCGTTGGCAGCGTGAGAGTGTAGTCCGCCTGGAAATGTAGGGAGCGTGACCCGACAGTCTCCCATTTCCGCAGGAGCCAGTCGTGGTTGGCCTCGAACTTGGTGACGCCATAGCCCCAAGTGCGGCTCGATCCAGGTGTGTGTGTGGAGGTAAAGGTTTGCGTACTACCGGCCACGAGAAAGCTTGCCGGCAGAAATACTCCGAAGCTTGCGGTCCCTGCCATGGCTTCCGGTGTTGGAGCTGCGGTTCTCGCTTGACTAGTGGCGGAGTATCCGTAAGCGACGTTGAAATCGCCGACCTGTTGCGCGTTAGCTCCTATCGCAGAGCAAGAGATCGCAATAGCGGCAAAAAGCGTTTCTGGGCGAGACAATTTGGTGGCTCTTGTTTTCATATCAACCTCGGAAGGAATCGGTTTGAACACCTTTCTATGACATAAGCGGGATTAGCGAACTAAATGGGACATCGCGTATGGTAGTTCGTACCGATCAGGCGACGCGATCTCCTCGAAGGCCGTTTCGAGTCAGCTTCCGAATTTGCCGATGATCCGGTATTGTCTGCAAAGCGCCGGATTTTAGTTTTCAGCTCCGACCGAGCCCAGTACGCGGACGATGAGCAGCTCGCCCGCGAATCCAAAAAGGAAGGCAACAGCAAAGGCCCCAGCAAAGCTGTGATCCGAACCGATGTAAAGGTTCAGCAACTTGGACTGGTATAAAGCGTAGCCTGCAGGGCCAACCCCCGCGCCGAACCAGGCGCGGGCGTTTGTCACGAACTAGTTTCCCACCCGCTCTGGAATCCCGGAAACTCTGTCTTTCATGAGCGAGCTCACGCCGCTGATAGCCGCTCCCAACAAGCCAAAGAAGAGCACAGCAGCCACGACCTGATACGCGCAAGGGGCGAGCGTGTTTTCCTGATCACGACTGGACGAGATAAGAAAGGGAACCAACAATACCAGCCCGATGCCGCAACTGACAAGCAGCGTCCAAAGTTGGCTGCCCATCAGCCATATTTTCGCGTACTGATTGGAGAAGTGCTCGTCTCGTAATTTGTAATAGCTCAGACTTGATCTGACATGGTTGGTTAGATCAAGCAGCCGCATCAGCTGTAATTCCATCGCCTAAGTCCGGTTCGAGGAAGCGTGCCGCCCGATTTCGATCGTGGCGCAGTGAGTACGACGCCGCCGGCTGCAGACCGGCACGCGCGGCGCAGCCTGGGCGAAACGCAACGGCGGCGGCTACGATCCTCGGCAATGCCGGGCCAATCTTAACGTCAAGAGCATGCGGTGCGCTGCGAGGTAACCGCTGTCGGGTAGTCCGGTATCACCCCTTCACTGCTCGGCACGTGTCTTCCACTGTGCGGGGTCAGTGAGCATTTGACGTATACGGTTGCGCCTAGTTTCTCCGAGTCCCCTCGCAATCTCGTTCCATCGTTCGAGTGTGGTGGCGAGGTCCGTTCGTGGTAGCACGGAACTGGAAATTTCGTGAGCCATGAACCCAACCTCGCGCCATCTGCTTCGTCGCTCCCTGGAAAGCTTTCGCTCCCCCGCACAAAGTTCATCAGCAAAGCCAATTAGATGCTCGGCCAACAAGCTGACGAATAGCTTTCCGTGCAGCCATGCGCGAGCGCTCGCAGGATCTTTTTTCGGCAGGTGCCCAAACCCAAGAATAGACTTCATTCTTTTGAAAGCCAGCTCAACTTGCCAGCGCAAGCGGTAGATCTTTAGGATCTGGTCTGGCTCGAACTCCCGTGGGAGGCTAGTCCACACGAAGAAGTATGGCGCCGCTCGCCATGATTCCTGGGGAACGCTGACTTGCTTTCGACTGGCCTTTCGCGCGATGCGTTTTCGAACGCGTCGGGTTGCTCCGGCCGTTCGTTTCACGGCAATCAATCGACCGTTGAGCCTTCGCCCCTTGTGCCTCGCAAATGTCGGCCACTCCTGTGCTTTGCCGACACGCAACATCCCGAAGCGGCGCAACATTGGAAAAGCGCCACCATCTGCTTCGAAGAGGGGGAGCGCATGATGATTAACTCGAGCAATCACTGCACCCTTTGCTGCAAGGACATGGGCAATGCTCGTCGGCGTTCCGTAAATACGGTCTCCAAGGAGGACGTCGCCGGGTGAGACTGGGATGCGCCGCCAAGTCTCACCGCCAGTAACATCGGTAATTTCAAAGAAATCGCACCGCAGATCATTGAGGGTCAGAGAATAGTGCAGTCGCCAATCTGTTCCGGCACTGCCCGGCTCTGAGACGACTGTCGCATCAACTGCACGGTAGCGAACACTTCCCGCCGGAAGGTCCCAGCCGCTAGCCGCGCCGAGCTCCCTTGCTAGCCAGTGAAGCCAATGCTCAGCCGCTCGTAGCCTCTTGAAAAGAGCTACTGCGCTCATATCTGCCAGCCCGGTCTGCTTAGCGCGCGCCACGGTCTCGGTAAGGGAGTAACCGTTTGCTAGATGGATGAGGAGGGTTCGCAGTAAGGCATCCGGCCCGGAGACGCCTCGCGCACGAGTTAATGCGCCGGTCTTCTTGGCTTCCTCCTGCCACCTCGGCGGCAAGAAATTGACCAGAACAGGCCAATTATCAAGCTCTGAAGAGGATCTTCCACAACATGGCGAAATCAGGATGTTTTACCTCTGCTTAAGTTAACGCCTATGGGGCTCTGCCCCTGCGACCCTGAAATTTAACGCCGTTGCGCCAGAGTGGCTGATTTCCAACGGGGCGGCGCCCCGGCCATTCCGGTTGGTGAGTCGACGTTCGGTGCGCATCCCTGCGTTAATATAAATGCGATAACCTATCAAGAATTCAGACCGATTCAAACCAGAGTGGAGTTGATTCAGGCGACAAATTGCGCAGGCCCAGTTGGGGCCATTGTTGCTGGGGAGGAGAGTATATGGAACACCTGCAGGGTGAAGAGATGGGGGCGCATCGGCGCCAGGTCGATTGCGCTTCTAATCCGGTTAGCTCACTGATCGAGATGTTCGTCGAGATGGTTCAGGCCAGCCGGATTAAGAAGGGGCAGTGTCCGGCGCAGCGCCCTGTCTTTCTGAAACCACACGGGGTTGTGCATGGCGCATTCCGCATTCGTCCCGATTTGCCTGCCAATCTACGCCTGGGGTTATTCCAAGGTACGGAATATACAGCATGGGTGCGGTTCTCGTCGGACACGCTGCCAACCAGTAATGATTTCAAAACGACAGTTGGAATCGGAGTGAAGCTATTCGGCGTTCCAGGCAAGAAGATTTTTGGTCAGGCAGATGACACAACCTTCGACTTTATTCTGCAGAACCATGACGTATTCTTCGTCGATACCGCTAAGGACATGTGCGAGTTCACCAAGGCAGGTGTCGTGGACGGCAACTACGATCTTTATCTGAAGGTCCACCCGAAGACCGCCGCGATCCTGGACGCAATGAGGAAGCCGATTGGCAGCGTTCTCGCCTCTCCCTACTGGAGCCTCATGGCGTTCTCTTTCGGCTCCGAACGATTTGTGAAATACAAGCTTGAGCCGGCCATCACGGTTCCTCCTCCGGAGAGCGGACCCACCGATCCGGGCTATCTCTCCGCCGACCTGGAGCGGCGGTTGCACGAAGGCGCCGTAAGCTTCCATTTCATGATTCAGTTGCGCACGGACCCGGCAGCGATGCCGTTGGACGAATCTACGGTCGCGTGGGACGAGTCGGCGAGTCCGCCGATCCATGTCGCGGATCTGGTCCTTCACAAGCAGGACATCCGGTCCCGCGGGCAGGCTGAGTACGGAGAGAATCTTTCGTGGAACATCTGGCGGGTGACTTCGGAGCACACACCACAAGGGTCGATTGCGGTCGCGCGGCGCGAAGTCTACTCCGCGTCGTCGCAATTGCGCCGGGACGCCAACGGCGTACCAATCGGCGAGCCCGACCAATCGAAGAGCGACCAAGGCGTCATCCCATGCGTGGACAACCTTGTTATCAGAGCAGCTATTCACCCGGGAATCGGCATCGCTCGAATCGGGGACAGCAAGACGGAATTCTTCATCGGTCCCGAAGTGACGGAGCCGGCTCCCGAAGCTCCGGGCTATTACCGCGATGGATCCGGAGCATTGAAGCGTCAGGCCGCGTGCTTTCGAATCTACGGATTGAACGCGGAGGGACAGGTGGTCCGTGAATTGACCGCCAACAACGCGAACATAAAGTGGACGGTTCACTTGGCGAACAAAAAGGCGCAGTGGTATCAGTTTCAAGCGGCGTTGGATATTCCGGACGCAGTAAACATGTCAGTGCCGCGAAGGAATCCTGAGATTCCTTTTGCCGGCCGGTCGGTGCTTGCAATCGATCCCGGCGCGCGGACCATAACCGGCGCATCGGTTTCCGGCGGACCGGAAAACGCGTTCGATACCGGCAAATTCAAAGATACCGGGGTTCCGCTTGGCGAGATTCGAACAGATGATGCGGGGCGATTGCTGGTGCTCGGCGGGACTGGTAAGTCCGCCTCGCCGTCCGGCGCTCCCGTTTTTAACCCTGCCGATCCGAACAGCTTCAACAATGCCAATGACTGGTATGACGACGCCTCGGATGGGCCGGTCACGGCAGAGGTCACGATTGCGGGACTTCCGATTCCAGTGGACCCAGCCTGGGTCGTGGTTGCGCCGCCCAACTATGCTCCGGGCATTGTGGGCTGGCGCACGATGTACGACCTGCTCGTGGATGTGTATACGGCTGCGGGCTGGATGCCCGTTCCGGAGAAGGTATCGTTCTTGACTCACGTGCTTCCCATATTGAAGAGGCTTTCGAATCTGCAGTGGGTGAATAAGGGATTCGCCGCGATGTTTGGCGCGGGCGGCCCCATGAATTTCGAGGACCCCGCCTTCATCGCGAGGCTGGCGTATACAGAAGGACCGAACCAGCCGCTTGACCCGTACAAGGAATTGCGCCAGACCCTTTTGAATGCGTTTCGTCCCCAGAACACAACCGCCAGCGAGCGGCGAACCTGGCCCTGGATCTATGGAGATGCATTCGGTTCCTTCTCCGCGGCGTCTCCACTCAATGACCTGGCGCTTCCGGATCTGCAAGCATACTTCCTTAGGCATTGGGTCGATGGTAATTTCGTCAGCGATTGGAATCCGGCCGCGACACCTCCACGCACTTTGGACCAGGTTCCGCTAGCGGAGCGGCCGGCGATGCTTGATGCGGCGGCATTGCATTTCTGCCTTGCGGACGCGTTCCATCCAGGGTGCGAAATGACATGGCCGATGCGGCATTTGAGCATGTATACCTCGCCGTTTCGCATTCGGCACCGGCCCGCCGGCGATCCCGAACCAGATAACGGCAAGGAATTGAACGCGCAGAACGTGGAGCAGCCGAACGGCCCGCTCTACGCACAGGCTCCCGGAGATATCACACGGTGGATGGCGATTCCGTGGCAAGGCGACACGGCGTTCTGCCGTTCCGGTTACGATCCCGAGTACGACCCGTACCTGCCTATGTTCTGGGCGGCTCGGGTTCCCAATCAAGTGCTTACCGAGGATGATTACAAGATCGTGGTCGATACGTCGCGGCCGCTGCACGAAAGGCTGGTGGCGTTGAATCATCGGGAGCAATGGTTGCGATCCCTCACCGGGTCCGTGGCGCGGCAGATGATGCAAATGATTGCGGAATTCGGAAAGATGGGCGTGGTGGAAACTCGCCCCGGCGTGAAGAACGATCCTCTATTTCCGGAAACGTTATATGTCGAGACACTCACTCAAGAACGCTTTGAAGCTCTGCGGGCCCACGCCGCAAGACTGAAGGCCGAAGCGCCAGCGGCTCCCGAGAGTCGGGTCAGGCAGGCAGGCTGGGAGAGCGAAGAGCAGCTTGCGGAGTTCAGAAGCGTGCGCGTGCGTCACCGTTCATGATTCTATGCGATGCTATGGTGGCCGGGACCGGGCCAGCAGGCTCGCTCGCCGCAATGGAACTGGCGCGGGCGGGTCTGCGGGTTGCACTCGCGGACGGGTCGGACTCGACGCTTCCAAAAATCGGTGAGAGCCTTCCCCCCGTCGGGTTGCGCTTTCTGCGCTCGCTTGGGCTCGACGTTTCGGGGTTTGTAACCGTGCATCAGCGGATCGGCGGGAACCTGACCTGCTGGGCTTCTGAAGAGCTCGACGCCGCGGACTTCCTTTGTGACCCGGACGGGCCGGGTTGGCGCTTGTCGCGGCGCCGTTTCGACGCGTATCTTCGATCTGCCGCGGAATCGGCCGGAGCTCAGTACTTCCCCTTCAACCTCGACAAAGTTGTAAGGAATGGCGAGCGTTGGGAGCTTCACAGCACATCCGGAGAAGCCTTCGAGTGTCGGTGGCTGGTCGATGCGACGGGCCGCGGTTCTTCTATTGCGCGGAGGCTTGGCGTCCGGCGAAATCGCGATGAAGGCCTCGTCGCGCTGTGCGGTTTCGGTTCACCGCGTGCAGGAGAAAGGCTTAATCGCACACTGATCGAGGCTGTCCCAGAGGGCTGGTGGTACGGCGCGGTATTGCCGGAAGGCGTCGCCATGCTTGCCTTGCACGTCGATCCACGCGAGTCTCGATCAGTCCGACGGGATTGGCTCGCCGCGCTCAATCGCACTTCGTTCGTTCGGGAGTTCTTCCCTCCCGCCGGCTTCGGCGAGCGTTTGTTTATTGCCGAGGCCGGAGGCAGTTGGCTCCAAACCGTTCACGGGAAGAATTGGGTTGCCTGCGGCGACTCAGCGATCTCTTTCGATCCTTTATCGTCTCAGGGGATCTACACCGCCATGTATTCCGGAGTTACCGCGGCCAGGGCTATCGTCGCGAGTGAGAAAGGCTGTGCCTCGGCGATCGCGAAGTATGCGTGCAGGCTCGGCGAAATTCGAAGAGTATACCGGACGCGGTTGATCTACAGTTATCAGTTAGTGGCGCGCTGGCCTGATCATTTGTTTTGGAGCGCAAGGCGCTCATCGGATTCCGTCCTGCCCAGCGGGTGGCAAAAGGCTCCCGAACGCTGACGTGCGCGCATTACTCGCCTTCACCCAAATCCCCCATCTTGGAACGGCTTCATGCTATTACGAAGCAGGATCTGCTCACAGCAATGCGACAATCTCTGCTTCTCGTGCTTTTTCCGCGGCCCCCGGTCTTGGCGGTGTCTGGCACCACCAATTTCCGTAATCAGAAGGATGCCGCCCATTTGCATGGTTCCGACCCGTGGCTCCGGCTGAAAGCCACGGGCGCCCAGGTGAGTACAGATAACTAAAAATTATCGGGACTGCGGTGGTTCCTGGCTTTAGGCGTGACGAGTTGCGGAGCCGATACGACGTGGTCAGCTTTCGAGAGGATAGTTGGCACGCGTTTACTGGAGAGAGGACTGCGAGAATCCTTGCGCGTTTTCTGCTGGAGGTAAATCCGGCCTCGAATTGGCTATTGAACGCGGGCGCCGGTGTGTACGAGATAGGTACCGGCGCGTGGCGAGAGATAGCCGTAGATCTGTTCGTAACGCCAATTCGCCAGCGGAAACATTCCGTTTGCACGAGCGTTGAGCGACTGCCTTTCAAAAAGAGCAGCGTGGGAGCAGTAGTGTGCGTAGGTGAGGTTCTCGCGTATTGCGATCCGGCAGCCGCGATCCGTGAGTTCGCTAGCGTACTGGCTCCCTCTGGATTGCTCATTTGTGATTTTGCAAGTAGCAGGAGTCCGCGATATTGGTTTAGAAGGCCCTACGGCAGAGCGGCCGACTTGATTACAGACGAGTACAACGGCGTTCCTGAACGCACATGGGTCTACGATCCTGATTACGTAGGGTCTCTGCTTCGAGATGCGGGCTTTCAAATCCGAGAGATCTCAGGGACACATGCTTGGTCAGCGCTTGCCCGTCGCGCTGGCGCTGCGCCAGAACCGGCATTGCGTTTCCAGAGGTTGCTACGCCGCCTGCCCCTGCCGGCCCGTCTGGCGGACCTCACGACGATCGTGGCTTCACGATCCGCATCCGCGACATGATCAGCACAAAAAGCTTTCTGGATGCCTCGGTGTCCTCGACGAGGCAATAAAGGGCCGCAACGCCCAGGACGAACGGCACAAAGAGATAGGGATTTCCTAGAACGCGAGCGGCGACCACCAGAACAGCTACGAGAGTAACAACGCGCAGCAGCTTCGGCGCGAAGATTTCTTCGAGCATCAGGCGCAGCCGCGGTTGTCGGTTTCTGAACCGCTCAATCTCAGATCGGTTATCATCACCACGCGTGCCGAAGCTGTCGTTATTGCCGATCTCCGTTATTTGTGTGGAATATAGTTCGTTTATGAGCCGCTCCCGTTCGCCAAAACGGTCTTGGTCCAGAAATGGCCTGTCCCATCGCAAGTAATGCTTGAAGTATAGGCAGCGAAGGACTGTCCGCATCTCCGAGGCGGTGATCTTGACGCGCTTGCCAGGCAATCGGACCATCAAGTCCGCAGGGTAGCTAGTCTCACCCTCGTACGATTGCAAAATAGGATACCTGTATTCGAATTCGATCTCACGGAATCCGAGCCGTCGGAAGTAGGCAAGCAGTTTCGAATCGGCCTCCCATTGGCCAGCATCGTTCCTCTTTCGCGCCACCTCGAAAACGATGGTGAAGTCGGGGCGATAATTCTGGCCAAGGAAATCTTCGATGCTGTGTACCGCTCCACTTGGAACCAGTCCGCGGCGCCCTTTATCGCGGATGCATAGGTACTCAAAGAAGAACACGTGCTCTTCGCGAAAATAACTGTACTGGAGGTAACCCACAACCTCGCTGGCACGCTGAATCGCAAAGCACCGAAACTCGTCCGCCAAGGTGTCCTTGCTGTGCTCAATCCAGTAGAGAATCTGCCGTTCTGGATTTTGAGCCTCTGGCAGAATCGTCTCGCGATAGATGCTCAAGGCGGCATTGAGCCTTGTCAGTGCCCGATCCGTTCTGTCAATGGGCTTCAAATCCATGGCTGCTAGCGATAATTTTTAGTTATCCTTACCGTCTTTCCGAACGCATCCGTAAGGCTTGAGGTGCCCAAAATCGGATCTGATCAGCAACAAGATTATCAAATTCATTCCACATTTCCAATTAGAAACTCCTGTCGCAACTGTTCGGCTGTCTCTCTTGGGCTCGGAATCTTGACGGTTTTCACACGGGCAGGTAGACTGCAATAGGAGCAATTCCTCCCTAAAAGCCTCCGCAACTCATAAATCCAATTGTCTTTCTATGTCTCTACCCGGTCTGCTCTACGCAGTTGGCGCGGCAGTCACATGGGGGGCGGTGTACATAATCGACCAGCAGATCCTCAACGGCACGCCGCCCCTTGAACTCCTGATGCTCAACTCCGTCATGACAGCAGTGGTCTTTGCACCACTGTTGTTCTCTCGTCGCATGAGCCCGACGATAGGCTCCATTCCAACAGTCACATGGGCCCTCATGGTGGCATCTGTGGTCCTGGCTGCTCTGGCGAATCTCCTGATTTTTTCAACCATAAAACGGCTTGGCGCTTCAACGGCATCCGTCTTTGAAATCGCGTATCCCGCATTCGTGATCTTGTTTAGCTATGGTTTCCTGAAAGTCAAGCCCAACTTGTCGTTCCTTATCGGCGCCGCTCTCGTTTTAGTTGGGTCTGCGGTGATTATCGCGACTGGCCCATGATTGCTTTCTCTTCCGGTTGTCTAGGACAGCGGCTGACGCAACGTTCCGCGGCGACCCCTCTACACGGTTCTCCCTTAGCTCTGTTCGGTGTCTCCCTGACGTAGTTTCTGCTCCAGTCGCCAGGTCGCCCTCGCTAAATCAACCCGCCCAATCTAGGCCCGTTTAACGGTACGTCCACCAACAAACTCATCATTAACAAAATGTCATGAACATTGAACACATTCCTGAAATGAGTTTCAGCCCCGAGGAATCGCTTGAGTCGCGCATTGCGAAAATAGCTGCGCAAATCTCCCTCCGCGACTCGAAGCAAGCGGAATTCATTCGGCTGCTGAGGGAGTCCAACAAGACAAACCAGGCACCAGCCGGTGCCTGGGACGCGTGGCTGCAACTTCAGGATGCCCAAAACACCTTGGATGGATTGATGAAGGCGGCAATGCGGGGCCGTTGAACGCCCGATCGAGACCCTGCTTCGCCTCAGCCAATTGGAGCGAACCCATTAGGCGGGATAACTGAGAATTATCGTTCTCAAGCACTGCCTGTGATTCCAGTAGATACCTGGCGTCAGATCACGCCTCCTGAGTTTGAAGCCTTGGCGCTTGAGCACGTTCGCAGCGTTTACCCCGACTTCAGCTGGCGGTCCACCTCGCTGACCCTCGACGGGGGCAAGGATGCAGTCGGCGAACTCAGAAATCTTCAAGGTGAGATCGCAGAGATGTACTGGATGGAGGCGAAACACCATCCAACGAATCAATCAATCGGCAAATACACCCTGGACACTCACCTCGTATCGGCCTTTCTTTCCCATGGCGTACGGCGCTTGCATGTCGTGACCTCTGGCAAGCTGAGCGACACATTCTTGGTCCGGGCCGATGTGTTCAGTAAGGAGCATGGTTTCGTTTTCGCTTATACAGACCAAATGGCATTGGAGGCCTGGCTGGCCTCACGGCCTGATATTGTCCGAAGTTACTTCCACGACAGCGCTTCGGACGTCCTGCTGACTCTGGGCACGATTAAGCATGCGAACAACAGAATTTTCGCTTCCGGCATTTTCATCCCTGATAACGATAATGTCTCCACATCGGCGGTGCCAGCCACGCACCTATTGCCGGGGCGGAAGTTTCGACTCGTCGTGGTGACCTCATTGGCGACGGGCATGTCGAGCGCGGTAATTCCTTTTCGGCTCAAATGGGACGTGCCCCCTCAACGCGTGGGTCTACTAATGCAACCGGACGCCGACAACAGCGTCATCAGCTTCGACCCGGTTAGCCAACCAATCGTCACAGTACCATTCCGGCTCCTGCTCTTTAGCCGCACGCCGCTGCCGCCACTGATAATCGAGGCGACTGACGGGACGATAATCGCCCAAGTACCGCTGCGTGCGGCTACTGAGCTCCCACGGCTGACATCTCCCTTCGTCGGCGCTACTGCCAGGACTGAGCTCCTTGGCGCTCGACGATTACTTCAGGATTGTGCCGCAGCATCATCACCTCGGCTGGTGATCTGTCTGGGCCGCGCCGGAGCAGGAAAAACTCGCTTTGCAGAGGAACTGCGTGACGATGCCACTCTGCTCAGCTATTCAGTTCGCACCGTCGAAATGACGTCATCTCCTCGTTCGCAGGAAGAACTTTGGCGGCGTCTTTTTCGTTGGATCTTCGGAATGGAATGCAACCCATTTGAACTACCTGAAGACGAGTTGATCGGAAGGCATCTGACGAGTTTCGACCTCGATATTGACAGCCGGCGCGAGATACATGCCGCTTTGAAAGCCTTCCTTGTGGATGGAATTTACTCAGAGGACCTCTTCAACTTGGACCTTGCCACCGGGCGACATTTCGTTGATGTCCTTCAGTTGATTTTTCAAGGGCGCTCAACCCATCCAGTCCTTCTTCATATAGACGATGCCCACCACGTCTTGCGACCGCAACTGAGGCCGCTATACTTGCTCCGGCACCTGATCGAAACGGGTGGAGCTTTGCCTGTCGTGGTTTTGGTAACTGGCAGAAATGACGAAACCGTACGGGACCGCTCGTTCGAACACTTCGTCGTCAGCTTAGATTTGACGGGCTCTCGGCACACCCGCGTAATTGAGCTCCCGGATCTCTCCAACGAGGACGCCGAGGAGCTGGTCGCAACCACGCTGCGGTGGCCGGAACTGCGGGCTGACGAGTCTAAGACCCTTGCGATGATTCTCGACCGCGCGGGCACGAATCCCTTCTTGTTGATGCAGGTCCTAGACCATCTAGCAATTGAGCACCAGACAGTGGCGTTCGGGCATGGCGAGGGCTACTTTCTGATCGACGTACCACGCTTCAAGCGGGCTTTGGCGGAAGTGCCGCGAGGCGTCCGGCACATCCTTGCCAAAAGATTCGAAGGACTTGTCCGCCGCGGCGAAGCTAACCTTCTATTAGCGCTGGCGGGAATCGCGGTTGTCGGACGTCGCGCTCCTCGGCGGCTGTTGAGGCGAGTCTTGACGAGACCGCTCTCGGACCGACAAGCTGGTCGGCTTTTGGCTCTCGGTTACTTGACCGATTTCTCTAGTCGGGACGTAGAATTGGTGCATGATCTGCTTGTCGACGCTCTTAGGGAATTGCCGGAAGCTCGGCAAGCGGCGGTCTGTCTAGCCAAGTCCATCGGCGGGGACGCAACCCCGCTGCTCACGGACGACCAGCAGGCGTCAATATACTACGCAGCTGGACCCCGGTATTACCGCAACTCTTGGAACCTGACAAAACGCATTGTCGAAGACAGATCCCGGCGTCAGGAGTATCTCGGATTGCCACCCTTATTTACGCGACTGGAGCAAATCGCCTCTCGTACTCGCGGAGTGGTTGTTGACGCCAGGGTAGCCTGGCTTGCAGCCATCGCTGAACAGCATTGCGGCAACACGGATGCCGCTCTTCGCCGCTTCCAAAATATCAGGCGGGCTGCCGAAACCAACCTGCCGCTCGCCATGCACGAATACTTGAACTCGACGATTGAAATTGCCAACCAGCACTATCTACGAGCAGAACCGACAGACGCCATAGCGAATGTAAACACCGCATTGGAGTTGATGAAGGACCCGCGTCTCCCGGTCGCTGCACCATTCATCGCACAATTGAGGGCGCTTGCCCACAATAGACTTGGCGCGGCGTTGCACTTAATTGGGCGAGCCGGCGAGGCTCAAGCACAATTTGCGGAAGCGCTGGCCGCCGCCTTAGTCGCTGGTGATGATTACCTTACGGCCCACACCCACTGGAACTTGGCCGCCCTGTTGCGTTTCCGTCTCCCCGCCAAAAGTCACGGCCATCTTCAAACTGCGCGGACCCTTTGGTCCGAAAAGCTTCGACACAAGGAGCGGCTGCGCATCATGATCGACTGTTCGGAAGCGTATTCTGAATACCTGGAGCTCAAAAGCCTACTGGCCCGCACACGGCTGCTCGCGGTGGCCGCCGGAGCATTTGAAAAAGGCTACTTCGTTCAAACTACGGACGCTCTGCTGTGCCTCGCCTCAGGCGACTTGGCAGAGCACCGTTGGGTTGATGCTCGGCGGGTGCTCCTCCGCGCTTTGGATCTTGCCACGGTTTCCGAGGATTTGAAAAACAAGATGTTCATCAGCCACTATCTTTCCATCTGTGCCCACATGCTGGGAGCCGATGCTGAGTGCCGTGATTGGTGCTGGCAAGCTCTCGGCACGCTGACAGATACGAGGTTTAACCGAAGTCCGGTTGGCATGTGCTTGCAATACAATCAGAGCGTTTCGTCGTGCGGAACCGTGGAACCCACGCCAAAAGATGCAGCATCGGCCGGCCGGCTGCGGTGGCACCGCTTTGACCGGGCGTAAACGACCAAGGTTCTACCAGCCTGATCTGACAACTGCGGCAACGCGTTCGATATCAGAGAACTGCAGCCATGCTCCGATGGGAAGGCAAAGGTAGTGCCGGGCGAACGTATCTACGCCGACGAGAGTTTCCCGCGATTCAGGGCTATTCCACGAGGACAGGAGGTGATCGTTGCGCTGGTGGGGAATGGCAGCATGTATCCCTTCGCCGTGGAGTTTTTCCAATAAATCGTCTCGATCTTGCGCGACAATGGTATAAAGCCAAAAGTTGGGTAAACTTTCCGCCTGCCGGGGCGCGATGCGTAGTCCTGGGATGCCGGTGAGAAGGCTGTCATACATTCCGGCGAGCACTCTCTGGTAGCGCAGTCTTTCCTGGATTTGAGATAGTGCCCTAAGGCCAATTGCGGCGAACAGATTGTTAGAGACGAATCTGTGGCCCAATTCTTCAACAGTGTAGTCCCAAAACCGCCAGGGATCCCTGGCCTCACGCCGAATTCCGTACCAGCGTAACGAGCGGATGCGGTCTGGCAACGAGCTTGTTCTGACTGCAATGGCACCGCCTTCCACGGCCGACAGGAGTTTTGTGGGGCCGAAGCTGTAGCAAACATAGTCAATCTCCTCAGGATACAGGCTGCCCGCATAGGTGCTCCCGAACGACTGAGCGGCGTCGAGGATTACAGGTATCCTCAGGCTGCGGCAGTGCCGCATGATGATCGGATACTCGCAAGGAGCTCCCCCCCAATCCATGATGACAAGCGCCTTGGCGTTGGGGTGGCGCTGCAAAGCTGCGGCCACGGTCCTGCCGGTAACGTTTCCCGATAATGGATCAACATCCATCCAGGCAACCTTGGCGCCCAGCTGCAGCAACGGAATATTGGTGGCTGCACAGGTCATCGGAGTTGAAAGCACGACCGAGCCCGGCCGAATTCCTGCGGACTGGTATGCCAAGGTAAGAGCGGCGGTGCAACTCGACGTGACAACCACCGCGGACGAGCCGAGATATGATTGGAGCGCTCTTTCAAAAGAGGCAATCGACTCACCCGCCCCGACGTAGCCCGAGCGAAGGACAGCCATTACGTCGTGTTCGACTTCGCAGGGGGGCTGAAATCGCAAGAACGGAATATCCGGCGCGTTGGGTCTCATGATGGTAGCCCACCGCTGAAACCGAACCGCTCGCTTGTTAGGACGTTCGCATGACGATCAATAACGATATCTGGGCGCTGCCTCCAGGCAAACCACAAGCGATTCTGTAGAAGCTGGGAGAAATGCTCGACAATGAAAACGATTGTTGATGGAAGACGCTGAAATGCAAGGGGTACAGTTTTGAATAGGTCGACAGTATCCGTTTCCGCCAGCGTGCCACTGAGGTTATGAATCGTGCCTAGCCTGATGCCGCTCTCTGTCAGAGGCTCAGCAAGTTCTAGCCAATTTGGGGTTGGACAGAAGTTTATAACGGGGGTAGGATTCCCACAGGAAGCCCACGACGCGAGCGCACGTTTGGCGCTTGTCCTCAGGTATTGTCCGAGATCAGGCTGAAATCGCCCGGCCCATCGTGAGAAGAATACGCTGTAATTGTAGACTCTGCGGATTTGCTTATACGGTCCTCGAGTGGCACTTTCCATATGCATTGCGGGAATCCCAGTAGTCAACAGATTCTTGAGGCCCAGTTCGCGGCAGCGCAGACAGAACTCCACGTCCTCAAGACCGTCTCGATAGGTTTCGCTGAACCCGCCCACTTGCGCGAAGATGTCTCGCCGACACGCAAAAAACGCGGCAGTTACTGCCTGACGTTCAACGGTGCGTTCGAGCTCAAGCTCATCGAGACGACGTCCAACGTATAGGTGTGTAACCGTCCATTGATCGAAAGCGATGCCGGCGTGCTGAATCGTGTAGTCATGCGGGTAAAGCAAAATGCTACCGATGGCTCCAAGTTTACTGTCACGCTGAATTAGCGATTCGAACTCGTTCAGCGCGCCGTCGGGCACGAACACGTCAGAGTCGACAAACGCCAAAACATCTCCCCGGGCCGCCGCGGCACCTGTGTTATAGGCGACGGTATTTCCTTTGTTCTCCTGATGCTCCACAACGCTAACCTGCCCGAATTTGCGAAGTAAAGCGGCGGTGTCCAATCCTGAAGCATCATCGACAACAATTACCTCCGCGCCAGTGGGTAGATGCTCAAGAAGGGCCGTCAAGCAGTACTCAACAAGCGTGGTATTCCTGTACACCGGAACAATAACGCTGACCATGAACGATAATTCTCAGTTATCTATACCGTCGTCGAACACGCCACCGAACTTCGAACGGGCCTTGGCGAACGGTCTGAATTGAAGCGTACCAAATCAGACACCTGATTCCAAATCCAGATTCCAATTGCTTTCGTCGCCCTGGCGAGCACCGGTGACGATTTGCCTGTCCGGTCATCGCAACGTGCCTCCCGGACAACAGCCGGCGAGGTATAGGAGGATTGGACGGAGGAGAAAACTGTGAATTTTCCAGACGCGATGGAAGCCTTTCTGAGCGGCTACTTTTCGACATGCAGGAGAAGCGCGAAAACCTTTGCCGCATACAAGCTCGATTTGACGCAGTTAAAAGATTACGTTGGACCTGTGGAATCTCTGGCGGCGATCACCGCCGATACGCTCGAAAAATGGGCACTAGACATGCAGAAGCACGAGTACGCAGCCGTTTCGATCCGAAGGAAATTCGCGACGGCCCGCGTGTTCTTCAGCTATTGGGTCAGAAAAGGCGACATCGAAAATTCTCCGCTGTGGCGCATTCGCCTCGACCTCGGCCGGGAGCGGCTTCTTCCGCGCAACCTGTCAGCAGTCGATGCGAAGCTGTTTATCGAGAAAGCCTGGGCAGCAATCGAGGACGCCGACAGGACAGCAGGAAAGCCCAGCGATTCTTGTTTCCTGAGGCTCCGAAATCTCGCAGGCATCGAGATCCTATTCGCAACGGGGATGAGAGTGGGAGAACTGGTGAGCCTGAGCCTCTCAGACTGGCGCGAAGAAGATGCGAGCTTTCTCGTGAAGGGGAAGGGGTCCCGTCAACGTTTGGCGTTCCTGCCGGACGATCGTTCTTTGAGGGCTGTTCAGATGTATCTCTCAAAGCGGCGCGCTATTTCCGGAGATGATGATGCAGTTTTCTTGAACCCACGCGGAAAAAGAATATCTACGCAGGGTATTGCGAGGGTGATAGTGCGCTCCGCTAAAAGCGCTGGGATTTCGCGCCGCGTGACGCCGCACATGCTGCGTCATACGGTCGCGACTCTACTTCTTCACTTCGGCACTGATATTCGTGTGGTCCAAGAGGTTCTCGGCCACGCGTCGATCGCGACAACGCAACGTTACACCCACGTTTCCAAGGAGCATATGCTCGCTGCGTTGCGAGCCCGTCATCCCAGCCATCACCTGAGCATAAATATTGTGAATAGTCGGGCGTCATGATTCCAAATCGCCCAAAAACGCTGGCGGCAAACCGTGATGAAGTATGCCGAAGTGAAGATCGGCTTCATGATAGTTGCCGACCGTCCCACCCGGCTTCGCGAGCATAGGCGGAGCGGGTCCCAGGGCGACCTCCTGCGCAAATAGCAGGGGGTCGGCCTTGCTGAAGACCAATAATGACGGGCCTTCCGTGGACCGGGCGGGAGAATTGTAGCGAAAAATGTAGCCATGGCAACCTCACGGTTCAACGCGCCTCAACAGGCAAATCGCTAACTTATTGAAAACAAGACGCAATTTTGTAGGGTGAAAACCGGAGATCCACTGTGCCCAAGGCGGTGTTCGACGTGCAGAGGAAACAGCTTGTTTTCAAATACTTGCACTGCAAGGGGTTGGGGCCAGCAGTGTGGAAATCTGTTGAGCCCTGTTGAGCTTGGAGGCTTCCGCCAGCTACGAAATCATCTACAATTTCGGAGCGTTGTAGCCGATCCAAACAGATGCCGCAAGGAATCTCTACAGGGTTCAGCCTCTCGTCCGAATGCCAATCCTCTTCTGGCGCCTTCTAGATCATGACCGGCAGCGATTATCGATAGCAGGTCAGCTCCGACCTGCCTCGGTTTCTCCACCAAACGTAGCTCGAGACGCTCCGTCTGCTCTAACCCCGATCTTCCCATCCCCGTCGGAGGCGCTTGTCGCACCCTACTCGGCTGCAGAAGGCACGGAGCGCTCGAGGGCGCGCCCGTTTTTGGAGCGGCGTCAGCGAACCCTTGACCGCGAGTACCGTTCTGCGACCTCTGGCCCTGCCAAATTCCTCGAGTGCGATAGACTATTCGGTGTTGACGATAACAGAACTTCAGCAGCGACTCGAAAACGTTGTTCAAGAAGTCGAAGCCCTGCGCGAAGGTCTGGTTCGCGCGTTCGCGCTGACGGACAGTGATCCGAACATGTCGCTCGTCCGCACCGGCACTGTTCTCGAAACGATGATCCACGACCTCTACAAAAGACATGTAGGAGAGCCAGGGACCCAACCACAAGAGGCCCTCCTTCAAAAACTCCTCAAGCAAGAAAGCTTCCCAAGGGATTTCGAAGGCTACGCTGACGCCGTCCGAAAGCTGAGAAACGGTGCCTTACATCGCGGAGCCCGTTACTCCAGTGAGGACGTGTACCGAGCCTTAATAAATCTGTTTCCAATAGTCGAGTGGTATGTGCAGACGGGCTCGAAAGGTGTTCAGCTCCAGACTATGGAGTCGCGGGACGACATCACTCGAGACGCTCTGAAGGCCAAGAGCCGACTCCATCTTGGCGCTGTCTCAGACCAGGCGACAAACACGGGCAGGCGTGAGGGCAAGCCCGAGGATCGGAGTGGAGACCTTCACGCGGGAAATGGGCGAGCGCCGGAAGATAAAGACAAGAAACCATCAGCGCCCTCCATTGAGGCCCCGGCAAAATTACCTTCCCAATCCAGTACCATATCGAGTCCGTTGACCCCTTCCTTACGGGCAAAAGATGCAGACGGCAGTGCTGCAAATGACCCGTTGCTCAGGGAATCGCCTCCTGGCCAGTTCTTCCACTATAGGACCGGAAAGGTGGTCATGAAGGACGGTACCACTCTAGACTTCAACGGCTTCCGTGCTCTCTATTCAAACCGGCTTCACTACACCACCAATCCGCAGGATCAGGACTACACGGCCTTTCCGACTGTCGATTTGGATGCGATCAGCCGAATCGATTTCACTGATGAGAGCAGGTCTGTGGCGGCGCTAGGAGAGCTGTTCCGGGGAAGTATTAGATTGGCGTCCGTACAGCTGAGGAACGGAAAGGTTCTCAAGAACCTGCGGGTGGCGGCAAGGGATTGCCAATGGGCTGATTTTGAGTCGGAGGGCTTCGGCACTGAACAGCCAATCATGCAAGGACACCTCTCTGACTCGAACATCGCGGCTGTCGTCTTTCGGGTTTCCTCTAACCCCGCACACGCTGAGCCAGATGAGAATGCGACGGCATCGGAAGGACCGCCCGGCCGGAAACCAAGCGCGACCGAGATAGAGATCACAGACGTTCAAGGCAGGAGGGTTGCGCTGACGAATCCGCGAATCTTATATCCGAGTACCTTCGGACCGTCTCCCGAGAAGCGAGGCATTTCAGTCCGCCGGGGGGTCGAGGAGGGCATGATCGAATGGTCGCGGGTAAGCTCTATGGCATTCAAATCGCAGAAAGGTAAGAACGCCAAGGGCACCGAGATCTGGCGGTATGAGATCGTGGCCATTCTGCACAACGGCAACCAGCTGAACGGAGAGGTTGTCGAGGATTGGAACATGGCCTACATGGGCGGAGGAGGGACTGGGCTGCTCCTCGGCGATACCGATCTTGGTGAGACGAAGATTCGGTTTTGCGATATACAGTGTATTCAAGTGATTTCCGCCCGGGAATAGCAGGCCAGAGATTGACGCGAGTATGCACTCGCCGCTAGAATCTGCAAGGGACGCCAGACATCGAGGCCGTGCTATTTTCAGGTGCGGCAGCACCTAACGGTAGGCAAGGCTGGGCGACGACCCTCGCGTAACCTGCGACGGGCACCTTCCCAGGCTCACCCACTGGGTGTAACGTACCGCGAAGCGATCCGACAGCGAAGGAACCGCAAGGCGGCCATAGCGCACAGGCTGTGACCGCCAAACATATTTAACTGCGGACGATGTCAGAAGCTTTTCGCTCTGGGACGTCCGGTTACCGTCGAAACGGCTCCTGACGAGATTGTCGCAGCCATGGCCCGACGCGGCCCCTCCGCAGTACGATAATGTCGGGATAGAAGAAAGGCGGAGGACCTAATGACCGTGCACATCACCTCCCCCACGAATGCGTTGGTTGTAGCGCTTGAGGAAACAGCCGTCGCGTCCCTTCAAGTGCGAGACCCAAACGGACCCGTTTCCGGAATTTCTGTCACCGCATCGGTGAGTGGTGATGCGGCGCGCCTAAGGAGCGCTGGGGTCCGCACAGGTGACACGGGCATCGCACAGCTGGAGATCTTCGGCGCTTCTGAAGGACGTGTTACCGTCACGGCACGTGCAGGCAAAGCCAAATGGCAAGGACAAATCATCATTACCAACGTGGATGTGACGTTGCCGCAGAACCTCAGCTTGGCGCGGACGGATGAGGACCTTCTCCGCATGCTCTTTTGGGATAAAAAAGAAGTGCAGGTCATCCGAGAATTCGGTGGAGGCATGAGCGGAAACCGTGTCCTTCAAGTTCGGGCTTTCGACGACTCCGGCGGGTTTCTGACGCAGGTGGTGAAAATTGGCATCCGGGACGAGATCCGACAGGAAGGGGAGAACTACAAGCATTTCCAGAACCGTGTGGCACAGGCCGCTCCGATCGGCGGCGTCGCGGTCTCGGGTGTCACTGCGGCGATCATCTACGGCGATGCGAACGCCGCCGCCGCGCTCGAGCCCGTGAGACCGCTCGGTGACTACTTCGTCGGCAACGGGCAGAGTTCGGTCCATGCGGCGTTGTATGCGTTGCTGGGTGCGGGCCTGCGCAACGTGCACCGCTCGTTTGAAGTGAAAAACCTGTCACCGCGGCAATTGGTGGGAGTCTGGTACCCAGAGAACCTGGTGGTAAGTCTGGACGGAGGATCGGGTGGCTGTGGCGTGTTTGCGCCAGGTGAGCTTCGGGATTTGCCAGCAGGCGCGGTCGAGATGAGCCCGCTCGACGTTGAACGCGCGGCAGGAAATCATGGACAACTGGAGTCCGGCGCTGCGATCGTCCTGCGCGGCTTCCGAGTCAGCAAGGTACAGACCGAGGACTTAAACCTGGAAGACGAACGCGCCCAAAAGTACCGCATCAAAGTGCGATTCGACGGTGCGAAGGTCGAAGGTCTTGTCGTTGGCGACAAAGTCGACGTGGTCGGCCGTTTTGTCACTGATCGTGCTTCGCGCCTCCAGTTCTCAGTCGAGCACTGCCTTGACTCTCACGGCTTCGAAAAGAGCCGGTTCGGTTATGAGTTGGGAGGGGAAGTCTACCCGGAACCTCTCGCTCTACTGCCCGAGGTGCTTGAGGGACGTTGGGATTATGCCTGGGCCGCGATCCACGGAGACCTGCATTGGGAGAACGTGATGGCTGCGAGTCCCGAAAACTGGTGGCTCATCGATTACGGGCTGACCAAGCGCGGTGCCGTGTTGTTCGACTTCGTCAAGCTCGAACTTTACCTGAGAACGACCATCCTCTCGAAAAACCGACGATTGACGCCGACGGAGATCCTTTCCTTCGAGCAGGAACTGCTAGACAACCCTTTTGGGCAACAGCCGGCAAAACGGCGGGAAGCCGAGCCGTTGGGAAAGGCCGTGTCGACGATTCAAACGATCCGGCGTCTGGCCCAACCGTACCTGCTGGACGGATTCACCAGCTACCGGGCACTGTTGTTTGCGTACGCGCTCGCCCATATGAAGTACTACCCGACCCAGGACAAGTGGGCGCAGGGGAAATCTGATCCAGTCAAGGCCCGGCAAGGTTTCTTCGGTATGGCGGTAGTGCTCAGCCTTGCAAGAGTGCTTTTCTCGGACCGGGTGGCTAAGAAAGAGCGGAATGTCGAATGCCGGTTCGTGCCCCTGGGAAGCCAGGTCGAGCCAGAACTCGGATGCATAGCGCTCGACATCGGCAACCGCCTGACCGAAGGCGTGATCGATCACCACCACCTGAAGGACGGAGAGCCGGACTCTGCGACATCGCTTGTGTGGAAGCATCCGGAGTTGGTGACTGGGCACACCGGCGTGGACGACGCGGACAAAGTCACGTGGGTTCTGCACGAAGACCCCGACTTCGACGGCATCGCGGCCACATACTTGGCGTGGCACCGGCTGAAATGCGGCTACTTTCCGCCGGGAGCCGATCAACTTCAGCAGTACGCGAGGGCGGTTGACGAGGGGAAGGAGTTTCTTGAGCGCGTACCGTTCCCCGAGCGTACGCCGTACGCGATGTTTATGGGCCACCTAGCCCGCGTGCCGATCCTCAAGCGCTCCAGCGAGGCGGACCGGAAGCGACTGGTGTTGGGTTTTCAGGTGATGCGCTATCTTTGCTGGCTGGAGGCGAACGGAATTCACGCGATGGCTAGCAACTGCTGCCCGTGCGAGCACGAATTCTGGGGCAGCGAAATCGAGGACGACGAAGATAAGTTCTGGATGCTCGACCGGCGTAATAAGGCCGCGGAGTGCACGGTCAACATCCCAGTTGGCGGACATTTGACACCAGTCCAATTGCTGGCGGTCCAGTATCCGCAATCGCTGCTCTTCCCGGTATGGGCGAGGCGGAACGGCTACCCGCTGACAATAGTGCGTTCCCCACAGCCAGAAAAGCCGGATGACATGGTGATCATCAGTGTGCCGCCGGCATATGGCAATGCGTTGAAAGGGCTGGGTGCGGCTCTCGAGGCAGCGGAGAGCGCCCGGCGCGCGTCACTGAAAAGAGAACGTCCGGTGGAACCCAAGCGGGAGGGATACGATAATTCGGACCCCTGGTATGACGGGAGATCCCCGGCCCACCGCTATACCATCGTTGCGGCGCCACATGCCGGCACAGTCCTGACCATTGGAGAGGTCGTAGAGATTCTCAAATCGAGCGCCTGGCATGCAGATTGATTACGATTCCGTGGACTGGACCTTTGTGTCCCGGATCCTCGAAGAGAACAGCAGGAGGCTGAGCCGGACGCACCATGGAAAGTCCGACACCGGGTCGAGTGCACTGAAACGCCCGCTACTCCTTTCGGGCCAGGAACTCCAGGAGAGGGCGAGAGCAAATGAGTGCGCGGTGCACCGGTTCATCTTCGAGAGCCGACGGCTAGAGATCGTTTCACCACTGCACGTGCGGGACGTCCTGATTCGGATTGCGGACTTAACTAATGACGGGCTGCTGCCCGAAGGCCGGTTCAGGACGTGGCCAATCGAGGCGAACCAGCGGTCGGTGGACGGGCTGGCTATCGTGTCGGGAATCGTGGCGAAGGCGCTTCCGGCGGAAATCCCGAATGCCGTTGACGAGTTCTGCAAGATGCTTTGGTGCCGTTGGGGCGATCTCTTGCAGGACCCAATTCCAGTAGCCGCATGGGCTGAGTGGGAGTTGAACGGGGGCCGTCTGCATCCGTTCTACGATGGCTGTGGCCGGATCTCGCGATCGTTCGCTGCGGCTCTCCTAGTTCGAGCAGGCTGGCTACTCCCGCTGTTCACTGACGGGGATACGTACTTCACTGAGGGCAATCGAGGCGCCGACGCCTTCATCGAGTATTACCGCTCGAGCATAGGAGCATGCCGGAGTTGGCTTGATCGGCGTGCCGGTTGGGGGCGCCTTTGATCCACACCTGGTCGCGTTGCGGTCAGCGGAGGGCCAATTTATTATTGGCTGCACACTCAAAGTGAACGACGCGACTTGCCGCGTTACAATCGACCTGAGGCCGGTACGGTGTCGGATCTAGTTCTGGTCGAAATCCAGCAACGGCTCGAAAACCTAATTCAAGAGGTGGAACCCCTCCGTTACGGTTTGCGTCGCGCGTTTGCACTCACTGACAGCGATCCGGACATGTCGATTGTCCGCATGCGCAAGGTTCTTGAAGCGATCGTCAGGGACCTCTACGAAAAGCACGTAGGAAACCCGAGGAAGGCAACCCTAGAGAACCAGTTACATGAGCTCGTCAGTAAAGAACTTTTCCCGAAGAAACTTGAGGGCTTCGCAGACGCCGTCAGAAAGACCGGAAACAGAGGTGCCCACGACGAGGACGAGCAATTATTCGTATACTCGAGCGACGATGCCCACCGCATCTTGATGAATTTGTCGCCGATTGTAGAGTGGTACGTGCAGGTGGGCGGTAAGGGTTTGCCTATCCCTAAGGCCATCGTGCTTGGGCAGCGGCAGGCAAAGGAACCGAGGGTGGGCGCGAAAGGGGCGGCTCCGAATGCGCAAGTACAGTCTGCGCGAGAGCTCGCCACAAAACCGAGTCCGATCCATTTCGACCAAGCAGGCAGACTCTACCAGCTACCTCCGCTGCCAAGTCACTTTACTGATCGTGACAAGGAATTGGCGGATCTTTTGGAGGCAATTCGTGCGCAAACGGAAGCCCCTGCAGGCAGAGGGACTACATGCGTTGTGGGAATCCGAGGCATGCCAGGGATCGGAAAGACCGCACTTGCCCTCCGGTTGGCCCATCACATTAGCGACCAGTTCCGAGACGCACAGTTGTTTATCGACATGCACGGGTACGACCACCGAGGCAATTCCCGCTCTGTTTCCGCCGCTCTCGCCCACTGTATCCAGAGTTTCAACGATGAGAATACGCCCCCGGAGAACCTGGATCTCCTGCGGGCAAACTACCTCTCAAGTCTGCGTGGCCGGAACGTCCTCATAATGTGCGACAATGTTGCGCCGTCGCCAGCCCTCTCACTCCTCCTGCCGCCGACGGGCAGCCTGCTGATTCTAACGTCGCGCGATGAGCTTGAATTGGAGGGCCTAAACCTGATCCGCCTGGGCATGCTCAAGAGGAATGATTCTATCGCCCTGCTGCGCAGCCTCTGTTCCCGACTCAAGACCGAGTCGTCGGCGATGGTGGACGCACTTGCCGCGAGTTCAGGGGATATTGCCGAGGTTGTTCGGGTGAACGCTGGAACACTGAACAAGAACGTCTACCTCACAACCAGGACTCTTCTCGAGCGGTTAGGGGATAAGACGCTGCGGATGAAGGCCCTAGACGCATCGCTTGCAGTCAGTTGTGAGCACCTGGACCCGGATCTGCGCGACGCATGGTTTCAGCTTTCAATCTTTCAAGGGGACTTTTCGATCGACGCGTCAGCGGCGGTCTGGGGTGTCTCATACTACGAAGCAACGGAACGGCTAGGGCGCCTGGAGGGAGCGAGCCTGATCCAGCCACCGGGGTCGAACCGAAGGATTCAGCTGCACGATTTGCTGCGGGAATTCGCGGACACACGACTCGATGTCAATGGGCGGATTGCCGCCGAAAACAACCAGGCCTGTCACTACATAGAAGTGCTCAAAGAACTCGATACGCAGTTCCTGGCGGGCGGCGAATCCATGTTATCCTCCCTGCAGCGATTCGATGCCGAGCGCCTGAACATCGAGGTCGCAGTCGAACGGCTTGTGGCGCGATCTCGGGGAGAGGCAGCACCGTACTCCTTTTCCCAGCTTCTTGGCCGCTTGGTCGCTGCCGGCCCCCATATTTTGGAGTTTCGGGTCTCCCAGTCGAAGCGACGTGTTTGGCTTGGCGATGCCATTGATGCAGCTCGGAAGATCGGGGACCGCAGCCAGCAATGTCGGCATTCGGCTTTTCTCGGGCTTGCCCTAACCGATCTGAAGGAGGTCATAGAAGGCCGAGCGTTGCTCGAATCTGCCGTTAGTCTTGCAAGGGATGTCCAGGATAAGCAGCTTGAAGGCGATGCCTGCAGTTTTCTGGGCACCAATCGCCAAGCTGAAAGCGATTTCGCGACGGCCAGCCAACTGCACGAGAAGGCTCTTGAAATCCACCGTTCTGTCGGCGACAAGCGAGGTGAGGCGAATGACCTGGCCAACCTGGGGGCGACTTGTGGCGGACCATTGGATACCCAGTTGGCACACTTGCGAGAGGCTGTACGGATCGCCCGGTCGATCGGGAACCCCCGCACAGAAGCCTTCGCCCTAGGCTTCATGTCCATCGCGTACCGCCAAAATGGTATGCAAGAAGAGGCGGTAACCTGTGCAAGGGATGCCGCCCGAATTAGACGCGAGATCGGCGACTTGAGGTTCGAGATCGCCGACTTGGAGAGACTTGTAGCGGCAGGGTGGGACGAGGCTACGCATGAGAAGGAGATAGCCCCATTTGTTGAAAGACTCATAGATTTACATCGGGAAACTGGCTCGAGGGAAAGCGAGCTGGTTGTTATGTGCATCCTGGCGGCGATCCACACCCGGGCGCACCGGGTCGACCCCGCTCTCAAATTGACGTTAACGGTGCGGAAGCAGATCGACACCGGGACGGAGCTTGGAACTGCCCTGAAAAGGAACCTTGGCGTGGTGGCCGATCGCCTAATTGCCGAAGCCGACAGGATTAACTCCGACGGATCCACGAGATCGGAGATCAGCGTCGGAATCGGGGCGGCTCAGGAGGCTCGGCTGTTGTACCAGACTCTATCGCTCGAGAGCAGAGAGGCGGATGCCCTATTCACACTCGGGTATGCCAAGGCGACGGCGGGCACAGACCCGAAAACCGAAGACGACCTTCGGAGTGCGATCGATCACTATGAGGAATGCCGTCGGCTGAGACAACGACTTGGCGAGTCAAAAGGCGAAGGCGATGCTCTGGGCAACTTGGGTGACGCGTGGCAGAGTCTCGGGGATTGGAAAACGGCTTTACGCTACTCCAGAATGGCCTTGAAGATTCGCCGGGCCTGCAAAGACGGCGCTGGCGAAGGTCTCGACCTGGCGAACATAGCCATTGATTTCTCCAATTTGGGTCATCTAAAGGGAGCGATCCGTATAGGTGCGCGTGCGCTGCCGCTGCTCGAACAGGCGAACAGCCGCCATATTGCTACCGTCCGCGCTCTCCTGGAAAGCTGGCGCGCCGGCGACGAAGGTGGTGCGCTTCCCCGCTAAGAACGCCAACTGATGTCTCTCCGCAGCGGTGCTGCTGCTGCTATCGGCGACTATCGGGGCCGGCATTGTGCGACGACAGTCCGAGGTCTCCTGTCATTGTCAGTAGAGCCGCCTGCATACGATCAGTGCAGATTGGCAGAATTCAATTCAGCCGAAAGGCCAAGCACGTATCTCCATTAGGGTCGCAAGAAATGACCGCTGGGCGTATCGGTGTTGGACTCGTTGGCTTTAGGCCGGGTTTATCGCGACGCCTCGAGGTCGCGTTGGCGGTTTTGCCGGAGGCTGTGCGTAGGCTGTGCGTCTGCCGCGCAGGCAGCAGTGTGCTATTATTCACGCTTCAATCAGTCTGAGGCCCGTACAAGTGTCGGATCTAGTTGAACTTCAGCAGCGGCTCGAAAGCCTAGCTCAAGAGGCGGACGCCATCCGCGACGAGATACGCGAATTGTTTGAGGCCACGAAGCCAGTAGAAGCACTTCTCCACACTCGAATAGTGATCGAGACGATCATCCACGACCTTTATCGGAAACACGTAGGAGAACCGGGGACTCAACCGCAGGAGGCGCTGCTTCAGAAACTCGTCAAAGAGGGCAGTTTTCCCAGAGGAAAGCTCGAGGGCTATGCGGATGCCGTCCGGAAAGTATGTAACGACGCCCTACACCGGGGCAAGGGATCACGCGACGACATGGTCCGCACCTTAGACAATCTGTTGCCTATTGTTGAGTGGTATGTGCAAGTGGGCTCTAACGTTTTGCCGTCCACTGCCGGTCCGAAGGAGACACTAGTATCAGATCCCTTAATTAAGATCGAGCGGTTGCCAGAAACGCCACCAACTCTGTTCGGCAGGGAAAGTGAGCTGAAGACGATGGACGAGGCTTGGGAGAACCCGGGGACCACTGTACTGTGTCTGATCGGGTTCGCTGGTTCCGGCAAGTCTTCGCTGGTGAATCACTGGTTGAACGCCGTGTTACGTTCTGCAAACGTGCGGGGCGCCGAGAGGATTTTGGGATGGTCCTTTTATGCGGGCGGCGCTGGGATGCAAGAAGCTTCTGCGGATTCGTTCATGGACTCGGTATTCCAGTGGCTTCGAGAAGAGGCGCACGACAAACGGAGAACGCCCGAGACGCTTAAGCAACCTGGCAATCCTTGGGACAAAGGGAGCAAACTGGCAGAACTACTTCAGGAGAAGCGAACCCTGCTTTTGTTGGACGGGTTCGAAGTCATTAATGACCTGGCGATGAAGTCGCTATTGAAGTCGCTCGCACCACGCAATCCTGGATTGTGCGTGATTACGTCCCGTCGGCCCGTGGAGGACCTCAAGACATTTGTGGGTGGTCCGGTACGTGAACTCCATTTGACGAGAATGTCAAATGCAGCTGGAGTCCGATTGCTGACGAGTCTCGGAGTCCACGGACCAGCAAGGGAAATGTCGCAGGCGGTAGAGGAATACCGCGGGCATCCATTTTCACTTCGTGCAGTAGGCAATATCCTCAGCGAGTATTGCCATGGGAACGTGATGGACCGTACGAGACTGGCCGCTGGTGCCAAACTCAGCGACGTGATTTCCGAACTACTGAAGTCGTACGAGGCCTATCTTGGTGTGGCGGAGCAGGAACTGCTTCGCATGTTATCCGTATTTCGCGGCCCTGCCCCGAGGAAGGCACTGCATGCATTGCGCACTGAACCCACCATCGAGGGTCTGACCGATCACGTGGCCCTACTATCCGACATGGACTGGAACGCTGTGGAGAACCGATTAATAAAGCTGGAGTTGGTGAGTGAAGGTCGCACGGCGCAGGATCGGACTGATCGAGACTCGGACGAAGCAGATTTGCTGGATACGCACGCGCTGGTTCGGGAACACTTTAGCGGGCAACTCCAGGTGATGAACCGTCCAGGATGGATCGAGGCGAACAATCGACTGTTTGAATATTACAGGAATCAGGCACCGGAGATGCCGGACGACTTTGCTTCCATACTGCCGCTCTTCCGTGCTGTCGTACATGGCTGCCAGGCGGAACGATACCAGGAAACGTGGGATGAAGTGGAGTGGAGGCGCATTCGGAGGGAAGACAGCGGATTCTCCGTTGTGAACCTCGGAGGATGGAGTGAGGATCTTGTTGCTCTGACGAACTTCTTTGAGCGCCCCTGGGACCGCCCTGCAAAGCAACTGAATCGAGTAGCAAGGGCCTGGCTTCTGACGGAAACGGCGTTTGATTTGCGGGGGCTAGGCAGGCTGAAGGACGCGGTCGCACCGATGAAAGAAGGCCTGCGCACGCACAAGGAAAACGAGGATTGGTGGGCGGCATGCGACGCGGCCGGGAACTTGAGCGAGCTTTTGACTCTCTGGGGAGATCTTAGTGGGGCCAGCGCCGCTGCCAGGGAAAGCATTGATCTTGCGGGGAAGGCGATCGAACTGGCCAAATCTGCCGCCGAGATCCAGCGGGCCAAGCTGACTCTTGCCACCAACCTCGCTACACTTGCGGAAGTTTCCCACCAGCAGGGCAAGATGGAAGAAGCCTGTCGAGAGTTCGCGCAAGCGGAGGAACTCTACATCGCGAACGAACGGCCGGAAGTCTATGCCCATACTCCAATCAAATGCATGCACCGGGCGCGCGGGTTTCATTTTTGTGATTTCCTCCTCGATGCAAAGGGCTGTGCTCCGGGTTACGCGGAGGAACGACCTGCAGCAATCATCTCCATCGACCAGATGGTCGAACACCGCAGCTATCCAGTTGGTCTCGGTAGACTCATCCAGGCACATGCGATCATGATGCGGTTTCGGAATGGTGAGGCAGCCGATTTGCAGTCTGCTCAAAGCAAACTACAGGAGGCCGATACGGTTCTACGCGAGGCCGGATTCCAACCTTACGTCGTGCGCGTTCGTATTGCCATGGGAAGTATACAGCTAATGCAGGGTAATTCCAGCGAGGCCCTCGCTCAACTGGACGAAGCGCTGGAAGGTGCTTCACGCGGACAGATGCGGCTTCTCAGTATCGATGGGCTGCTGGAAAAAGCGCGCGTTCTATTGGCAATGAACAAATCGGCCGATGCCCGACGCTGTGTCGAAACAGCCCGATGGGAAGCGCGATCAAGTGGCTACGGCCGCCGGGATCAGGCGCTAGCGGAGTTACAGCGGGAGTGCGCGAAGTAACAGTTGGACTGGGTGAAAGCCGTGGGCATATACGAAACATTTGAAGCGAAGGTTAGGCGGATTTCGAAGCTAGAATCAGTATCGGCACTCCTCCGATGGGACCAGGAAACCTATCTGCCCAAGATGGGCGCCGCGGACCGCGGCGACCAATTGACGCTACTAGCATCCATTGCACACGAAGAGTTTGTGGGCGGCGAGATGGGATCGTTGCTCGCTTCGCTAACGGAAGAAGAAGCCCAAGGTAGGCTCGATCCCGATGCCTCCGTGAATTTGCGCGAGGTCCGGCGTTCATTCGAGCGCGAAAAGAAGCTACCCGCGGAACTCGTCGAAGAAATAGCTATGGCGCATGCGCAGGGTTTTCAGGCTTGGGGTGAAGCCCGCGAAGCCCAGGATTTTGGGATCTTCGCCCCGTGTCTGGAGCGCAACGTTGAACTCCAAAAGCAGGTAGCGGAGCTGTTTGGCTACAAGGACCACCCCTACGATGCATTCTTGGATTTGTACGAGCCTGGAGTGACGACGCAGCAACTCGCGGCGATGTTCCAAGGGTTAAAGGAACACATCTTGCCTGTGCTGGAAACGGTGGAGCGCTGTCAAGGTTCCGATTTGAATGGAATTGCTGGAGCAGCTCCAGTGGACCGCCAAGTGGAGTTGGTAGAACGGATCGCGCGCGAAATGGGCTTCGATTTCGCCGCCGGTCGCGTGGATCGCTCCGAACATCCGTTCTCCACCAGTCTCTCGCCGCGAGATGTGCGGGTGACCGCTCACTACTACCATGATGACCCCTTCCGCGCTATTTTTACGATTTTGCACGAGGGAGGGCACGGACTCTATAGGCAGGGTACGCAGTGGGAGCATCGCGGCATGCCGACAGGAGATATTGTTTCCGCGGGAGTAGATGAATCACAGGCTCGGTTCTGGGAAAACGTTGTTGGCCGGAGCCACGCCTTTTGGCGCTACACGCTGCCGCAGTTCAAAACAGTCTTCCCGGGCATAGCGGATCACCTCAACGTCGACGACGTTTATGCAATGGTGAATCGAGTCAGGAGGAGTCTGATCCGCGTCGGCGCAGACGAGTTGACTTATAACCTCCATATTATGCTCCGATTCGAAATCGAGCGGGATTTACTGGGCGGCTCTTGCCGAGTGGAGGATCTGCCTGCCATCTGGAACGGGAAGATGCGGACATATCTTGGGATGACTCCGTCAACCGTAGTGGAGGGCGTACTCCAGGACATCCACTGGTCAGACAGCTACTTCGGCTATTTCCCGACCTACACATTGGGCAACCTCTACGCAGCACAACTCGGACGGGCGATTCATAATACTATCCCGGACATGGAGGATCACGTAGCGCTGGGGGACTTCCGGCCTCTGCGAGAGTGGCTCAGGGAGAAAATTCACCGACATGGTAAACGGCTTTTGCCTACTGAACTCATCGAGCAGGCAACGGGCAGTCCGCCGTCGAGCGACGCATTCGTGGAGTATGTGCGCGCTAAATACCTGAGGTCATGATTGCGTCGCGTTATCAAGTCCCGTGATTATTCTGCTGGTTGGTCGTCGTGTCGGTACCGGCCCGTAATCTGGTGGCGGTCGTGTGGCCAGGGTGATAGCGCTCTCCGGTTTTCGACTGCCGGGGGCCGTCGCGCCTGCTGCACCGTTGGAGCACGCGGACTCTTTGCATGGCGACCGCCAGCCGTAATAGCAGATGGTCGCCCGGATTGATGGCGCCGTTTAGTGCCGTCTGCGAATATCCGCGACCTCAGAGCGCATTCTCAAAAAGCCAATCGCTTCGCGGCAAAGCAAACAAAGAATGCCGAGCCAACAAAGAAGCAGTTGACCATTCCGCCGTAAAGAAGGGAGCGATTGAGCCATTCGAACGTGGGGATCCACCACGTCTTTCTGAATCCCGGTTCGGTTGAATTCTTAAGTGTCCGATTGGCTTGATGCAGTTGGTCCCACACCATTCGGATTGCCAGCCACTGGTACAGTAGGCTAAAGGCGATGCTGGCGAGAAAAGCCACCCAGGAAGCATAAAGCGTCCATGGTAGGCCGTGTGAGCCCAACCCCTTCTCGGCCGCCTCCTTCCCAAGGAGTGTCTGCGTAAAGAAGATCGGCAGCGCCAGCGCCGCCGTGGAAATCTGTAAGTAGCTTTTGGCTGTGTCGCAGTAGTTCTTCACGATCTCGATGCGGTACTTAAATTCATCTTCATCCTTTAGTGGCATGTATACCTCCTCCTGGGAATTTTAGAAGACGTCTCGCCGTCTCGGATCAATAGGATCCTGTCAACGTAGGCCCCGCGGATAGCACATCCAGTGCCGCTTTCAGCAGGGGAAGTATGTCCGACCTCCTGCCCAAATGGCAGGGGCTCGGCCTCGCTGAAATGGAACACTGACCCGCCTTCCGCAAGCCGGTACGCAGAATTGTAGCGAAAAATGTAGCTATGGAAACCTCACGGTTCGATAACCCTCAACAGGCAAATCGCTAACCCATTGAAAACAAGAGGCGATTTCGTAGGGTGAAAACCGGAGATCCACTGTGCCCAAGGCGGTGTTCGACGCGTAGAGGAAACAGCCTGTTTTCAAATACTTGCATTACAAGGAGTTGCGGCAGAGCTGTAGAAGTCTGTTGAGCCCTGTTGAGGTTGGAGACTTCCGTCAGCTACGAAATCATCTACAATTTCGGAACCTGTAGCGCCTTCGAAATGCTTCACGTGCCTCAGTAACAGCCCTCGGCAGTCGCACTGATGGTTCCGACTAGCACATAGATGGACAGTTACCTTTCCGACCTGCCCACGTGTAGCGGGTCTCGTCGCTGCGACCTAGAGAGATCTTGTAGTTCCGAAACGATACGAAAGGCGGACTTCGCTGCGACGAGCGCGCAGATGACTCGATCGGGCAGAGTACACGAAGCAGGCGAGTTTACACATGTTACGACCAGCAAGGTTCGCGATACACCTTGATAGCCTCGCGGAGGCGCCGACTTTCAAGGGCGGGGATTCATCGTTAGGAATAGGCATCCTATTACTTCGGATGGTCCGTATTCCCCACGCCACATTCTCGAAACGGACAGGTTGGACGTTCAAAATTTTGTCCAAGAAAAGTGCGGACACTCCCTTATTGCGCCAGAATACGATGAGGTAATCGGATATGCCCAGGATTTGGTCGGGGTTAAATGGCAGCTCCGAGAAGACCGTTGCCGCAAAGGTGCTGCACTCGGTGCTTCTTGTCGCACTACCCGTTAGCGTTCTGTCTCTTGGACTCCTTGTTCCCTTGTTGGCAGTCAGAAAAGCCGCTGCGGGTGCATTCTGGGTAGTGATCGTAATCGTCACGTTGGTCTGCATTCTCTTACTGAGGCGTGGCAACGTGAGATTAAGCAGTTGGCTGTTTCTGTCAACATCCTGGCTAATCCTGGCGCTGTTTGTGGTTCTTTCCGGTGGAATACGAAGCCCGGGGGTGCTAAGTCAAATCGCGATCATTGTCGTTTCCATGTGGTTGTTAGGGAGACGTGAGGCGATTTGGATTGCGGCCCTTTCTCTCATATTCGGATTGAGCCTAGCGATTTTGGAGAGCGTTGGCATTCATTTGCCAAGATACTTCCCTGTCATGCCGATCGTGGCTTGGGGATTCGCGGTGGGCCTCGTGAGTCTCACGATTTTGCCGCTGTCCAGCGTCCATCAGGCCCTTGCCGATTCTGCCGAACATGCGCAACGTGAAGTCGCCGAGCGTCGGCAGACCGAAGAGATCCTGCGCCGCAGCCAGCAGCGGCTCGAACTAGCCCAAGCGGCAGCCGGCATTGGCAGCTACGAGCGAGACGAGCGCACCGGTATTGTGCGTTGTTCGATCGGATTTCCTGCCTTGTACGGTTTACCGCCTTCTGAAGTAGGACCGTCGTACGAGCAGTGGCTGGAATTCATCCATCCTGACGATCGCGCCATGATGCTAGAAAAACCCCCGCGGGCGGTCGAGACGGGCGACTCCTGGGAAACGGAATTCCGCGTAGTCTGGCCGGACGGCTCTGTTCACTGGCTGTTTGCCAAAGGAATCCTGATGCGCGATTCACGTGGAAATCCGACCGGCACTATCGGCGTGCATATGGACATCACCGGACGCAAGCAAGCCGAAGAAACCCTGCGAAGCAGCCAGCAACGGCTCGAACTCGCCCAAGCGGCAGCCGGAATTGCCAGCTACGAATGGGACATCAACACAGGCGTCGGCCGCTGCTCGGAACTGTTCCCTGCGTTGTATGGACTCCCGCCCGCCGAGATTGGTCCTCCCCAAGAGCAATGGCTCGAACTCATCCATCCCGACGACCGTGCCGGCGTCCTCGAACAGCTGGCTCAAACGTTGGAGGGCAACGGTTCCTGCAACACTGAGTTCCGCGTGATCTGGCCGGATGGGACGCTTCACTGGCTGTTCGCCAGAGGAACAATGCTGCGCGATTCGCGTGGGAATCCAAGCCGCACTGTAGGCGTGAACATGGACATCACAGAACGCAAGCACGCGCAGGAGGAGGCTATCACCAGACAGAAACTAGAGGGACTTGGCGTGCTCGCCGGTGGCATCGCCCACGACTTCAATAACCTTTTGGGTAGCATTCTCGCTGAGTCGGAAATGCTGCTAGAGGAGGTGGCGGATAGCGCAACTGCGCGAGAGGGAGTGTCCAGCATAATAGCTGTGGCGAATCGGGCCACCGGGATCGTGCGCGAGTTGATGGCCTATGCAGGAAAGGGGGAGAATGTATTCGAACCGGTCGATCTATCCAAACTGATTCGTGAGATGGCTCAATTCCTGAGAACGTCGATTTCCAAACACGCCGAACTGCAGATCGATCTCCCCGAGGGCCTGCCCTCAGTACGCGCCAATGCCGCACAGATCTCGCAGGTCGTAATGAACTTGATCATCAATGCCTCGGAGTCGCTCGGCCAAAAGCACGGCGTTATCTCGGTCGGCGTGGCCGAGAGTGAGGACCACATCCGGTTGGAAGTAAACGATACTGGTTGCGGAATGACGGAAGAAGTCAAGGCCCAGATCTTCGATCCTTTTTTCAGCACTAAGTTTGCCGGCAGAGGCATGGGACTGGCCGCCGTACAGGGGATCATCCGTAAACATGGAGGCATGATCAACGTCGCCAGCGTTCCGGGGCAGGGTTCCGTCTTTACTATTCTGTTGCCATCGATTACCGATCCGGCACTCGGTGTTAGTGGCAGCACGCCACCTGTATCCGACACCCAAGGTGACGCCGCCTTCGGAACTGTGCTGGTAATAGAGGATGAAGAGCCGCTCCGTCATGCTGTCTCGAAATGGCTTCGTAAGAAAGGATTCCGAGTAATAGAGGCTTCCGACGGTCGCGGTGGAGTGGATCTCTTTAAGGCCCATGAGCACACGATCGACGCAGTCTTGCTGGATATGACCTTACCGAGTCTCCCCGGTCGAGAAGTGCTCCGCGAATTACGCCGGATTCGGACCGACGTCAACGTGATTCTGACGACGGCATACAGCCAGGACAGCGCTCTAGCGGCTCTCGGTGGGGAGCAGCCCTGGGGGTTCATTCGGAAGCCCTACCAACTCAGCGAGCTGGTAGAGCTGCTCCGCAATGCCTGCCAGGACAGGCGACATTGACCTAAATGGCCCTCCCATGACCGCCGTCGAACCACAGACGCTACAAAGTCGCCCGAAAACAAGAATTTACCGTTGACCACCTGCCGCAATAGCAGGGGGTCGGCCTTGGTGAAACTCAACATTGACGGGCCTTCCGCAAACCGGCCCGGAGAATTGTAGCGAAAAATGTAGCTATGGCAACCTCACCGCTCAACACGCCTCAACAGGCAAATCGCTAACCTATTGAAAACAAGCCGCAATTTTGTAGGGTGAAAACCGGAGATCCACTGTGCCCAAGGCGGTGTTCGACGCTCTTACAAAGTAGCCTGTTTTCAGATGCTTACATTACAAGCGGTTACGGCAAGGCTATGGAAATCTGTTGAACCCTATTGAGCTTGTGGGCTTCCGGCAGCTACGAAATCATCTACAGTCTGAGAGCAGCCTATCCTACTCCCGAATGCATACCGTCGGCGAATCCAAAAAAATCCTTCACCGCCCGGTCCGCCTCCTTGCGTCAGCACCTCGATGATCTGCTCTTCCGAAGACCGCCCTCTCTTTGTTCCGAAGCTCTTCCCTCGCTGGAGCTTCTGAATTATGACTGACAGAGATTATCGAGGGCAGGTCAAGATTAATACAATACATCAATTTGCGGCCAGAGACTCACACATTAGCCGTTTGTAGTGAGCACGGGTCGTCGGGGCACAGAGCTGTTTTATGGTAGATCCTTAACCCTTTGAGCGGCAGTTGCCGCGGAGTACAGGGCATGCCAAACCCGGCTTCTACGTATTTCCGGGGCTTCATCGGGAGAGACTTCGTCTGCTTTCCCCATAGCATATCGCAGCATATGAAAGACGAGAGCAAATAGGTACTCCTTAAGGCTTGCAGCAGAAGATTTGTCCCCTACGGCATCTAGTGCAGCTCGTCGAATCTGCATAGACATTCTTAGTGTTTCCTCTAGATCGTGATTAGTCGTGATCTGGTCGACAGCCCGATACTCGATATGATCACCGAGACTGGACACTGAAACAGCACGGTCGGCGGCTCTCTGCAGAGCCGAGAGATTGACGACGTTACAACATGTCAACCTGACACTCGCCTCCAAAGCCGCAAAATCTCTGAAGACATGCCCTTGAGCTGTTTCACCAAAGTCGATAAAGCCTTGGAGAATCATCCGGAAGAACGAAGATATTCTTAACGTGAAGGTCGCCATGGCAAGGACAATATGTTGTCAACTTGAACGTCGAACCACCGACTTGATTTACCCACTTGGCCGCATTTACGAAAACACCATACGGTCCAAAATTCCATCGGTCGCCTTCGACAGTGACTGCTTGCGGCAGGTCCTCCGGCAGCACGTCATCGACGAACGGCACGGAGTTGTGAAACGCGTCGGCGCCAATGTAGTAATCCACCAAGCTAATCGGTGATGGCGGCCTTCCTGTGCCGCTCCTATAAACGCTATACCATGGGTTGAGCGAAGCCGAGAAAAGGCGGTCTACCGCCGCCCTCCTGCGTCGCCAAGGAAGGGCCGCCGAGTTCTTGTTGGGCGGACCAAAAGGCACGCCATCTTCCACTGAGTCGCCAACCCATGAATACGCGAGTGCACCAAGATTACCGGTTTCCTTGCGCCATCTGAGATGCGCTGCCACACCATCGGGTAACGGCCCAACATAGCGATCATATCGCATGGCCTCACTACGGATGGCTGGCCGGCTACCATATTTAATAGCCACATCTTCCGCTACAGGCACGTCACCGGCAAAAATCCGCGCCCGCACCAATGCTGTACCTCCCCGTCCGGGACTAATAGGTTGCACTTCTACAGTATGCGCAAACTGCGGAATGAGGCTGCGAAACAACACCGCAAAGTCGGCCCAACCGGCATCTGCACCGGGACACCGTTCTCGGATTACCTCCCAATCTACTCTCGAAAAAGCCTCCTCCAGTCCTTTCCACCTGAACTTAGCATGACAATTCGGAAACCGATGACTGAAACCAAATTCATCAATACATTTGCCAGTTTCAAGTAAATGTAAGGCCTTGTCCGCAATCCCCGAAATCGAGCCAGACCAGAGCAGATCGAAAATCTCGCGCTCATTGGGGACGAAGCTTGTAACCAAGACGCTCGGTGTTCCTAAACTGCACAGATTAACGGCGAAATCCTGCCCTGACGTGTCGAATTTATCATCATCGTCGACCGTACGTCGGTCTATGAGCGCCAAATCAAAGTGAGCAGCATTAAGTGCCTCGACACTCTGCTCCTGCAGATCGCGCAGAGTTAGGCAAAGGTGTCCGAGTTTCTCCAGGATCGTCAGCCACGTTTCACGAAATTTCTGATCGTTGTCGATGATCAACAGCTTCATTGGGTCTGTCTATCGGCTGTCCGCCGTGGGTTGAATGGGTAACATCAGTACAAACCGCGTCCTTTTTGGAGTAGGATCGAAAGCGAGGTCTCCGCCACAATTACGCGCCGCACCGCGTGCCATCAAAAGACCGACGCCTTGGCCGTGGCTGGAGCGGATTTTGTCCTCCAAAATTCGTGATCGCTCATCCACTGGAATACCTGGACCATCGTCGGTGACATAGATATATGCTCGACTGTCTTTGCGTCGGGCCGCCACTTCAATAAAGGTTCCGCAATGCGATTCCCGAATCGCACGAATTGCATTTTCCAAAAGGATCTCGATTATTTGAAGGAAAACAAACGGCGGAGCAGCCACAACGATATCCGGCTCCGGCGACAAGAATATCGGCTTTGGATGGTGCTTTGAGTAAACCCGATCCAGCCTCGAAAGCACCATCCCCACTGACGCTGAGTTAGGCTGATCGTCTGCCGGCCGCCCAGTCTGAATGGCGCTTATAACCGTACTGAGATTAAGGAGGGATCGGTTTAAGTTAGCCTTAAGAGACTCATCAGAAGCCACCTTCAAATCGAGTTCCATTATCCCTAGAATCCCGGTTGCTTCTGATAGGCGTTGTTGGGCCCAGTGCCTCCAAAACGAATCTCCTAAAACATGTGCAGAGTGAGCGATCATCGCGGCCCGATCCGCTGCGACGCGCGCGTTTGTAATCACTATGGTCGCCAACTCAGCCAGACTCTTAATCGTTTTTTGATTGTCAGGTCCGAAATCTGCTAAATAAGGGCTTTCGAGACTAAGGACTCCAAGAAGCTCTCTGTTCTGATCTAACAAAGGAACATCGAGCTCGGCCTTAGTGTTCTCATATATCTCAATATAGTCCTCGTTATCATTTACACTCTCTACGAGCACCGTTTTTTTCTCGATTGCTGCCCGGGCCGTTATTCCGGAGACTCGCCCACCGGGAAGCGGCTCCAAGGAGCGTACGGTACCAAGCTGGACGCTAAGGACAACCGATGGATCGCTACAGTAAATAGTCTCAAAACTCAGCGAATCTATAGCGTTTATGTACTTCAAGTAACATCCGATGACAGGCCTCTCCCGATCTTGGGTGATACAGTGCACGGCGTGCTTAACAATTTTTTCTAGGACGTTGGCGCCCAGAGTCTCTGTCGTGATGTCCCTGCAAGCCGCGTACAGTGCATTAAGCTGTGCGGTTCGTTTGCTTAGCTGCTCAAAGGCGCGTGCTCGCGTCATCGCGGTTGCAGTGTGATTCGCCGTGACTTGAAGCAATTCGTGGTCCGACTTTGAATACTTTCGTCTCCGATGGCTAGCTACCAACATCACGCCCTCAAGAACACCACCAGGTTCGATGATGGGTGTAGCCAAAGCGGAATTGATGTTGTATTCACGGCTCAGAGGAAGAATGCTGACATCCGTGTTATCGATGTCTTCGATCGCTATCGGCCGACCCTGCCGCGCCGCGTATCCCGCGTGTGACTCTTTAGGTATGTGATATCTTTCTTCAACAAGCGATTTAGGCCACTCACCTGCAACTGAGGCAACATAGTACCCATCCCGAGTCTCGTCAGGCAAAACGATATGACAAAACTCAGCGTGGAACATCGAGAGCGCTTCTGTGACAGCAGTGTCAAGAGTCTGTTGAACAGTAAGATTACCAAGAAACTTTTCGGAGAGAATACGTAACTTTTCTTGTTGAACAAGTTGAAATCCCTGTTCGGCTAACAAGTGAGCATTCCGGATGGCCACTGCAGCATATTCTGCAAACAGATCGATGTTTTCAAGTTCGGCCGACATGAATCGATGGCGGGCATGGTAGTTCACAACCATGACTCCAACCTGGGACCCCGCGGAGCGAAGCTGGATCGCGAGTGAAGACTTCGCATTTGGATCGCCAAGAATAAAGCCATTGCCGTCCAATATCATGTGGGGAGCGATACTGGCAGAAGGGTCTGCTTCTTGAGCGATGACATGCCAGAGTTCGCGTGGGAGGCCGGTATTTGGTGAATTCAAGAATTCGTGGGAGACCGTGTCATATTGCCATATTCTTACGGAACCGCATGAAAGGATTTCTTTTGTCCGCTCTGCGATGAACCCTAGTGCTTCTGTCGGCTCTCGTTTGGCAATAACGTCCGACAAAGCCCCCGCGGCCGCATGTACCTTCGATACCTCGTCGTATAGGCGGGCCTTAAACAATGAGATGGCCGCCGCGGCGGCGAAGCTTTTGATCTGCTCCTCTTCGACTTCGCCGAAGGATCGCACCTCGGTGTAGTTCAGATATAGAACTCCGACTGTATCGGTGCCGGACTGAAGCACGACACCTACAAAGCTTCTGATCCCCAGCGTTCGGAGAAGAGGATGTAACTGCTCTGGCTCGAAATGTTTGCTGGAAGCGGCAGTATTCTCCACCTTATAGAGATTGTTTTCAAGAACTGAGTGGGTAATTCTTCCGATCTGAGGCGGATTGTTACGGAGTTGGCTTTCGTCGACGGAAGAAAATCCGAAAGTGCTGATTTGGTCGGGCAGGAATGCGTCGAGCTGTTGATCTTTGTCAGTCCGTGGATCAAGCGATAGCAGCAGTACATACCGTGCTCCGAAGATCTTCTTCGCATGCTTCACGATTTGCCTTTGGACACGCGCAGGAGTGGAGTCTTTCGCCATGTCTCGCATCGCGTCAAATTGAAGTTTCAACTGCTCTAGTCGCTTTTCGAACTGTAGTTTTAATCCGATTGAACCTCGCAGTGAAGCGATTGCAGATGCCCCAGCATTCACAACTGCGACAAGCTGGCCCAGGCTGTCGTGAGTAATTGGGTTACGATTGAAGCGGTTGTCTACGACTAGTATGCCGATGCCTAGGCCTCGAGCATTAAGTGGAATGAGCGCGACTTCTGCGAGATTTTCGCTAGTGCCAAAATATGCAGAGTGAAACGCATCGGGCAATTGATTGAAGTGAGTGTTTGACAGGATCGCCGCTTTCTGGTTATCGAGAACGCGATAGAAAATCCCAGATCTGTCCGGATCGAGGTCAACCACAAGGTTGCTCACTGCATCTCCAAGTGGTGTTTTCGGAATGATTTCTGTGTTTCTCTCTAGATATGTCTTCAAATCTGGGAAGTAATCTCGATTCTGGCGAATGTCTTCCTCCCAGTTTTCGCGGCGAAAGTGTCCGACCCCTGCGACAGCTGCTAGAGTCTGTTCCGAGACGAGCAATAGCACGGCCGAGTTGAAACGAAGGCCATGCGACGCCGTTACCGCGGTCACCAGCGCACGCCCAATGCCGGCGACATCTTGGATTTGGTTGATGTGTTGCGCGAACTCCGATTGAACATTGTGTGCCAGCTGCCGACCACTGGCAAGCTGAAGCGCGTCGAACATACGAAGCACAATACCGGCACGCTGGGCAAACTTTTGCAGGACATTAAGAGTGCGTTCGGAGAGCTGCGGATCGAGAGCAGGACTGTCAACGTTCGCCAGCAGTAACGCGTGCGAAACCGAAACACCCGAACTGATTGGTATGGCGACTACATCGCGGTACGTGATGACGGTCTGACCCGCGCTTTGGCGATACTCAGCCAGCGTCTGGACGGTTCCTGTTCCGACGGCACGCCCGACACCTACGTCCTCATAAGACACGCTAGTAGCAAACTCCGCCGTACTTGGGGCGGACGCTTCCAGGCGGACGCCTCCAAGCGCGTCGGAATTCCTGTAAAGAGCTCCTACCGAACGCCCAGCAAGTTTCATCCCGTATCGGACCACATCAATAAGCAGGCGCTCCAGGTTCTCAGGGCTCAGTTGCAGAATCGACTCGTCGAGAGTTTTCCACAGATACTCTTCGGTGTCTGGTAAGGAGGGAGCGCTGAGCGCGGAGGGGTTTGCCATGCTCTTCCTGAGCCAGGACCGCGAGCACCTGGCTACTAATTCCGATTTGGGTGTCTATTCTCTCACAAACTGCCTCCATAATGTGATCGTCCAGGACGAAAGAAGTGCCGTTTCTTTCAATTCTGCCTTGAATGCAAGTTGTTTAGAAGATCGGGTCACAGGGCCTTCTTGCACCAAAGGGTGGGCGCCCCTCGCCATTCGAACCAAGGCCGATTCACAACTGCGAAGGATTGTGTAGCCAGCGCCTTGACGCTAGCCGCCCAGAGCGTATTTGGTGCCGTGGACGACATCACGTTGATTTCTCAGCCCGCACTTCCATCAGGACCTCCGACTCGGTTTTGTCGGAGGTTTTGCTGTTGGAATTGCCGCTGTGTAGTCGAAATTGTAGCTGGCGGTTCCCTCAAGATTCGACAGGCAAGCTCTGCAAGTTGTTGAATCTATTGATGCCCAAATGAGGGTATTAACATGTCTTGGGCGCAGGGGGTCGCCAGTTCGAATCTGGCCGCCCCGACCAAACGTATGTAACTGATTTATTTGCAACGTCGGGGCACCGCCCGGGCTAGGGCACCTGTGGTGGCTTGTGGAAGTTTGGGGCATCCGGGTGCGTCGGGCAGCTACAATTTTGACTACACCCCTCTAAATCATAAGGCAGGCAAAGCCCAATTCGCCTTCGGAGTTCCGCCGCCTTCTCGTGTACGCGCCATCAGGAAACGGACTCCTCGCGGCTCTGCGGGGGGAGGATTCTCGTCACAGAGCAGAGCACCCTCGATTAAAGCTTCGCCCGGCTCGAACGTGAGCGCACCATCGTATCGACCGGAAATACCTCCGTAGGTTTGTTCAAGGACCCTGAGCGACCGTCGCTCATTGACCCTCAATATGATCCGGTTGTTGAACTCGGACAAGACATCGGGGTGCAGCTTTCCTGGCTGCTGTGTAATGACCATCAAGAACAGATTCAACTTCTTGCCCTGGTCCGCAAATCGCTTGATCCTCTCAGAGATGAGTTTCTTGCGCGGGTCTTCCGTCTGCGGTGGCGCAAACAGATGACCCTCGTCAATTACAACCAATGTCCCAATCCAGGGGTCGCGCGAGTTGCTGAGGAATTTCTTGCGTCTCTCTTCACCTTGTCGCCAGAGCGCTTCCAGCGTTCGAGCTGCGCTTATGGTTCGTACTTGCTCGTCATCGATGGAAAGATCGACAACGGTAACCTTATGGTTCTTCTGCAATAGAGAATCGAGGTCTTGTTTGGGATCTTTCGCCCATACATTCAGGGCGGCAAGTTCTTGCAGGAGCAAACGATATCTCTCTAATTCCTCTCCAGCCGCAATATCAAAATATTGACTCTTCGTGAATTCCTCCAGACTGCCGATCTTAGAATTCATCTTCCTCTCGTAGTTGAACTGGCGATCTAGATGACGATATTCATCGAACGTCTCTTTCGGGGTCAGCCGCAGGAATGCAGCCATCTCTTCCTTCGATAGTTTGCTCCAATGGATGCCCCATGCTGGCCCACCGGGCGTAGCAATACCTAGATCGTTCGCCACGGTCTGCCAATCGTCAACAAACTCTTTCTCACGTTTTGGATGGCTAACTTTCTCCAGCCATCGGAAATCTGCATTTGGGTCGAGGATGACGACTCGCGTTTGAGTACACGTCAAGATCTCCTCGATCAGGCGACGAGCTGCGTTAGTCTTGCCCGATCGTGATTGACCGACAATTAACGTGTGATTTGCTATTAGCGCCTGAATCGCCTGAGCTTTAACCCTGGCGTCTGTCCGAGGAAGCGGCCAACCACTCGCAATCTGTAACGATGAAGTCATCGCACTCTTCGCGGCCTCTTACTAGAGACGATAGAGATCGGGAATGACATCTCAGGGAAGAGCAACTCTTTCCGCACAAAGTTCTCCCGGTCAACGATACCTTCGTGCTCACAGACGATCGTCAAAACACTAGGCAAGTCTATCAAACTCTGGGGCATTATAGACCAATACTCGAGGTCGTAAAAAGATGATAAACGCAAACTCGTAGGGCCTACGGGACGAATAAGATTAGGGTCGTAGCGGAGTGCTAGCCTGGCACGTCCTTGACCAGGTAATTCTCTTGGCGTTCGCGCAGCCAGATGAGTAGCTATTTTTATGTGATATGTTTCGCCAGTTGTGATCTCGTATACGGCGAACACGCTACCTTGTAAAACTCTCTTCACAGGCATCAGCGGCGTAAGACGGTCGCCTTCCTGCTGAAATAGGCCGATAACACGAACGAATACTATATCGTATGTCACGTCCAACGGAGCGCTGCCCAAACTTCGTGTGCGCCATTCGTTGGCTTGGTAAACATCGTCAATAAACTTTTGAAACGCCAGGGTGTCCCTACTGCGCGGGGCAGCGAGTTTGAGGTCGCGTGCGACGTGAGCAAAGCTTTCATGTTGGTCCTGTCCGGGTGCCTTGCGGAATTTGATCTCCTCGTTAAGCAGGTCCCGTGAAGAGACTCCCCGGTACGCGGGCCTCACGTAGTCGTTCAATTCAAAGAAGAAATGTGCGATCTCGCCGTCCACGAAAGCGTGGATTAGACGGCCGCACCGGATTGGCAGATAGGGCCCGCTCCGGCCCGTG
>Ga0335081_10000839_pt1 | contig 49388 bp, 40 predicted proteins | sample Lox_Sample_35_FD_206713 | JGI IMG/M metagenome (GOLD analysis project Ga0335081, IMG submission 206713) | Soil microbial communities from Loxahatchee National Wildlife Refuge, Florida, United States - Lox_Sample_3.5 | ecosystem: Environmental > Terrestrial > Soil > Wetlands | place: USA... | reverse complement strand
CGTGACGGGGTACTACGTCGAGCGGGCGTCCGGTTCCGGCGGCAGTGCCGGCGCCTTCAGCCAGGTGGGGTCCGTTGGGGCGAGCGCCACGAGCTTCCCGGACACCGGGCTCGCCGCGAGCACCACCTACTGGTACCGGGTGCGCGCCTACAACTCGTACGGAGGCTCCGCGTACACAAACGAGGCGAGCGCCACCACCCAGGCGGGCGGCGGGACGCTCGCCTTCTCGACCGCCGCCTGCCCCGCCGCGACCCAGGGGCAGGCCTACTCCTGCACGCTCGCGGCCACGGGAGGGACGGGCCCCTACACCTTCACGGTCGTGAGCTCGCCCTCCTACGCTCTCCTCCCGGAGGGGATGTCCCTCGACTCCTCGACGGGCGTCGTCTCGAGCTCCGTCGTCGGCGGGCAGGGGTCGTACGGCGTCCAGTTCCAGGTGGCCGACTCGGCGAGCCACACCGCCACCACCTCGATCACGTTCGGCGTCGCCGGCAACAACGCCTTCCTCGCCGCCATCTTCCCGGCGAACTCCATCTTCCACCATCGAGTGGACGGGTTGCCGGTCGACACCTCGCCAGCCGCCGCGATCTACAGTGGCTACCAGTCGTCGACGATCAAGCCGTTCTTCGGGGGCGCCGCCTACCTGAACCTGCCGAACGGGATCCCGGCCGTCGAGGTCCCGTCCGCCGAGCCCTTCGTGCCGGTGAAGACGACCGTCTACCAGTCGTACTTCACCTCCGGCCCGATTCCCTCCTACGCCCCCGTCGAGGGGACGTCGATCTCCGAGGCGACCGGCGGGGACGGGCACGTCCTCGTGTACCTGGAGGCCGGGGGTGGGAAGCCACCGGCGCTGTACGAGATGTGGCAGGGCCAGTACCTGGGCGCGAGCGGCTGGACCGACTCCTCGAACGCCCTGTGGTCGGACGTGACTTCCAACGCCCTGACCCCGCAGGGCAACGGCACCGCGGACGCGGCGGGGTTGCCCATCGCGCCGCTACTCGTGAACGCGGACGAGGTCATCGGGACCGGGACTCCGGCTGCGCCGAATGGGGTCGTCCAGCACCCCGTCCGCTTCACCGCCAACCACATGCTCAACTACTGGGTGTGGCCGGCAACGGAGACCGCCGGCGTCGGCTCGTGCAGCAACGGGGCCGGGACCATCCCCACCGCCACCCTGATCTCGCAGTCCTCTCCTCCCAGCTCCTGCACGATGACCGGGCCGGCGGGGGAGATCTACCGGCTCAAGGCGTCGGTCCCCAACCCATCCTGCGCCGCCACCAGTCCGCAGGCGGCCGTCATCATCACGGGGTTCCGCCAGTACGGGATCATCCTGGCCGACAACGGCGACACGGGAGGGCTTATCGGCACCCCGGACGTCCGCTGGAACGACTCCGACCTCGCCTGCCTGAGGAGCCTCACCCTCGCCGACTTCGAGCCCGTCAACGTGAGCTCCCTGATGGTCGACCCGGGCAGCGGAGCGACCGCCAAGTGACCCGGCCGGACGACCCCGTTCCCCTCCCGGCGTCGGAGAGCCCCGGGATCGGCGGCGCCAGAGCGGAGAAGCCCGGCTCGGGACCCCGCTAGGTCGCGCCCCGATCCACTCGGGTCGCCGCGCATCGAACCGGCCGCTTGTCGGGCGATCGCCCTTCGCCGCGTGTGGTCGTGTGCGACCGGCACCTCGCCCACGGCGCCCGGACATGCGCGCGCGGGATTGGCGCCGCCGCGGGCGTCGGCGAATATCGACGCCGGAACAGAGGGAAGTTCGTGCCCGCCGATCGACAGGACCTAGAGGAACGAATCGCCGCCGCGACGCCGCTCGACACGGTGCGCGGCCTCTTCTTCAACGCCATCTTCTCCACCGTGCGCGAGCACCGCGGGGACGGAAGCGCGCGGGCGACCGACCCGCTGGGGAGGGGTTCGCGGGCGGCTTTCCTCTCCTACCCGGTGGTGGACTTCCTGAGGATCGCCTGGAACGCCGCGGACGTGCTCGAGGGCGTGTACGGAGACACCGGCCAAGCCTTCTACGAGATGGGGCGGCGGAGCGCACAGAACGTGTTCGAGTCGCTCTGGGGCCGCACCCTGCTGAGCCTCGCCGGAGGCGCAGAGCACGGCCTGGCGGCCCAGATCGGCGCCGGGTACCGGGGCGCGGTGAGCTACGGGGAGCGCTCGCTCGAGTGGACCGGCCCGCGCAGCTGCGTCATCACCTTCACCCGCGACTTCCTCGTCCCGAACTATCACTGCGGCGTCTTCGCCGCGGCGCTCCAGGTCCAGGGCGCCCAGGGCGTGCGCGCGGAAGGGCGCCAGGTAGGGTTGCTCGACGCGGAGTACGATGTCTCGTGGGAATGATCGTGGCATCGCCCTCGACGCCGCGCCCGGGTCGCGTCTCCGGGGGGGCCCGGCATGGAACCGGAAGGCGGCGGGGCAGTGGGCATGGCTAGCGTCCGGGGAACCCAGATCAAGCAGAGCGTGGCCGCGCTCGACTGGCTCGGGCCGGGGGCGAAGGCCGAGGTCCTGAGCCGCCTCTCGCCGGACACCTTGAGCCAGATCGAGGCCGCCGTCCGGGTGCAGTGGCTGCCCCACGCCCTGGCGGTGGAGCTGTGCCATCGGGTCCGGGAGGTGTCGGGCGAGGAGGCGGTGCGGGGGTGGAGCCGGGCCTCGGTGACGAGCGCGCTCAACGGCTCGCTCTACGGCCCCTTCGTGAACGGCATCGTCACCGTGTTCGGGCTCAGCCCGGTCGCGGCCTGGAAGATCCTTCCCAAGGCCTACCTGGCGGCCTTCCGGGACTGCGGCGAGCTGCAGGTGCTCGGGGTCGAGGCGGGCTCCGCCGAGATGGCCTTCCACGACCTCCCGCCCGAGGGGCGGGACCGCGACTGGCTCGTGTCCGTCGCCGGCGGGTTCGAGGCGATCTTCGACCTGTGCCGCGTCGAGGGGCGCGTGGATCTCGAGCTGCGCGAGCTCCGCCCCGACCCGCGCTTCCACGCGACGTGGAGGACTTCGCGCTAGGGCTCCGGACGAGTTCCGGCCGGGCCGGGTCGAGCCCCTCGGGCGCGGGGCTCGAGATCCGGGGCCGGGGCCCTACCGCGGCCAGAGCCAGCCGAAGACGCCGGCCATCACGAAGCTGAAGAGGAGCGCGTCGACGACGTCCGACAGGTACGCGCGCCACGGCCGGTTGTACCAGATGGAGTGGAAGATGGGCCCGACGGCGAAGCTCAGGAAGCCCACCGTGCCCGCGATGCGGAAGACGGCGAGGTAGCGGGGCGCGGGGCCGAGGGAGTGAGCGGTCACGTAGGCCGCCATGAAGGCAACGCCCAGGAAGACGAGGAACGAGAGCCCCATGTTCCGCCCCATCCGGACCGGCCCGGCCGGCGCGATCGTCAGCCAGCCCGAGGGACCCTTCGCCCAGCGCTCGACCCATTCCTTCGTCATCTGCTGCCTCGGGTCGGGGGCGGCGGGGAAGGCGTAGATGCCGGGCCGGAGGTCCCGGATCGACGACTGGAGCGCCGCGAACTCGGTGATGCGCCCCCACTCGCCCTTGCGCCAGGGCAACACCATGTGGCTCGCGGCGGAGAGGACGAAGACCAGCACGGCGGACAGGAGCATCGGAAGCCAGAGCTGCGCGACGAAGGACATGACGACCTCGGAAGGGGGGCGTCATTGTCCCCCGGCGTCGCGCGCCGCGTCCAGGCTCTTGCGGACCGTCTCCGCCCGGGGGATCCGTCGGGAGATGCGGCGGTTGCCCCTCGCCACCGCGCGTACTATGCACGCCCGGCGATGACCGACGCAGCCCGCCCGGCCGGGATGCCGCCACCTTCCGGGCGCCGGCGGACGTTGGCGCTCACTGCGGGCACGCTCGTCTGCTTCGCCGCGAACTCGCTCCTCTGTCGCGCGGCTCTCGGGCCCGGGCTCGTCGACGCCGCCACCTTCACGTCCATCCGGATCCTCTCGGGCGCCGCGGCGCTCGCGCTCATCCTCGCCGCCACCCAGCGCGCCCGCCCTTCCGGCGGCAGCACCGGCTCCGCGCTGGCGCTCTTCGTCTACGCCGCGGCCTTCTCGCTGGCGTACGTCCGCGTGGGCGCGGGCGTCGGGGCCCTGCTGCTGTTCGCGGCCGTCCAGGTGACGATGGTCGCCTGGAGCGTCGTCCGCGGTGCCCGGCCGGGCCACCTGCAGTGGCTGGGGATCGCGATCGCGCTCGCCGGGCTCGCCTACCTGGCCCTTCCGGGTGCCCGGGCGCCCGACCCGGTCGGCTCGGCTCTCATGATCGCGGCCGGGGTCGCCTGGGGAGCCTACTCGCTCCGGGGGCGCAGCGCCCGCGACCCGCTCGCCACCAACGCCGACAACTTCCTGCGATCGATCCCATTCACGATCGCCCTCAGCCTGGCGCTGGCGCGGAGCTTCTCCGTCGGCCGGGAGGGCGCGCTCCTGGCGGCCGCCTCGGGCGCGCTCGCGTCCGGCGGGGGCTACAGCCTCTGGTATGCGGTCGTCCCCGCGCTCGGCGCCACGCGCGCCGCCGCCGTCCAGCTCGCCGTGCCGGTGCTGGCGGGGCTCGGGGCGACGGCGTTCCTCGGGGAGCACCTCACTCCGCGCGTGGCGGTCTCGGGCGCCGCCATCCTCGCCGGGATCGCGCTCGCTCTCCTCAAGAGGTGAGAGGCGGGCCCGGGCCTCCCTCGCCGCCTCACCGGGAGCGATCGAGGTGGGTTCATCTCCCACCCGGCCGTGGCCGGCGGGGAGGGACGCCCCGACGGGAGGTTGCGCCCCCCGGTCACCGAGCGTAACGCGGACCGAGGAGCAAGCGCCATGGCCTCTGACTCGAAGGCTTCCCCGTGGAAGAACTCGTTCCAGGTGGCGACGCTCGTCACGAGCGCGCTCACCCCGCTCGTGATCGCGCTCCTTGGAGGCTGGTTCACCTGGGCGACGAGCCAGGAGAACGCCCGCCGGGACCGCGAGGCGAAGGTGATCGAGAAGCGGTTCGTCCTCTGGGATACCCTCGCCCCGCAGCTGAACGACATCTACGTCTACTCCATGCACGTCGGGCACTGGAGGACGCTCCACCCCGACGACGTCCTCAAGACCAAGCTCGCGACCGAGAAGCTCGTGTACGCGTTCCGGCCCTTCTTCACCGACGACTTCGTCGCGGCGTATCGCTCGTTCATCGGGGCGGCCTTCGACGTCAACAGCCCGGAGGAGGACGCCGCCATCAGCAAGTCGGCCTGCGTCCTGGCGGATCCCGACCACGCCGCCTCGCGCGAGGAGCACCTTCGGACCCTCGTGCACTGTCAGTATTATGCGATCCTGCGGGCGGCGTCCTCCGACCTCTCCCTGCCGTTCTCCAACCCCGCGAAGCCGCGCCCCGACGCCGACGATGCCTCGGGCGAGCTCGCTCCCCGCGAGGCCGCCGGCGAGGCGCCGCGGGCGCGCGCGGCCCCGGCCGGAGGGGAGAGGCGATGAGGACTGGACCTACTGCTTCCGGAGCGTCGCCACCGAGATGTGCGGCCAGTGGATCCCGATGAAGTCGAGAATGACCCGCTGGACGTACTGCAGCTGCAGGAACTCGCCGTAGACCGGGTGCTTCACCGTCTCCACCCAGAAGATCGCGTCCATCTGGGCGGCGTTGGCGTTCTTCACGACGAAGGGGATGTTGACGATCCCGCCCGCGGGCGCGGTGGAGATGGCGATGACCACGGTGCTCTCGATCGCCTGCCCCTTGATCTCCTCCAGGAGCACCAGGGCCGGGTTCTTGATGGTGGCCGCGGCGTCGAGCCCGGGAGGCAGGAGCGCCGGGAGCGGGCTCGTCGTGAACGGCTTCAGGTAGGCGGCGTTCGTCACCGGGGTCGCGGGAGGCGAGTTGAGCGCGGGGACGGCTCCGGTGAAGGGCGTGGAGTCGACCGGGTCGATCTTCGGCCCGCCGGAGACGGTGGCGGCGAGCGTGCTCTGCGCCAGGAGCGAGTCCCCGTGCGGGATGGTCGCCTGCCGCACGTAGGTGTCGCTCCCGACCGAGGGGTCGGTCGTCGGCGGGACGCGGACCCACAGGCCGGGCTCCAGGTGGATCCCCGAGTCGTCGGCGCGATCGCTCACCTGCTGCAGGTAGTGGATGCCGTGCAGCTCGATGTCGCCCTGCGCGGAGCCGCGATTGGGGATGTTGCCGCCGATGCGGACGAAGTCGAGCGTCTCCTTCGTCGAGGTGAGCTCGAGGAAGAAGGGTTGGCCGTTCTGCTTGTCGGGGCGGGAGATGAGATTGAAGCCGTGCCCCACCCAGTGGCCGGGCAGCTCCTTCAGGAGGCCCAGGTTCTTCTGGACCGTGGCGCTCGGCGGACTCACGCGGAAGGACTTCGTCATGGCTCTCTCCTCGTCGCCCGAAGCCCCGTCCGGAAGCCGTCGCCAGCCGGTCTCGCGCCCGTGCTGGCTCCTCGGGCCGGCCTTCCCTAATCGTGGAGGAGGCGAAGCGCCGTCGAGACATACGGGTTCCGCCGTTGGTGGCGCCTCGTCCGTTGAACGTCGGCCGTCTCGACGACGCGCGACCCCGGCGGCGACAGGCCCTGCGGCGCGGCCTCGACGGGTCGTAAACCGATTGTTCTCGCTCGGTCCGTTGACGTTCGGTGACAGGTCCGTCGAGCGGCGTGTAGGCGCCTGTGGGGAGGCTGGAGTCGCCGTAGGACTCTCGGGCGGGGTTGGCCCGGCCGATATCACAAATGGTGAACCATCGTTTACGGCCCGTGCGGGAGATGCCCGGGCGCGAGGGCCGGGTGAAGGATCTGCCGGATCATCGCGCCGGCGGCGGGCCGGGCGTCGCCCCCGACCACGCCGGCGCGCGGGAGGAAAAAATGGCGGTGACGAGCGAAGGCTTCGACCGGCTCTTCCAGGTGCTGATGCGGGTCCGGCTCACGGCCACCACGCCGCCGCCGCCGCCCTACGGAAGCTCGCCCACCCCGAGCCGCGTGCTCGGCCCGGTGCGCGCCGGCGCGGCGCTCGTGCCGCTCGTCTACCGGCAGCACTACGTCTCCTCCCTCGAGTCGCACCTTCCATCGCTCGTGGCCGGGCTGGTGGAGCAGAACGACCTGGGCGTGCTCGAGGCCCTCGCCGGCGCCGTGTACCAGCACAAGCAGACCGTGGGCCGGCCCGAGCTCCGCCGCTTCCTCGCCGTCATCTCGAACCTCTACCGGTCGTTTCTCGACAAGGCGAAGCGCTCGCAGGCGCAGTTCCCCATCCGCGAGCAGCTCCCGCCCCTCGCCATCTTCCAGAACTCGGCTGCGCAGGGCCCCTACACGCTTCCCGTCGACGCCGTGCACCAGCTCATCGGCTCGGACGTGGGCGTGGTGAGCCTCCCGGCTGCCTACCGGGACCACCCCTTCTTCTGGGCCTCGCTGGCGCACGAGACGGGTGGACACGACGTGCTGCACGCCGACCCTGGGCTCATCCCCGAGCTGCAGGACGGCGCGCGACGCCTCCTCGGGGGCAAGCTCGGCGCCGTCTGGTCCTACTGGATGGACGAGGCAGCCTCCGACGTCTACGGCGTCATGAACGTGGGGCCGGCCTTCGCGCTCAACCTGGCGGCCTTCTTCGCGACCCTCATCGCCCAGCTCGAGCACAAGAAGGTGCCGTCGCTGCGCACCCAGTCCGGCCCCATCGACGCGACGCCCACCAGCCCGCTCGATCCCCACCCCACCGACCTCCTGCGGCTGCACCTGGCCATCGGCGTCGTCGAGAACCTCGCCGGGCTCTCCGAGAACCGGCAGGTGCAGTACCGCGAGGACCTGAAGGCGCTCGCCCGCATCCTCGCCCCCGATGCCCGGTCCATCGAGATCGAGGGGTCGGTCCGGCAGGACTCCGGCGAGGTGATCACGCTCTCCGACTCCTTCCCGCTCGTGGACATGCAGGACGCCGCCCGCCGGGTGGGCGGCATGATCGCCACCGCGAAGCTCGAGGCCTTCGGCGGTCACGGCATCCAGGACATCGAGACCTGGGACGACCCCGACGAGGACCGGGCGCTGCAGGTGGCCGCCGCCATGCGGGCCCGCGGGCCGGTCACCGGCATCGGAGACGACGCGCAGCTCCTCGCCGGGCTCACGCTCGCGGTCTACGAGAACCCCGCCGCCTACGCCGAGGTCACCCGCCTCCTCGACGCCGGGCTCGACGAGAGCTTCGCCCACGACGCCTTCTGGGGCCTGGCGCAGAAGGACGTCGCCTTCCTCGGCCACGCCAGGGTCCAGCGCGTGCGCCCGCCCGAGGAGCCGGTGGACCCGCTCGCGGCGGAGCTCATCGAGTTCAACTCGCTCGAGCCCGGCGCCTTCGACGCGGTCGGCCAGGAGGCGCTGGCGATGCGGGCGACGCCGCCCGCCGCCATCCCCTGGCCGCGGGGAAAGGCGCCGAAGGCGGCACCGCTCTCCCGCACGCCCCCGGTGGACCAGGCGCTCCCGAGGTGCGACTACCTCGCCATCACCTGGACGGTGGACGAGGCGAACGCCATGGCCACCGTCCTCACCCCGGGGTTCCTGGCGGCGCCCCCCTCGAGCGACCGGAGCGGCAACGCCTGGTACCACTACGCCAGCCGCTTCGCGGACTACCGGGGCATGCTGCGGCCGGGGACCGTTCCCTTCAGCGAGCACATCCTGGGCCGCTACCTCTTCTCCGAGTTCGGCGGCAAGCGGGTGGTGTGCTTCAAGTCCGACCTGCACCTGGCGCGCGACACCGAGAAGATGCCGGTGAAGAAGCTCTTCCAGCAGCTCATCCAGGAGACGCGGGCGAAGCTCGTCGTCACCACCGGCACGGCCGGCGCCATCGGCGGGAAGCTCCAGCTCGGCGACGTGGTGGTGGCCACGAGCTGCACCTTCCACTGCGAGGGGATGTTCAAGAACCAGCCCTTCAACGGCAAGACCTTCACGAGCGACACGCCGATGGCGGCGAGGGAGTTCCAGCTCGCGAACGACACCCTCCTGCCCGCCAACGCCAGCCGGCTCGAGCCCCAGCGGCGCGGGGTGCCCCGCATCTTCTGGGACCGCTCGCAACTCGGCCAGCTCGACCAGATCGTCACCACCGACATCTTCGCCTTCGACGACGTGCGCGACACCTTCGAGCTGCAGGGGCTGGGCTCGGCGGTGGAGATGGACGACGCCGTCCTGGGCCTCGCCTGCTCCGAGCTCTCGCAGCCACAGCAGTGGCTCGCCATCCGCAACGCCTCCGACCCGCAGATGGACGGATCGTCGCTCGGCGAGGAGAAGAGCGAGGCGGCCGCCATCTACAAGAAGTTCGGCTTCTGGACCACCATCCCGAGCGTGATCGCCACCTGGGCGGCCATCGTCGGGCACGGAGAGTGAACGGAAGAAGGAGCCCGGGGTCGGCCGCCCGAGGCCCGGAAGGGGTGACGCTCCGCAGGGGACCCATGGCGAAGGCGAAGACCAAGGCAGGTCTCTCGGGACCCGGCAAGGTGCCGGTGAGCGTCCTCGTCAACGGCCTGACGCGAAAGGCGGAGCTCGAGCCCTGCATCACGCTCCTCGACGCCCTGCGCGAGCACTGGGGTCTCACCGGCGCGAAGCGGGTCTGCGACCGCGCCACCTGCGGGGCCTGCACCGTGCTGGTGAACGGAGCCCGGGTGTACGCGTGCGGGCTCCTCGCCATCGACGTGCAGGGAGACGAGATCACCACCGTCGAGTCCCTGGACCAGGGCGGCGCCCTCGACCCGGTCCAGGAGGCCTTCGTCGCCGCGGACGCGCTCCAGTGCGGCTTCTGCACCTGCGGCTTCGTCGTGTCGGCGACGGCGTTTCTCGCCGAGAACCCGGACCCGACGCCCGCCCAGATCCGCAAGGGCATGTGCGGGAACCTCTGCCGCTGCGGCACCTACGTGGGGGTGCAGGAGGCCGTTTCCGCGGCGGCGAAGGCGCTCTCCAAGGCCGCGCGGCCGCCGGCGCGGCGCGCCGGAGGGAAGAGATGAGCGCCTACGACTGGCCGCCTGCAGGTCAGCGCCGGATCCTCGGCACCGACGTGGCGCGGATCGACGCGCCGGCGAAGGCGAGCGGACGGGCGGCCTACACCCACGACGTCCGCCTGGCGGGGATGCTCTACGCCCGGACCGTCCGCTGCCCGCACGCGCACGCCCGGGTGAAGAAGATCGACCTCTCCGCCGCCGAGAGGATCCCGGGGTTCAAGGCGGCCTTCGTCGTCCAGGGCACGGGCACGGAGATCTTCTGGGCCGGCGACGACGTGGTCGCGGTGGCGGCGGAGGACGAGCACGCGGCCGAGATGGCCATGCGCGCGGTGGCGGTGGAGTACCAGGTGCTGCCCCACCTCGTCGTCGACTCGAGCGCCGACGTGCCGGCGGCGTTCTCGAAGCCCATGGACCCGGAGCTCGTGGGCGACCCCGACGGCGCCTTCGCCAAGGCCGACGCGGTGGCGGAGGGCGACTACGGGCTGCCGGTCATCACTCACTGCTGCCTGGAGACGCACGGCAGCGTCGCGGCCTGGGGCAAAGACTCGCTCGAGATGCACGTCTCCACCCAGGCAGTCGCCGGCGTCCCGGAGCAACTCGCCCTGGCGCTCAAGGTCCCGCAGAGCCAGATCCGGGTGCACGCCCCCTACGTCGGGAGCGCGTACGGCTCCAAGCTGGCGGCCGACCGCTGGGGCCTCTCGGCGGCCCATCTCTCGAAGCAGGCCGGCGGAGCGCCCGTCCGCCTGGTCCTCGACCGGCGCGAGGAGCAGGAGGTGGCCGGCTGCCGCCCCTCTACCTACGCCCACGTGAAGGTGGGCGCCCAGAAGGACGGCACCCTCGTCGCCTGGCAGTCGACGAGCTGGGGAACGGGAGGGCTGGGCGGCGGCGCCGAGCCGCCGCTGCCCTACCTGTTCCGAATCCCCAACCAGCGCCGCCAGCACACCCAGGTGGTGAACAACATCGGGAGCGCCCGGTCGATGCGCGCCCCCCACAACCCCCAGGCCTGCCTCGTCACCCTGGGAGCCCTCGACGACCTGGCGGCGAAGCTCGGCATGGACCCGGTGGCCCTCCTGCGGAAGAACCTGGGCCTCCTCTCGGCGCACGCCGACGTCTACGCCGAGGAGCTCGGCGTGGCGGACAAGCTCATGCAGTGGTCGAAGCGCTGGAAGCCGCGGGGGACGATGTCGAAGGGCGAGGTCCGGCAGGGGCTCGGCGTCTCCATGCACGCCTGGCCCGGGAAGGCCCATCCCTTCCAGTGCGACCTCACCATACAGCCGGACGGCACCGTCTCCGTCCGGGCCGGCACGCAGGACCTGGGGACCGGGACGCGGACGGTGATGGCCATCGTGGCCGCGGAGACGCTCGGCCTGCCGGTGAAGGCGATCCACGTCGCCATCGGCGACAGCGCCTACCCCGTCTCGGCCGCCTCCGGCGGCAGCGGGACGGTGGGCGGGTCGGCCTCGGCGGTGCGGCGCGCCGCGGTGGACGCGGTCGCGGAGCTCCTCGCCCGGGTGGCCCCGGCGCTCGGCGTCGCGGCCTCGAAGCTCGAGCTCGCCGAAGGCAGCGTGCGGGTGAAGGGCGGCGGGCCGAGCCTCACCTGGAAGCAGGCCTGCTCCAAGCTCGGCGGACTGCCGCTCTCGGTGCGCGGCAAGAACCCGGGCGCGGGGGCGCTCGCCGACAGCGGCGTCGGCGGGGTGCAGATGGCCGACGTCTCGGTCGACGTCCGCACCGGGGTGGTCCGGCTCCACAAGCTCGTGGCGGTGCAGGACTGCGGCCTCGTCGTCGACCGGAAGACGACCACCAGCCAGGTGTACGGCTCGCTGGTGATGGGCATCGGCTACTCGCTCTACGAGGAGAAGCTGATGGACCAGAACCTGGGGCGCTGCCTCAACCCCAACATGGAGTTCTACCGGCTGTGCGGCATCGGCGACGTGGGCGAGCTCGTGGTCCACCTGATGAGCGGGCCGAGCTACGACCGGCGCGGGGTCATCGGCTGCGGCGAGCCGGCGGTCATCTCGCCCGGGACCGCCATCTCCAACGCGGTGGCGAATGCCATCGGGGTGCGGGTCCCGCACCTGCCGCTCACCCCGGACCGGGTGCTCGCCGCCCTCTCGGGGGCGACGCCGTGAACTCCTTCGAGTACGGGGCCCCGACGAGCCTCCCGGAAGCCATCTCGCTCCTCTCCCCCCGCTGGGGCCCGACCGAGATCCTCGCCGGCGGCACCGACCTCGTGGCGCTCATGAAGGACTACGCCGTCACCCCGCGGCGCCTGGTGAGCCTGAAGCGCCTGCCGGGAATGGGCGCCATCGCCTGGTCTCCGTCGAAGGGGCTGCGGGTGGGGGCGCTCGCGACCCTCGACGAGCTCGCCCGCCACCCGGCCGTCGTTCGCCACTACCCGGCCCTGGCGCAGGCGCTCGGGGACGCCGCCAGCCCCCAGATCCGCAACCGGGCCACGGTCGGCGGAAACCTCTGCCAGCGCCCCCGCTGCTGGTACTTCCGGAACGGCTACGGGCTCCTGGCGCTCGACTCGAGGAAGCGGTCGCTCGTCCTCCTCGGCGACAACCGCTACCACGCCATCCTGGGAAACGGCGGTCCGGCCTACTTCGTGAGCCCGTCCACCATCGCGCCCACGCTCGTGGCGCTCGGCGCCCGGGTGCGCGTGGCCGGGCCGGGAAGGTCCCCCGGGCTCCCGGCGTCGCGCCTCATCGCGCTCGAGTCCTTCTACCGGGCGCCCACGAAGGAGGGGCAGAGGGAGCACGCTCTGCGGCCCGATGAGGTGCTGGTGGAGCTCTCCGTCCCGCCCCCGGGTGGCTCTCGCATCGCCTACTACGAGGTCCGGCAGAAGCACGGCTTCGACTGGCCCTTCGCCACCGCCACGGTGCGGCTCGACCTCGCTGGGGAGAAGGTGGCGAGCGCCGTCGTCATGATGGGGCACGTCGCGCCCACCCCCTGGCGCTCCCGGGAGGCCGAGGGGGCACTCGCCGGGCAGGTCCCCACCGACGCCCTGGCCGCCGCCGCCGGGCGCGCCGCGGTGGGCCCGGCGAAGAGCCTCGGCCAGAACGGCTACAAGATCGCCATCGCGCAGGTGGCGGTGGAGCGGGCGGTGCTGTTGGCGGCGGGGCTCGCCGCCGGCGCGCCCTGGCAGGAGGCGGCCTCATGAAGCAGGCGGTGCGGTTCGACGTGAAGCACAAGGACCTGTGCCCGGCGCTGCGCTGGAAGGGGTGGTTCATTCCCCAGGGCGAGGACATGGCGGTGCCCGGGTCCTCGCTCTTCTGGTGCGTCTTCACCCAGACCTGCGTGGGGCCGGACGGCCAGCTGGCGGAGCCGCACGTTTGCTCGGCGCCGGCGCGCTCCTGCCACCGCGGGGCGGTCGCGCAGATCCGGGGCGATCCCGCGCGCGCGGGCGAGCGCGGGTAGCGGCGGGCGACTCTAGCCGCCGGGGGGGCCGCGGCGCGCCGCGTCCACTGCCGCCTTCCAGTGGACGAGCTCGGGATACTTCCTCGCCGTCTCGTCGTATCGCTGCTCGAGCAGCTGCCTCGCCGCGTACTCGAACGTCGCCTGCGCGGCGGTGCGCGGCGGAGTCGCGATGCCCTCCCCGAGGGCGGTCGCGACCGGGATGGGAAGGGAGGGGGCGAGGGGGATGCCGGTCTGCTGCGGCTCGTCCGCGAGCGCGGCGGAGAGGCTCGCGATCCCTTGCGCCCGGCGCGCGTCCACCCCGGCCGAGTACGGCCCGTCCCCGAACGCCTCCGCCAGGAACTGGAGCACCGAGGTGTGGTCGAGGAGCGCGTGGCACACCGAGCCGGGACGGACGAGCGGCGAGGCCACGATCGCCGGCACCCGCGGGCCGAGGGTGGGGAAGAGGTGCCCGGGCGAGCCCGTCGTCTGGTAGGCGATCGCCGGCGGCGCCACGTGGTCGTAGAAGCCGCCGTGCTCGTCGTAGTAGACGACGAGCACCGTCTGCGCCCAGATGTCGGGGTTCGCGGTGGCCGCCTCGTAGGTGCGGCGCAGGAAGTCTTCGCCCCACCCCATGGCGAGGGGCGCGTGGTTGTCGTTCGGGTGGTCCTGCCCGATGTGCGGCCCGTTCTGGTAGGAGGGCTCGACGATGACCACCTGCGGAGCGCTGGCCGGGGTGGCCTCCTTCATGTCGCGGAGGTAGTCCTCGAAGTCGCTGAAGTTCTCGCCGAGGAGGTGGCCCCAGGCCCTCGGGTACAGGGCGAAGAACGAGAGCCCGTCGTGGTAGACGCGCCAGCGGCAGCCCTGCTCGACGAGCCAGTCGAGCACGGTGCCCTCGGTGTCGATGAGGCGCAGCCCGGTGGAGGTGTCGTAGATGCTGCTCTCCCCGGACCACGCCATCGTCCGGTTGGGCTGCGTGCTCGTCGGCATGGAGCTGTGCCAGCGGTCGCAGGTGCAGAAGCTCCGCGCCAGGAAGCTCGTCACCGGGACGAGGTCGGACGGGAGGAAGCTCATCGGGTCGGGCTCGGGGCCGACGTCGGCGACCGGCGGGTCCTGCGCGAGCCGGAAGGCGGCGTAGGAGCTCACGAAGCCGCCCATGGTGATGGGCCCGCCCGGAGTCGGGGCGAGCTGGGCCGCCACCTGGTCGTACTCGTGGGGCAGGTCGGAGGCGAGCGGGTCGTCCTTCTCCCTCGGGAAGGGGTGGAAGAGGGCGCCCTGGTACGCGTTCTCGTAGCGCGAGAGCGGGGCCTCGAGCCCGTCCACGCCCGGGACCAGGTTCTCGAAGTCGAGGTGGCCGAGGACGTGGTCGAACGATCGGTTCTCGAGCATCACCAGGACGACGGTCTTCACCCGATCCTTCCAGCCCATCTCCGCTCCTCGCTCGCGGGCGCTCCTCCTCGAGACGACCCCCCGGCCCGCTCTCATAGTGGCCGGGCGGATCCCCTGCCGGCGGAGGCGACGGCGCAAGCGCACCCGCCTTCGCCGGGGCCACTTTCGGGCGCGCGGGCGGAGGGCAACCGGGGTATGCTCCGCGAAACAGTGGCACCCTTCGCACCCGCGGGTGCCCACATTCTGGGAAGAGCGATGAAGACTTGCCGGGTTGTCGCGATCGCGGCGCTCGCTGCGGGCCTAGTTGCCTGCAGCACCTCGAGCCCGCCCGCCGTGTCGCCAAACGGCCTCACCTACACGACCAACAACGCCGTGTACGCGGCGGGGCTCGCCATTCCTCCGAACACGCCGACCGTCGGCGGGGGCGCCGTCTCGACCTTCTCGGTGTCCCCGGCGCTGCCGACGGGACTCGTCCTCAACGCCACCACCGGCGTCATCTCCGGGACCCCCACGGAGGTGACACCCATCGCGCTCTACCGGGTGGTGGCGAACTACGTGCTCGGCGGGAACACCTCGGCCACCCTCGCCATCTCGGTGGTGGTCGGGGGGTTCGCGTCGGTGGGGAACATGGTGAACGCGCGCTCCGGCCACGCGGCGTCGCTGCTCGCGAGCGGGGCCCTGCTCGTGACGGGCGGGTACGTCGGCGGAGGCTACCTCTCGAGCGCGGAGCTCTTCGCACCGGCCACGGCGACGTTCAAGGCGACGGGCAGCATGGCGAATGCCCGGTCGCTTCACACCGCCACGGTCCTGCAGAGCGGGTTGGTGCTCGTCGCCGGCGGCTATGGAACCGGGGGCGTCATCCTCGCGAGCGCCGAGCTCTACGATCCCGCCAAGGGCACCTTCGCGGCCGTCCCGGGCAGCATGGTCGCGGCGCGCGCCGGCCACACGGCGACGCTCCTCCAGAGCGGGCAGGTGCTCCTCGCCGGCGGCACCGGCCCGGGCGGGATCCTGGCAGGCGCCGAGATCTACGACCCGGGGACGAACACCTTCGCCTACGCGGGAAGCATGACGACGATGCGGTCGGGCCAGTCGGCGACGCTCCTCCAGAGCGGACAGGTGCTCCTCGCCGGCGGCTACGTCGGCAACTCCCCCCTCCCGACCGCCGAGGTCTACGACCCCTCCGCAAACACCTTCACGGCCACCGGGCCCATGGCGGCGGCCCGCGCGCTGCACGTCGCCGCCCTGCTGGCGGGAGGCCAGGTCCTCGTCGCCGGCGGGAACAGCAGCGTCGGCTACCTCGCCACCGCCGAGGTCTACGACCCCTCCGCCGGGACCTTCGCCGCGACCGGGAGCATGATCGCGCCCCGGTCGAGCCACACGGGAACGACGCTGCAGGGCGGCAAGGTGCTCGTCGCCGGCGGGGTGAACGGCTCGGGCTACCTGGTGGGGGCCGAGGTCTACGATCCCGCGAGCGGGACGTTCTCGCTCACCGGCAACCTGCCGGTGCCGATGGCGCTCCACACCGCGGTCCCTCTCCCGGGCGGCGACGTCCTCGTCGCCGGCGGCTGGAACGAGTCGGGGACCCTCCTGAACGCGGAGCTGTACACCCCGTAGCGGCGAGGGCCCCGCGGAAGACCTCTCCCACCCCCTCCCTCGGGGTGGGTAGTCCTGCCCTCGCGCCCCACCGCTGGCCGCCCGCCGGTGCGAGCCTTGCGAGCGCCGCCTCCCGCCCGAGCCCTTCACTCCGGGAAGGCGGGCGGACTCGGTTTCCACCGCCGATGGGGTAGTCTCCATCCCAGGGACCGTCCTCGAGGTGGCATGCGCGGCAGGGCCGGCAGAATCGTCTCCGTCGGGGGCGGGAAGGGCGGCGTGGGAAAGAGCCTCGTCGCCGCGAACCTGGGGGTCGCCCTCGCCCGGGAGGGCGCCCGCGTCGTCATCGTGGACGCGGACCTCGGTGCTCCGAACCAGCACACCCTCTTCGGGATCTCGCGCCCGGGCGCGACCCTCCAGGCGCTCCTCGACCGGCGCATCGGCACGCTGGAGGAGGCGCGCATCGAGACGGGGGTGGACGGCCTGACGCTCGTCCCGGGCGCGTCCGCCGTGGTGGGCTCCGCCAACATCGGCGCGGCGAGGAAGGGGAAGCTCCTGCGCCACGTCCGCGAGCTCGACGCCGAGGTGGTCGTGGTCGACGTGGGGGCGGGCGTCGGCTTCAGCGCCCTCGATCTCTTCGACGTCGCCGACCTGCGCCTCGCCGTCACCTCGCCCCAGCTCACCTCCGTCCAGAACTGCTACGCGTTCCTGAAGGGGGCGGTGTTCCGGGAGCTCCGGCGGGTCGCCGCCGGGAGCGAGGAGGCCTCGGCGATCGACGACGGGCCCGAGGCGGCGGAGCCCACCCGCACCGTCGCCAGCCTCGTCGAGCGGGTGCGGGGCCGCGACCCGGCGCTCGCCGCATCGCTCGACGGGTGCCTCGCCAGCTTCGGCGCGCGCCTCGTCGGCAACCAGGTCTTCGAGCCGCAGGAGCGGAACGTGCTCTACGCGACGTCGCGGATCGTGCGGGATTTCCTGGGCGTCGACGCGCCGGTGCTCGGCGTCCTGCGCGCGAGCCGCCGGATCCACGACTCGGTCGGCGCCGGCCGGCCCTTCGTGCTCGAGGACCCGGCCGCCGAGGCCTCGACCACCTTGCGGGAAGTGGCGCGGGCCGTCCTCGGGGAGGACGTCCGGCGCCTGCGCGCCGGGCGGGAGCAGGTCGGCCTCCCGGGCCCGCCCTCGCACCCGTCGGCCACCTCCTACGGCCCCGACGCGAGGGAGGAGGCTCCCCCCCTTCCCGCCTCGCTCGAGCGACGGCAGCGCGCGCACGACCGGCTCCCCGTGAACTGCCCGGCGACGCTCGTCGCCGCCGGGGCCTCCTTCCCGGCCGTGATCCGGAACGTGTCCGTCGGCGGGGCGCTCCTCGAGCTCGAGCACCCGCCGCCGGTCGGGACCCGGGGAGAGCTCGTCCTCACCCACCTCGACGGCCGCCCCGCCCTCCCCTGCGTCGTCCGCCACGCCTCCGAGGGCAGGGCGGGAGTCGAGTTCACCGCCGGGCGCGACCTGGCGACGGGCGTGGCCCGGTCGATCGCTAGGCGATTCCCGCCGTAGGGAGTGGGGCGCCCGCGAACGCCCCGAGGCCCCACCGCGACCTGCGCCTCACTCGATGTGGTTCGTGGCGTCGATGCTCACGTTGGCGGGGTTGGTCTGGACGTAGAACCCCTTCGGGTTCTGGGGGGCCTGGCAGGCGTTCGCGGCGAAGGTCGACTGCTCGATGGCCACCGAGCCTGAGTTGTCGTCGCTCACGTAGAAGACGGCGCCGCCGAGCTCCTTCGCCGAGTTGTTCGAGACGTCGCTCCCGCAGATCGTGAGGGTGTAGGTGTCTCCGTCGTTGTAGATGGCGCCGCCGCTCCCGCCACCGGGCCCGTTCGTCGCCGGGTTCTCGCCCCAGCCGATCGCCTGGTTGTAGGTCATGACGCTGTTCAGCACCGTGTAGGAGACGCCGATGCTGCCGAGCGCCCCTCCGTTCGATCCCACGTTCCCGAGCCCGGGGGCGCCGCCGAAGGTGCTGTTCACGACGTACACCGGCCCCGCCTGCATGAAGGAGTAGACCGCGGCGCCGGCGACGTCCGGGCCGATCGGGGAGACGGCGTTCCTCACGAAGACGCAGTTCACGATCTTGAGGAGGCCGCTCTCCGCGTAGATGGCGCCGCCGGCCGAGAAGCCCAGCGTGGGGACGGGGGCGGGGGCGTACCCGTCGGCGAAGGTGAGGTTCTGGACCACGAGGCGCGGGTGGTCGTAGTCCTGGCAGTGGGACGTGATCCAGTGGAGGCTCTCGTCGCACCCGTTCTGGTAGAGGATCCGCGTCGCGCCTCCCCCGCTCAGGGTCACCTTGCCCCCGCCGTCGATGACGGTGTCCCCGTCCTTGTTCACGCCGGAGTCGTTCACGATCTCGATCGGGCTCGCGAGCGTGATGGTGACGGGCGCGGGGCCGCAGTCGAAGGTGACGACGCCGGCGTCGTGGATGGCGGCCAGGAGGGCAGCTGGCGTGCAGCTCTCGGGCGTGCCGCTCCCCACCACCGTGGTGGGGTGAGAGGTGTCCTCTAGCCCCGCCCCGGCGGGGACGGCGCACTGCCCGGCCGGATTGCCAGCGGCGGGCCAGGTCTCGGTGGTGAGGCTCACGCCGCTCTTCGGCCCACCGGCACCGCACCCGAGCGCGGCGGCGAGCCAAAGGCTTGCGGCGAGCCGCCCGGTCGTCCCGCCGCACCGGCTCGCGCGCCCCCTGTCGCTCATGGTCCCCCCCTCGAGTCGCGAGCGAGGCCGCGGGAATCGCCGCGGCACCCCGCCCCCCGCCGGACGCTGTCCGTGAATGGAGGCCACCGGATCCGATGAGCCCCGGCGGGGTGCAATCACGACAGCACGCCGCCTTCGCCGCGAGGAAGCCCCCTAAAGGGCAGAGGAAATGTCGCAAGGCCTCCTACATAGGGAATGCGGTCCTATCGGGAAGTGAAGGGCGCCGCGGCGGCCGGCCGGGGAGAGGAGACTGCGATGCAGGCAACGCCGTCCGCGGAGGCCGAGCTCGCCCAGCCCTGGAACGCCGGGCTGGAGAGGAAGCACTGGACCATCCTCACCGCGAGCTTCCTCGGCTGGGTGTTCGACGGCTACGAGGCCTACGCGCTCTTCATCGTCATGCCCTTCATGCTGAAGGCGCTCCTCGCCCCCGCCCAGCTCGCCACCCCGGCCCTCTTCGCGGGGATCGCCATCAGCGCCACCCTGGTCGGCTGGGGCATCGGCGGGATCGCAGGCGGCGTCCTCGCCGACTACGTGGGGCGCAAGCGGATGATGGTCTGGTCGGTGTTCCTGTACGCGGTGCTGAGCGGGTTGACGGCCTTCTCCAGCTCGTTCCCGATGCTCGTCGCCCTCCGCCTCGTCACCGGGCTGGCGATGGGAAGCGAGTGGAGCACCGGGGTCGCGCTCCTCGCGGAGACGTGGCCGAACCGGGCGCGCCCGAAGGGCGCGGGCTTCCTGCAGTCCGGCTTCGGCGTGGGCACCTTCGTCGCCGCCGCCACCTGGCTCGTCCTCAGCACCTGGAACCCGCTCGGCCCCGACACCTGGCGCCTCATGTTCGCGGTGGGCGCGCTCCCCGCCTTCTTCTGCCTCTACATCCGGCGCTCCATCGACGAGTCGGAGCGCTGGATCCAGGCGGTGAAGGAGCAGCGCTGGGCGGCCGTGGAGACGGCGGCGGCTCGGGATCGAGCGAGCGCTCCCTCCGGGCCGGCGAAGCGCCCCTTCACTCTCGCCGAGGTGTTCCGCGAGCCGGAGAGCCGGCGCCGCGCCCTGCTCACCTTCCTCCTCTCGCTCGCCACCACCGTCGGCTGGTGGGCGATCTCGAGCTGGCTGCCCGCCCACGTGACCCGCATCGCCAGGGCCGGCGGCTACGCCAACCCCGCCGACTGGGGAACGCGCGCCGCGCTCGTCTACACCGCCGGCGCCGTCCTCGCCTACCTGGTCTCGGGCTTCCTGGCGGACGCCATGGGTCGGAGGAGGTACCTCTTCTTCACCTTCGCCGGCTGCTTCGTCATGACCCCCGTCACCTACCTCTGGACGCAGTCGCTCGCGCCCATCGTCCTCGTCGCCTTCGTGAACGGCTTCTTCACCCTGGGGTGCGCCTACTCCTGGATGGCCATCTACCCGGTCGAGCTCTTCACCTCGACCGTCCGGGCCACGGCGGCGTCCTTCATCTTCAACGCCGCGCGGCTCATCGCCTGGGTGTTCCCGCTCGTCGCCGGCGTCCTCATCAGCTCCTTCGGCGGGATCCCCAGGGCGGCCATGACCCTCGGGTGCATCTACCTCCTCGGGTTCGTGGTCCCGTGGTTCATGCCGGAGACCCGCGGGAGGCCGCTGCCGGAGTGACCGCGCGCATCGGTGCCGATCAGATCTCCGCCCCCTTGCCGTTCGCGATGAGCCAGAGCTCCTGGAACGTCCGCCGGGCGGCCCACCCCACTCCCCGGACGTAGCGGGCGTTGGCGGCGCCGCCCAGGGCGGCTCCGAGGAAGGGGATGGCCTTCTGGAAGGTGCCGGCGGTGAGGTTCCACCCGAGCGCCCTCGCCACCTTGGTGGCGGCCACGAGCGTCGCCTCGCCGCTCAGCGCGTCCTTGGAGGCCGTCGCCGCGATCTGCTTCCAGGTCTGGCTCGCCACCGTCACCTGGACGCTGCGGAGCGACGCCAGCGCCGCCACCTTGTCGACCAGGTCGAGGGCCCCGGATGCGCCCAGGACGCCCAGGACGAGGTCCTTGTCGCCCGGGCTCGTCGCCTCGTACCCGTAGCAGAGCCCGATCTTGTGGATGGTGCGGAGCGCCAGCGTGAGGATGAAGGGCACGTCCGCCGGCAGGGCGAAGAGCCCGCCCAGGCCGGTGGCGGTGCCCTCCGAGGCCGCGAGGCCGATGGCCCAGTTGTGGACCCGGTCCGCCATCCGGTCCGAGAGCGCGAGGTCGAGGGAGCGAAGCTCGGCGATGTCCTTCACCCCCGCCTCCCGCCGGACGTCGTCGGCGTCGGCGAGGTGGTGCGCGAGCGAGTTGGCGCCGTCGAGGGCTGTCGCGAGGACGCGCTCGACGGCCTTCTGTCTCACCACCCAGGTGATGGGCTCCCCGAGGACCCCCATCACCTTCGCCCAGAGGCCCGGCTTCTGCGCCTTCCAGGCGCGGATGGCCTGGACGGCTTCCTCCTCGTGGTCGGTGAGGGGTCGCGCCGGCATCCGTTCCCCGGGGCGGAGCGCGGGCCCTCTCGGCCTCTCGCGCCCGCCTCAGCGGTCGAAGAGGGCCTGGATCTCCTTCGCGCTCGAGGTGGTCTGCAGGGCCAGCATGAGCAGGATGCGCGCCTTCTGCGGGGAGAGGTTGTCGGCGAAGATCGCCCCGGCCTCCTGGAGCGTCTTGCCGCCCCCCTTGAAGCCGTAGTTCGGCAGGACGCGCCCGTTCGGGACCCGGGTGGAGATGACGACCGGGATGCCCTTGGCGAGCGCCTGCTGGATGGCCTCGTACACGGGGACGTTCACGTTCCCCCAGCCGAGCGCCTGCACCACGATGCCGCGCGCACCGGCCGCCACCGCCGCCCGGATGAGCCCCCCGTCTGCGCCGCCGTACATCGCCACGATCTCGACGCTCGGGAGCTTCTCCCCCGGCTTCACCCGGACCGGGAGGTGCTGGCGGCGCAGCGGCGCCCGCGAGAAGATCACCCGGTCGTTGTCGGCCACGCCGAGGAAGCCGAAGTCGCCCGACTTGAAGGTCTCCACGTCGGAGGTGTGGGTCTTCACCGCCTCCCGCGCCGCGTTGATCTGGTTGTTAAGGACGATCATCGCGCCCTTGCCGCGGGCGTCGGGAGCGACGCAGATGCGGGCGGCGTTGAGGAGGTTCCGCGGGCCGTCGAAATCCTTCTCGGAGGCGTTGCGCTGCGCGCCGATGAGGACGATGGGCTTGTCCCCCGGCACGGTGAGGTCGAGGAACCACGCCGTCTCCTCGAGCGTGTCGGTCCCGTGCGACACGATCACCCCCACCACCTCGGGGCGGGCGAGCGCCTCGGCGACCGCCTTCTGCAGCTCCACCCAGCGATCCGGGTCCATGTAGGAGGAGGGGACGTTCGAGAAGTTCTGGACCTCGATGCGGGCGACCTTGCCGATCTCCGGAACCGTGGCGAGGAGATCCTCGCCCGAGATGGCGGGCACCGGGGCGTTCTTCACCGGGTCGATCTTCATGGCGATGGTGCCGCCGGTGGCGATGAACTTCACGAGCGGGAGGTCGGCGGCCGAACCGGCGAGCGGCAGGGCGGCGACGAGCACGGCCAGGATGAGTGGGGACCTCGGAGAGCGCATCGCGTCCACCTCCGTTCGAGCTGTCTGGGGCGCCCATACTACGCCGAGGCGCGCGCCCCCGGATCGGGGACTCGACGCCCCGGCGCAGGCACCTTCACTCGGGGCGGGGCCTCGGAGCCGGCCCGGCAACCGGGACGGCCCGGACGGGTAGTGGTCGCGGAGCGGGGCCCGGCTCCGGCCCCCTCCCCTCGCCCGATCCCGGCACCCGGTGCTTCAATGGCGCCCGGCGCGAGGCCGTGACGATGGAGCCCGTCTACCTGGACCAGGGAGCGCTGTTCGATCCGTCCCGGCGGTACCGGTATCGCCTGTGGCGGACCTGGGACGAGGCGCGGGCGCGCGTCCTCTTCGTGATGCTGAACCCGTCCACGGCGGACGCGGTCCGGCTCGACCCCACGGTTCGGCGCTGCCTCGGGTTCGCGATGCGCTGGGGGCTCGGCGGGCTCGACGTCGCAAACCTCTTCGCGCTCAGGGCCTCCGACCCGGAGCGGCTCTACCGAGCCCGGGACCCGGTCGGACCCGGAAACGACCGCCACCTCGAGGAGCTCGCGTCGCGAGCCCGGCTCGTCGTCCTCGCCTGGGGCACCCACGGCAAGCTTCTCGGCCGCGGCGCCCGGGTCTGTGGCGCGCTCTCGAGGCTCGGTCCCGTCCACGCCCTCCGCCTGACGCGGGACGGCCACCCGGGACACCCGCTCTACCTGCCCGCCTCGGCCACGCCGCGCCTCGCCTGGATGACGAGGTCGGGGAGGTTTCGCGCGGGCGGTGGACGCCGGCGCGAGCTCGCCGCGCGCCCGACGCCGTGAGTCGAGCGCGCGGGCGAGACTCCGACTGCCGGTCGACTCGAGGGCGAGGCCCGCGCACACGGTCGCGTCCGCCCCGATCGGGATCCACCCGCGGCGCCAAGAACCCTTACGCTCTGCGCCATGTCGAGGCAAAGGCATCTCGCGATCCTGGGCGCCGCAGCCCTCTCGTACGGCGCCGCAGCGGCCGCGGCGGCAGGGCTAGAGCCCAGCCCGCCCCTCATCGACAACGAGCGCGTCAAGGTGTGGAAGGTGACCTGGGAGAAGGGCCGCGCCATCCCGCCGGAGGCGGTCGGGCACGACACCCTCCGCGTCTACCTCAGCGGCGGTCCGGTCAGGGTCGTCGGCCTCGACGGCAAGTCGGAGGTCGTGCCGAGGGCGAAGGGGGAGGTGCTCTTCGTCCCGAGAGGAGAGGGGCCGGTCGAGGAGGGCGTCGGCGGCCCGAGCCCGGCGCAGTCGATCCTAGTCGAGCTCAAGGACCACCCGGTGGCGCCGCTCGAGAACAAGAGCGGCTACCCGAACGCATTCCCGCGCCCGAACGGGAAGAAGGTCCTCGAGAACGACCGGGTGATCGTCTGGTCGTACGCCTGGACGCCGGGCCTGCCCACTCCCATGCACTTCCACGACAAGGACGTGGTGGTCCTGTACCTGGAGGACACGGCCCTCATCTCCACCACGCCCGACGGGAAGCAGGTCCTCCGGGAGTACAAGGTGGGAGACACGCGCTTCAACCTCCGGGACCGGATCCACTCGGAGCTCCTCTCGGGGCCCTCGGGGAGCGCGGTGATCACGGAGCTCAAGTGACCCCCCGCAAGGCTCCCCAAAGGAAGCGCGCCCCCGCCCGGCCCGCGAGCCGGCGCGCGGCTCGACCCCGGGCCGCGCAGGGCGAGAACGGCCTCTCCCGGACCACCGCGACAGCCATCCTGGGCGTCGACGCACTCTGGGGCGGCGACGTGATGAATCCCTCGGGGGCCGGGCGCTTCGTAGCGGACTCCTGGTACTCCGACGAGCCGCTGCCCGCGGCCTACACGCATCCCGCGGCGGCGAGGCTCAGGGGAACCGGCGGCGTCGCCGCCCGCGACCCCGACCGGGCAGCGGTGGACGCGTATCTCGCGGCGGTCGACGTCCCCCGAGCGATCGGCGAGCTGGCGGGCGCGGCTCGGGCGATGGGAGGCCCGCGGGGCGCCTACCTCGAGGCGCTCGCCGGGTCCTGCGAGGTGATGTGGGACCTCGCCCTGGAGGTGCTGGGGCGGGGCCCGGAGGTCCCTTACGAGCGCTGCGTCGTCGCCTCGACCGGGAGGGCTCCGGAGCCGTCGACGCCCGAGCGGAAGCGGGAAGAGGTGACCGCGCTGCTCGCCGGCGCGGGCTACCCCTCGAGCTCCCCGGGCGGGCTCGTGGCCGCGGTGGACGCCTGGCGGCGCGACCGGCTCGTGCCGCGAGGGTCCATCCGCCAGCTCGCTACCGCCTTCGTCGCCGAGCTGGAGGCGGAGACGGCGAGGCACCTGGCCCCGCACCTGCCGCCGTCGCTCCGGGCCATCCCGCGCGCCAACATCGAGTTCCTTCCCATCGAGAACGCCTGGTTCTCCGGCTCCATGAACTACATCGGCAGGGCCCGGGAGCGGGACGGCTCGCCCCGGTACGAGGCCACCTACGAGGTCAACGCCGCCCTGGAGATCTCGGTGCCGGAGTTCGCCCACCTGGTGAGCCACGAGGTCGTCCCCGGCCACGTGACGAACTTCGCCCTCGCCCAGGGGCTCTACTTCCAGGGGAGGCTCGGCTTCGAGGCCTCGGTGCTGACCATGAACACCCGAGGCGCGGCGCTCTCGGAGGGGATCGCCAACAACGCGCTCCTCATGGCCCACGGGGTGACGGAGGTGGGGGAGGTCCCCGACCCGGACCTGCGCCTCGGGCTCCTGCTTGCGCTCCTCCAGGACGACGCCAAGAACCAGTCCTCCTGGCTGACCTGGCAGGAGGGGCGGCAGCGGGAGGAGGTGGCCCGGGTCCTGCGGAGCGACTACCTGTGCTCGGAGGAGCGGGCCGACAAGCTCTCCGGAACCTGGGGGCGCCACCCGCTCCTGGGACGGATGTCCCTTCCGGCGTACCGGGCCGGGTCCGAGAAGGTGGCGGAGCTCCGGCGCCGGCATCCGCCGGAGGTGATCCTCCCGGCGCTCTACAACGCCTTCGGCCTCGTCGACCTCGTCACCATCGACCAGCTTCTCGACGAGCGCCGCCGCGCCTCCCCGAGGCGACCGCGAGAGCGGCGCCGCGCGCGCCGGTGAGGTCCAGGGCGGCGGCCGTGGGGACGAGCCCGCGGATCCCCCGTGCCCTCGGGGCCATCCTCGCATAGAGTCACGGCGCCCTCCCGCTCCGAGGATCCGCATGCGCCCTCTCCTCCCCGCCTTCCTCGCCTTCCTCTGCTGCCCCGCGCCCGCCTCCGCGGGCGAGCCGGCGAAGCCGTCGCCCGCCTTGACCGCGCTCGAGCAGCGCTACCTCGACGGGCTCTTCCGCGCCAAGCCGCACCTGGCCGACTACATGGGCGACCACCGCTTCGCGGGGAAGCTCGCCGACCTCTCCGAGGCCGGCGTGAAGCGGCGCCTCGGAGAGCTCGCCGCGCAGAGGCGCGACCTCGCCGCCGTCGACCGCAACGCCCTCTCCTCCGACGAGAGGGTCGACGCCGCCATACTCGAGGACGGGATCGCGCTCGAGGAGCTCGAGCTGGCCGAGATCCGGGAGTGGACCTGGAGCCCGCGCCTCGTCGACTCCTTCACCTACTACGATCCGCGCGAGATGGTGGCGGCCCGGCTCTCCGACATCGTCCACGGCGAGTGGGACACGCCGGCCGTGCGCCTGAAGGCGGTGACGGAGCAGCTCGCCGCGCTCCCGGGCTGGCTCGGCGTGAAGGAGCGGGCGCTCGGGAAGGTCTCCAGGGTCCACCTCGACCAGGAGCTCAAGGAGAACCCGGGCCGCATCGAGTTCTTCGAGTCGGACCTCGCCGCCTTCACCCGGCCCGACGCCCGGGCCGAGGCCGCCCGGAAGGAGGCGGTGAAGGCGCTCCGCGTCTACCAGCGCTTCCTGGAGAAGGACCTGCCGGCCCGGGCGCTCCGCGACTGGCGCCTCGGCCCCGACCTCTACCGGAAGAAGTTTCCGCTGGCGCTCCAGACCCGGGTGACGCCCGACGAGCTCGGCCGGCTCGCCCGCGAGGACTTCGCCGCGGCGCGAACCGAGCTGTTCGAGGTGGCCCGGCGCCTGCAGGGGCAGCTCTTCCCGAACGACCCGCCCCTCGCCGGCGCGGCCATGGTGAGGCGGGTGATGGAGGCGGTGGCGAAGGAGCACCCCCCGGCCGACGGCATGGTGCGCGCCAGCGCCGAGAAGCTCCAGGGTCTGCGCGCGTTCGTGGAGGAGAAGGGGCTCCTCACCCTGCCGCCGAAGGAGACCCTCTCCGTCCTTCCCATGCCGGGGTTCAAGCGCGGCGGGGGCGGGGCGGAGTACCTCTCCCCGGGCGCGCTCGACCGCAAGGTCTCCTTCCACGGGGTCTACTACGTCGAGCCCCCCGACCCGACCTGGCCGGCGGCGAAGATCGAGAGCTACCTCCGTGCCAACAACGACGTCGACATCGAGCTCACCGCGGCCCACGAGGCCCTGCCCGGGCACCACACCCAGGCGTGGTGGGCCCGGCGCGACCCGAGCGCGCTGCGCGCCACCCTGTGGAGCGGGCCCTTCGCCGAGGGGTGGGCGGTCTACGGGACGAGCCTGCTCGTGAAGCTCGGGCTGGGGCGGGAGCGAAACGACCGCTACCGCCTCCTCGACCTGCAGGGGCGCATGATCGTGGCCGCGAACGCCATCCTCGACGCCGGCCTGCAGGGGGGAGCGATGACCGACGAGGAGGCGCTCCGCTTCATGATCGACGAGGGCTTCCAGGAACCCGCCCAGGCGGAGAAGAAGCTGCTCCGCGCCAAGCTCGATTCCACCCAGCTCCCCCAGTACTTCCTCGGCTGGGCCGAGATCGAGCGACTGGAGCGCGACGCGCGCGCCAAGGGGGCCTTCGACCAGCGGAAGTTCGACGAGGCGCTCCTCTCTCACGGCACCATCGCCGTGAAGCACCTGCGGGATCTCCTGCTGGGCGGGTAGCCCCCGGACCCGGAAGCCGGCGGCCTCCCCTCCGAGGGGGTGCCCCTTCTAGGACCTCTGGCCCGATCGCCGGAGCGTTAATCGACCTTACCCGTTCGAACCCTTCGCGACCGCCCTGCGGGAGAGCTTCCGAATGAGACACCGCCTGCTCGCCGTCCTCGCCGTCTCGTGGTGCGGGTGCGCGACCCCCCATCCCTCGCCGCCGCCGGCCGGGCCGCCCGAAAGCGCGAGTGTCGGCGAGCGGCGCCGGGCTTTCGAGGCCCTCCTCGCCGAGCACTGGGAGTACGTCCTCTCCCGCGCGCCGGAGAAGGCGTCGATCCTGGGAGACAAGCGCTTCAACGACAAGCTCTCCGACCTCTCTGCCTCGGCCGTCGCCGCCGACGTGGCCAGGACGAAGGAGTTCCTCTCCCGCTTCGAGTCGGTGGACGCGACCGGGTTCACCGAGCAGGAGGCGCTCACCCGGACGCTCCTCGTCCGGGACTTCCGCGAGAGCCTGCAGGAGGCCGCCTTCGAGGAGTGGAAGATGCCCGTGAACCAGATGCAGGGCATCCACCTCTTCGCCCCGCGACTCGTCGCCCTCCTCTCCTTCACGACCGTCAAGGACTACGACGACTACCTGGCCCGCCTGCGCGGCCTCCCCCGGCAGTTCGTCGACACCGAGGCCAACATGCGGCTCGGCATGGCGGCGGGCCTCATGCCGCCCCGCTTCCTGCTGGAGAAGGTGGCGGTCCAGGCGGCCGGCATCGCCTCGCAGAAGCCGGAGGACACCCCCTTCGCCCGCCCGCTCTCCCGCATGCCGCCGGGCATCGCCCCCGCCGAGGAGGAGCGCATCCGCGCGGCGACGCTGGCGGCGATCCGCGACGACGTGCTCCCCGCCTACCGGAGGTTCGCGACCTTCGTCCGCGACGAGTACGCTCCCCGGGGACGCACCGAGATGGGGATCTGGTCGCTTCCCGACGGCGCCGCCCGCTACGCCGCGAAGGTGAGGCAGTCCACCACCACCTCGCTCTCCGCCGACCAGATCCATGAGATCGGCCTGCGCGAGGTGGCCCGCATCGAGGCGGAGATGCTCGCCGTCGCGAAGAGGGCGGGGTTCTCCGACCTTTCCACCTTCCGCGCCTCGCTGCAGACGAACGCCGCGCTGCGTCCCAGGTCGCGCGAGCAGATCCTCGAGATCTACCGCGGCTACCTCGACGGCATGCGGCCGGAGCTCCCCAAGCTCTTCGGGAGGCTCCCCAAGGCGGACTTCGTCGTCGTCGCGGTGGAGCCGTTCCGCGAGAAGGAGGCGGCCGGCGCCAACTACATGATCCCCGCTGCGGACGGCTCGCGGCCCGGTCGCATCGAGGTGAACACCGGCGACTTCGCCAACCGCAAGACGATCACCATGGAGTCGACCGCGTACCACGAGGCCATCCCCGGCCACCACCTGCAGCTCGCCCTCCAGCAGGAGCTCGAGGGGCTGCCGCCCCAGCGCCGCCTCCTCCCCCACTACACCGCCTTCATCGAGGGCTGGGCCCTCTACGCCGAGCGGCTCGGCGAGGAGGTCGGTCGCTACCGGGACCCGTACAGCTACTACGGCCACCTCCAGGACGAGATGCTCCGGGCCATCCGCCTCGTCGTCGACACCGGCCTGCACGAGAAGCGCTGGACGCGGGACCAGGTGGTGCAGTTCTTCCACGATCACTCCGCCATCGACGAGGTGGAGGTGCAGGCGGAGACCGATCGCTACATCGCCTGGCCGTCCCAGGCGCTCGGCTACAAGGTCGGAGAGCTCGAGATCCGCGAGCTGCGCGAGCGTTCCCGCAGCGAGCTCGGGCCGGCCTTCGACGTGCGCCGCTTCCACGACGTGGTCCTGGGCGCGGGCTCGGTGCCCCTCGACGTCCTCGACGTCCGGGTGAGCGCCTGGGTCGCCTCCGAGAAGTCGGCTCGCTCGCCCAAGGCCTGACGCGAGCGGCCGCGGCGATGCGTCAGGCGGCGGCGCCGCGCCGGCTCTGCGCCAGCGCCTCGGCCGTGTAGATGGCGAGCGACACCCAGATGCAGCCGAAGGCCAGGGCGTAGGCGCGCGTGAACGGCTCGCCGAAGGCGAAGACGGCGATCGCGAACTGGGTGGTGGGGTTGAGGTACTGGAGGAGGCCAATGGTGGAGAGCCGCAGGCGCTGGACGCCGATCCCGAACCAGATGAGGGGGACGGCGGTGACCACCCCGCTCGCGGCCAGCAGCGCGGTGACGCGCGCGCCCGAGCCGAACGCGCCGAGCCCGGCGCGGCTCTGCGCCACGAGGTAGAGCGCCGCGAAGGGAGCGAGCACGGTCACCTCGCAGAGCAGGCCGCCGATGGCCCCGACGCGGACGCGCTTGCGCACGAGCCCGTAGAGCCCGAAGGTGAGCGCCAGCCCGAAGGCGATCCAAGGCACGCGGTGAGCCCAGGCGACGAGCGCGATCACGCCGACGGCGGCCAGGGACACGGCCACCACCTGGCGCCGGCTCAGGTGCTCGCGCAGGAAGACGACGCCCAGCAGCACCGTCACGAGCGGATTGATGAAGTAGCCCAGGCTCGCCTCGAGGACGTGCCCCGAGTTCACCGCCCAGATGTAGATGAGCCAGTTGGCCGAGATGAAGACGGCGCTCGCCACCAGGGCCGGCACCGTTCCCGGCGCGCGGAGCTCGGGCACCACCTCGCCCCAGCGGTGCAGGAAGGTGACGAGCAGGAGGAGGAAGAGCGCGGACCAGACGATGCGGTGGGCGAGGATCTGGGCGGGAGGCACGGCCGCGAGCGCGTGGAAGTAGAGCGGGAACGTGCCCCAGGTGAGATATGCGGCCGCGGCGTAGGCCACACCCACGGCAGGCGGTTTGCGGTGCCACGGCGACATGCGCGCTCTCCGAGGCGCACGGCCGGCCGGAAGGGGGGTGAAGCCGTGGCTCGCCGGCAAGATAGCCGACTCCCGCGCGGGGGTGGAGCCGGGGGAAGGAGGGCGTCCGTCCTCCTCCGCGGCCGCCTCGGCGACCCCGCGCGGCCGCTACCGGAGGGGCATCAGTCCCATTCGCAGCGAAGCTCGCAGCTGCGCCCGTCGCAGCCGGACCGGCAGCGCGTCCCGCTCACGCGGACGTTCCTTCCGCCGGCGATCTCGATGGCGCGGGTGAGCCAGCCGATGGTGACGCGGCAGGGCTCGTGCTCGCCATCCTCGAAGGGCTTCGTGGTCCGGACCATCGCCGACTTCTCCCCGGTCTTCTCGTAGGTGCGGGCACCGGCGTTGAAGTGGGAGAGGTAGATCCCGGGCGAGAGCTCCAGCACGTAGTGGGGATCCTGCCGCACGTACGACCGCTGGCTGCCGTTGCCGGTGAGGCTGGCGGTGGCGGTCGCCCGTCCGATGTCGAGCAGGATCTCCTCGGCATCGTCCTGCCCCAGCACCCTCAGGATCTGGGCCTCGAAGCGACGCAGGAGGTCGAGCGGGTACCAGGAGCTCGGGAGGACGACCCCGCGCAGCTGCAGCTGGTCGGAAGGCGAGAGCCCCTCGAGCACCACCTCGAGCGCATGGGGCCCCCTCTCGGCCACGTACCTGCGCCGGGCCAGGATCAGGGTTCCCTTGACGAGCGGTCCCGTGGGCCAGTCCATCGATCTCTCCGGCGGGCTACCGCCCCGCCTCGCGCCGGCGCGCTCGCCGGGTCTGCCGGGTTGAGCGGGCGGGGGCGCCGCCCTGGCGGGAAGACTCCGCTCCCCGGTCGCACATCGAGGGAGGTCCGCTCTCAGCGGGAAACGAGCCATTCCTTCGCCTGCAGCTCGTCATTGAAGACCTCCCGGTCGAGGCGGTACTTCGCCTTGTTGCTGAGGAACAGGATCCGGTGAAAGGCGGTCGCTCCCACGAGCGCCTCGGCGAGGACGTGCTTCGCCTTCTCCGGCGCGCCGCGCCGGATGGCGTCGGCCATCCGCTCGTCGAGGGGCAAGGGAGGAATCGTGAGGAGCCGAACCGATCCGAGCGGCTCCATCGCGATGATGCGCGCCGCCTTCTTCCAGGCGGCGAGGAACTCCTGCGGGGCGAGCCCCGAGTAGTCCAGCCGCAAGATCCGGTGCAGCCCGTGCTCTAGGAACTCGACTCGACCCATCGCTCTGCGCCTCTCTCGAACCTGCCTGAAGGGCGTGCGCGCACGCCCGTCGTCTCGGGCCATCGCTCCGGGAGGCCATCCGGTTCGCCTCCGGAGGAGCGAGGCCCCGCTCCCATTCCGTGCATCGGACACGCCAGCCGAGGACGTCTCCCTCGGCCGTTCGCGGGCGCGCTAAGGTCGCGATTTACCGCCGTCGGCGGGCGCGACGCGATCCCGCCCGGGAGGCTCGGCAGCCCCAGGGAGCGGGTCACCCGGGTGGGCGCCGTGCCGGGTGGATGACCGGCCGTCCGAGATCGTTCGCCCGACCCACCTCGCCTCACCCGTGTGTGCGGCCGTCGGTGTCGCTGCGCCTCCGGAGCCAGGAGGAGGCGCGCCGCCTGCCCTCCCATCGAGGCAGGGGACCGCGCGCCAACGCTCCGCGCCCTCGCCCGAGTCCCACTTTCGGCGAGGTGCAGGACGGTTCAGCTTCGCTTACGCCCCAAGTCGTGGTTGAGGGCCCGGCGATCCGCCGCTAGCGCAGTAGCCAAACTCGACGGCCCGCAAGGTGCGGAAGGAGCGGCGATGACCACGAAGGCACTTCTCGTTCGGCTGGAGGCGAAACCCGGCAAGGAGGAGGCGGTCGCGAGCTTCCTGCGGGATGCGGTTCCCGTGGTGCAAGCCGAGCCGGCGACGCCGGCCTGGTTTGCGATTCGCATGGGCTCCTCCACGTTCGGGATCTTCGACGCCTTCCCGGACGAATCGGGGCGCCAGGCTCACCTCTCCGGCCGCGTGGCCGCCGCGCTCATGGCGAAGGCTCCGGATCTCCTCGCGAAGCCACCGGCAATCGAGAAGGTCGACGTCCTCGCCGACAAGCTTCCGCACTGAGCGCCGCGGCTCCCCGTTGGCGGAGGAGGGCTCCGCTGCCTTCCTCGAGGCCCCGGGACCGGCTCGCGACTTGGAGATCGGGCGTGAAACTCGCACTCCTCCTGGCGATGGCCGCGCTCGCCGCCGCCGCCGTCACCCTGGCGGGAGGGAAGGGCGAGGGAGCGGGGATCGGGAACCCTGGCCTCGGGACGAACCCTGGAAAGGTGGGGCGCGGCACACCGCTCACCCCTTCACCCGGCAACTCCCTGGCCATCTTCGCCCAGGGGTGCTTCTGGGGCGTCGAGGAGCGCTTCCGCAGGGTGCCCGGCGTCGTCGCCACCGCCGTCGGTTACACCGGCGGGCGAGCGCCGGACCCGAGCTACGAGGAGGTGAGCTCTCACCGCACCGGCCACGCGGAGGCGGTGCTCCTCGAGTTCGACCCACACCGGGTCAGCTATGCACAGCTGCTCGAGGTCTTCTGGCGCACGCATGACCCCACGAGCGGCGACCGCCAGGGCCCGGACACCGGGAGCCAGTACCGATCGGCCATCTTCACCTTCGGGCCTGAGCAGGAAGCTGCCGCCCTCGCCTCGCGCGACGCCGAGCAGAAGCACCTCGTCGACCGGATCACGACGCAGATCGCGCCCGCCGGCCCCTTCTGGATCGCGGAGGCCTACCACCAGCAGTGGGACGAGCGGCACGGTTACCTGTCTTGCCCGGCGCCCCATCAGCCCGAGCGGAAGCCCTGACCTCGAAGCACCTGCCGGGTGACCTCGCCGCGCGCCGCGCGGTCCGCCGGCCAGCCCGGGAACGGCTCCACGGCGACGAGGATCCCTCCCACGCCGGTGTCCGCGGTAGGCGCGCCTTCTCCGGAGATCGAGGCGACGCTTTTTTTGCGGGCGCGCCCCGCGCTTCCGTTACATTGCGCTCGCCCGTCATGGCTCGTCCGAACCCCGCGATGGACGCCGCCTCCCCCCGACCCTCTTCCCCCGCGCCCAGGAAGGATCGCCCGTGCACCGGAGCCGCCCCTTCGTCGTCGCCGTCGCCCTCGCAGCCGCACTAGCCTCGTCCGCCGCATCGCCCGCCGAGGACCCGAACGTGCCGAACCCAGCTGGCCCCGCCGCGGACGTGCTTCCGCTCCACGCGACGGAGAAGACGCTCCCGAACGGCCTCAAGGTGATCGTCCTTCGCACCGGGTTCCCGAACCTCGTCTCCATCCAGATCGTGGTCCAGGCCGGCTCTCGAAACGAGCTCGAGCCCGGCAAGTCGGGGTTCGCCCACTTCTTCGAACACATGATGTTCCGGGGCACGAAGAGCGTGACGCCGGAGCAGTACCAGCACGCCCTCACCCAAGCGGGCGCCCGCTCGAACGCGTACACCACCGACGACTTCACCTGCTACTACATGACCTTCGCCAAGGAGGACCTCGGGGCGATGCTCCGGCTGGAGGCCGACCGCTTCCAGAACCTCTCCTACTCCGAGGCCGACTTCCGGACCGAGTCGCGCGCCGTCCTGGGCGAGTACAACAAGAACAGCGCCACACCCATCGTGAAGCTCGCGGAGGTGCAGCGCGACGCCGCCTTCGACGTTCACCCCTACAAGCACACCACCATGGGCTTCCTCCGGGACATCGAGGACATGCCGAACCAGTTCGCCTATTCGAGGACCTTCTTCGAGCGCTTCTATCGCCCGGAGTACACGACCGTGATCGTCGCCGGGGACGTCGACCCCTCGGCTACCGTGTCGCTCGTGGAGAAGGAGTTCGGGGGGTGGAAGCGCGGGAGCTACCGGGCCGCCATCCCGGCGGAGCCGCCCCACGCCGGCCCCCGGGTGGCGCATGTCGCCTGGGCGAGCGACACCCTGCCCTGGGTGACGGTGGCGGCGCGGGGGCCGGCGTTCTCCGCCACGGCGAAGGACTTCGCCGCCTTCGGGCTCCTCCTCGACCTCGCGTTCGGCGAGACCTCGGAGGTCTACCGGAAGCTGGTGGAGCAGGAGCAGAAGGTGGACGCGCTCGAGGTGAGCGCGCCGGCGAGGGCGGACGAGCCTCTCTTCACGGTGGCGGCGCGCCTGAAGAGGCTCGAGGACGCGCCCTACGTGCGCGACGAGATCCTGCGCGCCATGGCCAGGGCCCGGGCCGAGGCCCTCCCGGAGAGGACGGTGGCCGAGGCCGCCTCCCACCGTCGCTACGCCCTCTCCCGGACCTTCGACAACACCGCCGAGATCGCCGCCTCCCTCGCCCGGTACGTGCGCTTCGACCGCTCCTTCGACACCCTGAACCAGTTCTACCGGACGGCGGGGAAGGTGACCGCGAGCGACCTGCTCGCGGCGGCGAACCGCTACCTCGTCGACGAGCGGCTCGCCGTCACCACGCTGTCGCCGGAGCCCATGCCTGCGTCGATGTCCACGGTGCCGCCCCTCGCCTCTTTCGGCCCGCCCCCGGCGGCGACCGCCCTCCCCTTCCTCGCCCAGAACCCCACCCTGCCGCAGGTGGTGGTGAAGCTCGCCTTCCGCGCCGGCTCGGCATTCGATCCCCCCGGGAAGGAGGGGCTCGCGGCCCTCACCGCGGCCATGCTCGCGAAGGGCGGCTCGCGGTCGCAGCGCGTCGACGAGATCGCGAAGGCGCTCTTCCCGGTGGCGGGGAGCCTCGCCGTCCAGGTGGACAAGGAGCTCACCACCTTCACCGCTGTCGTCCACCGGGACAACTGGAAGGTCCTCGCCGAGAACGCCTTCCCGCAGATCGTGGACCCGGGCTTCCGGGAGGACGACTTCCGGCGCCTCCGGGACCAGCAGCTGAACGCGCTCACCCAGAACCTGCGGAACGTGAACGAGGAGGAGCTCGCCAAGGAGCGGCTGCAGGAGAACCTCTTCGCCGGGACGCCCTATGGCCACCCGGCGCTCGGGACCGCGAGCGGGATCCGCTCCCTCACCCTCGACGACGTGAAGGCCTTCGCCCGGGCCGCCTACACCCAGGGGGCCCTCATCGCCGGGGTCTCCGGCGCCGCCCCCGAGGAGCTCCTCGGCCGGCTGCGCGGCGACCTGGGCCGCCTGCCGGCCGGTCCCGGGCTCCCCTCCCCCGCGGGCGTCGCCGCTCGCAGGCCGGACGGCATCCAGGTCGAGATCGTCGAGAAGGAGACGCGGGCCACCGCCATCTCGTTCGGCACCCCCATCGCGGTGACGCGAGCTCACCCCGACTTCGCCGCCCTCTCCGTCGCCAAGGCATGGCTCGGGGAGCACCGGTCGTCGCAGTCCCACCTCTTCCAGAGGATCCGCGAGCTCCGCGGCATGAACTACGGCGACTACGCCTACATCGAGGCCTTCCCGCGCGGCATGTTCCAGGTCTTCCCCGACCCGAACCTGCCGCGGCGCGCGCAGATCTTCGAGGTGTGGATCCGCCCCGTCGTCCCGGAGAACGCCCCCATGGCGCTCCGCATCGCCCTCTACGAGCTCGGGAGGCTCGTCGAGGACGGCCTGTCGCAGGAGGAGTTCGAGAGGACCCGCGAGTACCTCATGAAGAACGTCTTCCTCCTCACCGCCACGCAGGACCAGCAACTCGGATACGCCATCGACTCCACCTGGTACGGCATCCCGGAGTTCACGGCCTACATGCGGGAGCGGCTCGCCCGGCTCACCCGCGACGAGGTGAACGCCGCCATCCGGCGCCACTTCTCCGCGAAGAGCCTCTCGGTGGTGATGGTGGCGAAGGACGCGGCCGGCCTGAGGCGGAGCCTCCTCGCCGACTCCCCGCCTCCGGTGAAGTACGTCTCGGGGCAGCCGAAGGAGCTGGCGGAGGAGGACCGGCGCATCGGAGCGATGTCGGTCGGCATCGACGCCGGGAGCGTGCGCATCACCCCGGTGGCGGACGTCTTTCGCTAGAGCCCGGGCGCCGGGTCGGCGCTCACCCGCAGAAGAGCCGGCGGGCGCGCTCCATCTGCGCCACCACGTCGACGCCGTGGGGGCAGGCGCGCCGGGCGGGGGCGAAGTCGACCCCCTCGAGGCGCTGAGCCTCGGCGGGGAGCTCCCGGAAGCGCCGCAGCGCCTCTTCCCGGTCGCCGTAGGCGTCGTGGTACATGAGGAAGCGGAGCGTGGCGCCGATGCGCACCGGGGCGTCCACCGCCGGGTTGCACAGGTGGTCGCAGCCGTCGCAGGCGAGCCCGCGGGTGGCGGCGGCGTAGCGAAGGAGCGAGCCGTGCTCGGCCGCCCCGAGCTCGTGACGGTCGACGGCGGCGGCCACGTTCTCCTTCAGCTTCTCGAGGCTGTCCATGTGGGACACCGCCGCGGAGATGCGCGGGTCGGCCCAGACCGCCTTCAGGACCGACTGGAACTTGTTCCACTTGCCGGTCTGCTCGAACTTCCTCCAGGCGTCGGCGATCCCGCTCTCCGAGCCCTGGGTCTTCATGGCCATGAGCCCGATGTCGGCCTTGGCGGCCGCGTCGATGGCGGCGTTCAGCTCCTTGTTGCCGTACTGGCGGAAGTTGTAGCGGAACATGATCGCGTCGATCCAGGGGAGCCCGGCGGCCTGGGTGAGGAGCTCGGCCACGTTGCCGTCGTGGCACGAGAAGCCGAACCCCTTGATGCGCCCCTCCTTCTTCAGGCGCTCGGCGGTCTCGGCCACCTGCGGGGTGAGCGCCTTGCCGTCGTTCAGCTGGTGGAAGAAGAAGAGGTCGACGTGGTCGGTCTTGAGCTTCTTCAGGCTGACCTCGAGCGTCTCCACCATCCCGCGGGGGTCCCACTTGTCGCTCTTGGTGGTGATCCAGACATCCGGGCGCTTGCCGGTGCGCTCGAGGAAGTTGCCGATGCCGGTCTCGGAGGTCCCGCCGGCGTAGCAATCGGCGGTGTCGAAGTAGTTCACCCCGAAGCGGAGCGCCTCGGCGAGCTTGGGGTCGAAGCGCTGGTCGAAGCGCATGCCGCCGCCCATGAGGAGGATGGGGACGGTCCGGCCGGTCTTGCCGAGCCGGCGGCGCGGGACCTGCGGGAGGCCGGGCTCGGCCGCCCGGGCAGGGCCGGCGCCCAGCGGCAGGAGGAGGCCGGCGGCGGCGCCGATGCCCGTCGCCCGCAGCAACTCGCGGCGGGTGAAGCCGCTCGGGGGTGTTCCGCTCTCGTCCTTCATGTCCTCTCCTTCGCCTTCCGGCTGGCCTCGAGGAGGAGCGAGCGGTCCTCCGAGCGCGTCTCTCCCACCGCGGTCACGTACACCGCCGCCGAGTCCACCACCGGGCACTCGTGCTCGCAGATGCCACAGCCGATGCAGAGCTCCGGCCGCAGGTAGGGCTTCTTCAGGACCACCTTCTTCCCGTCCCAGCGGGTGATCTCCTCCTCGTAGGTCCCGATCGCCTTGGGCGTGACCGGGCAGACCTCCTCGCAGACCACGCAGGGGGTCTCCATGGCCCAGGGCAGGCAGCGGCCACGGTCGAAGAAGGCGGTGCCGATGGAGATGGGCCCCTTGTCGGCGAAGGCGCCGACCCCGAGCTTGCGGGCGAGCGGGGTCTTCTGGATGGCGCCGGTGGGACACACCTCGCTGCAGAGGGTGCAGTTGAGCTGGCAGAAGCCAATGGCGAAGTTCATCACCGGCGTCCACAGCCCCTCCAGCCCCGCCTGGGAGAGGGTGGCGGGCTGCAGCACGTTGGTGGGGCAGACCCGGATGCACTGGTCGCACTTGATGCAGCGCTCCAGGAAGGCCGACTCCTCCACCGACCCCGGCGGCCGGATGGCCTTGGGGGAGAAGCCGCGCTTGTTGACGGCGGCGGAGAGACGCAGGAAGGGGTAGGCGAGTACCCCGCCGACGGCGGCGAAGACCCAGCGGCGACGGGCCACCGCCGGCGCGGCGCGCTCGGTCTCGGGCACCTTGGAGATCACCTTCTCGCCGAAGAGGGTGGCGAGCCCCTTGGAAAGGTCTCCCAGGATCCGGTCCTTCACCGGGAGAGGCGCGAGCCGGAAGGAGAGCGCCCCCTCCGGGCAGTCGTCGATGCAGTTCATGCACACGAAGCACTCGCTCTTGCGCAGTGCCTGGTGCGGGTCGGAGGCGCCCTCGCAGCGGCGCAGGCACAGGTCGCAGTCGGTGCACCGGGTCAGGTCCCGGTCGATGCGGAAGAGCGCGAAGCGGGAGAGGACCCCCAGGAAGGCCCCGAGCGGGCAGAGCACCCGGCAGAAGAAGCGGGGGATGACGAGGTTCATCCCCACCAGGCCGACGATGATCGCCCCCACGAACCAGGCGCCTCGGAAGACGCGCTGCTCGAGAGCGCCCGGGGCCGAGGAGAGGAAGAGGAGCGGCTCGGGGTCCATCCCCAGGCGGACCCGCAGCGCCGCGGCCAGGTTGGCGTGCGCCAGGTCGGCCGCCGGGGCGATGGCGGTGGTGAAGGTGCGAACGAGCAGGCAGATGGGATCGAGGAGCCCGATCTGCAGGGAGCCGAGTGCCGCCATCACCAGGAACACCGCCAGGACGAGGTACTTGATCTGGAAGGCGGGCCGGTAGCGGTTGCGCCCCATGTTGTCGCGGTTCGTCCAGATGTTGAAGAGCCAGCCCACGAACTGGTGCAGGGTCCCGTAGGGGCACATCCAGTTGCAGAAGGCCCGCCCGAGCAGCAGCGTGGGCACGAGCACCAGGAGGCCGCGCCACAGCCAGCGGTAGACGGTGTGGTTGGAGATGGCGGTCGCCGCCCCCACGAGCGGGTCCACCTCGAGGAAGAGGGAGACCGGGTACCCGCGCAGGCGGCTGAACCAGGTGCACCAGAGGAGGAAGACGAAGAGGGCGAAGAAGAAGGCCTGCGAGGCCACCCGGATGCGGGTGATGCGGAAGGCCCGCGCCCACCAGGGCGAGCCGTCCTTGTTCGGCCGCATCCCTCGCTTCACCCACCCGGGCGTGACGATCACCTGGCTCATGGCCGCCTATCCCGCCCGGACCTTTCGCACCACCTGCGACTTCCAGTCCGGGTTGCCGAGGCCGCGCGCCGCCGCCTTGGCGAAGTAGGCGGGCAGCGGCTCGGCGCCGCGGCCGAGGAGCTCGTCCCAGCCGTAGGCGTCGGCGGCGAGCGAGTCCGTCGAGGCCACGACGGCGTTGCCCGGCCGGACGTCGGCCAGGCTCCCGCCGGTGGGCCCGCTGCGGAAGAGGACGCGCGTGCCGTCGAGCAGCACCAGGGTGGGGCGCATCATCAGGGCCAGGTCGGCGATGATGCCGTGGATGTCCTGGTGGAACTGGTTGCGCCGCCCGCCCAGGAGGCCGTACCAGTTCTTGGTGGTCATCGAGGCGCGGCAGAGGTTGTGGTCCTTCACCGGGGCCACGCCGATCACCTTGGTCGCGCCGGCGAAGGGTCGCCAGAAGAAGGGCCAGCGCGCGATCCAGGTGGCCCCCGGGACGGACAGGGTGTCGAAGTCGCGCGCGCTCGGCAGCACCACCTGGGCCCCGGCCTCCAGGGCCGCCTGCTGCACGCCGCTGCGGACGAAGCAGGCCTCGGGCGACTCGATGGGGTTGTCGGCGACGCGGACCTGCTTCGCCCCCGCCTCGCGCAGGAGCGCGACGAGCGCGCGCACCACCTCCGGGTTGGTGGTGGCCCCGAGCGCCGCCGAGCGCTCGAAGGCGACGTTCGGCTTCACCACCACCACGTCCCCGGGCCGGACGAAGCGGCCGATGCCGCCGACGGCGTCGATGGCGGCCCGCACCATCCGGGCCTCGTCCTGGCCCTCGGCGACGCCCAGGGCCGGGAGGACCGCGCTCCGCTCCACCGCGTACCCGCCGGGAGGGAGCTCGATCTGCGGCCGGTGCGCCTTGCCGCGCTCGCCGTCGGGATCGCGGAGCGCCCAGGTCAGCGCGCCCGTCGCGGCCGCGCCACCGGCCACGATCGCCGCCTGGCGGAGGAAGTGGCGCCGCGAGTCCCGCAGATAGGCGTCGTCGCCCACTCACTCCTCCTTGGCGCCGGCCGCGGGGGCGCTGAAGTCGGTCCCCCCGGGAAGGGCGCGCACGGCCGCTCCCAGCCTCCCGAGGAGCGCCGCCCCGACCTTCTCGTCGGCGGCGCCGTGCACGCCGAAGACCAGCCTGCCCTCTCTACCGGCCGCCGACGCGCGCGACAGGTACCTGTCCTTAAACCACGAGACGCCGGCGCGCCTTCCCAACGGCTCGCCGTACTCCGCGAACCCCTTCTCGAAGCGGGCGGCGAGCGCTCGCGCCCGGGGCACGTCCGCGGCCGGCGCGACGAAGAGCTCGGTGTCCCCGTCGGGGAGCAGTCCCACGTGGACGTTGCTCGCGAAACCGAAGGAGAAGGCGTTCTCGGCGAGGTAGGACACCTTGGCCGGAGCCACGCCCAGCTCCCCGAAGAGGGCGTACGGCCAGGGCATCCGCTCTGCGGGGAGCGACGCGAGGAAACGCTCCTTCACGCGGGCGAGCGCCGCGCGCACCGCCGGCCCTTCGTCGGAGCCGACGGCGCGCAAGTAGAATTTCCCTCGCGTGAGGAAGAGCGCGTTCTTGTCGACGAGCGCCAGGCTGCCGTCCTGGAAGGAAGGCTGCGCGCCCTGCGGCAGCTCTCCGGAGGCGGCTCCCAGCGCGTTGCCGGCGCGGCCGAGGTCGTAGAGCTCGAGGTCGACGGTGGGCGCGCCGCCGGGCCCGACGAGGGTGGCGCAGTGGAGCCGCTCGAAGCCGAGCGCCTTGTAGTACCCCTCCCGCCCGTCGATCTTCACGTAGAGGTCGGACGGTCCGAAGGCGGCGAGATTCTCCTCGCGCCAGCCCGGGAGGGCGAGCTCCGCCGGCAGGGGCCCGCGGTCGACCTTCTCGGCGCTCCGGCGCGGGAGTCCGGGACCGGCCGCCGTGAGCGATGGGTCGGCGTGCGCTCCACGCCAGGCGATCCAGGCCCCGACGAGGGCGAGGGCGAGGAGGATCAGGCCCCCGAGTCGCGCCTCGTTGACCGAGTAGCGCGGCCGGAAGTGCTTGCGGGCCCGGACGAACACCCGCTGCTCTCCCTGCTGCGGCATCGGGGCGGGAGGCTAGCAGGAGACCCCTCCACCTCCAAGTCTGCGAGGGGCGGGCGGTGACGCTTCGGTGACGCCGCCCGCTCGCGGCTCGTCATCTCATGCGGGACGGAAGGGCGATCGTCCGCCCGGCGACCATGAAGCGGCCCCTGCCCCGGTGGTGGATCGTCCGGGGATCCTTGCGCGAGGGATCGATCCACGCCTTCACGACCTCGAGGATGAAGAGGCCGTACCTCGGCACCATCCGCGTGTCGACGACCTTGCACTCCAGGCTGGCGTAGCACTCCTCGACGAGGGGAGCCCGGACGCGGGTGGCGGGGACGGGGGTGAGCCCGAACGCCTTCCACTTGTCGACGGTGCGCCCGGAGGCGTTGCCGCAGCGGACCACCTTCCGCGCCATCTCCACGGTGGGAATGTTGACGACGCACTCCCTCGCCGCCCGGAGCAGGCCGAAGGAGTAGTTCCGGTCGCTCACCACGCACCCGAGGATCGGGGGCTCGAAGTCGATCATGGTGTGCCAGGACATCGTCATCACGTCCGCCCGGCCTCCGGAGGCGGTCGTCAGGAGCGTCACCGGCCCCGGCTCGAGGAGGCCGTAGACCCTGGAGAGCGGGTAGGAGCGCTTGCCCAATCGGAACCTCGGCGGACGCGAAGACCGATTTCCCGGCCGCCTCGGCGGAGCGTATCCCAACCCCGGCGCCGGCGCTCTGCCCTCGCTCGGTGAAGGGCCGCCGCCGCCTTCAGGCGAGGGGCATGAGCGCGGGCTCGCCGCCCTCCTCCTCCTCCACGGCAGCGCCCACGCAGACGAACCGGCGGCAGACCTCGGGCCGGTGAGGGTAGATGGCGCAGCGCCCTCCCTCGAGGAACTCGCAGCCGTTCTCGATGAGGAGAAAGGGGCGCGCGAGGGTGAACTCGAGCCTCCTCGCCCCGAGTCCCTGCAGTCGCTGGTACTCGGGCCACGAGAGGGCGATGCTCGGGAAGGACCAGCAGCAGACGCCGTCGCAGTCGGCGCAGCGGGCAGGGCTGTCCGCCGGCGCATCGAGGAGGACGCCGCGTCGGCGAATTCGGGGCGACCGGATGGGCATGGCGAGGCGAGAGGACGAGCCCCGCCGGGAAGCGTGCCACAAGCGCGGTGCCGATTTCCACTGCCCGCGGGTCCCGGGCTTCAGTGCAGCGTCGGGGTCTCGGCCTCGGCGTAGAAGGCCTCGAGCACCGCCCGGTGCTTCTCGGCGATCGCCTTCCGCCGCAGCTTGAGCGTCGGGGTGAGCTCGCCCCCCGCCTGCGTGAACTCCGGCACCACGGCGAAGCGCTTCACGGTGGCGTAGCGCGGCAGCTGGGCGTTGACGGCGTCCACCGCCGCCTGCAGGCGCGCCTCGATCGCAGGGTGCGCCTCGAGGGGTCCCTCGAGCGCCACGCCGCTCGCCTCCGCCCAGCGGCGCGCATTCTCCTCGTTGAGCGTCAGGAGCGCCGACACGAAGCGCCGCCCGTCGCCGTGGACGAAGGCGTTCGAGACGAGCGGATCGGCGCGCAGCCCGCTCTCCATGAGCTGCGGCGCCACGTACTTGCCGCCGGAGGTCTTGATGAGGTCCTTCTTGCGATCGGTGATCCGCAGGTAGCCGTCCGGGTCGAGCTCGCCGATGTCGCCGGTGTGGAGCCACCCGCCCGCGAGCGCCTCGGCGGTGGCGGCGGGATCCCGCCAGTACCCGCGCATCAGGGCGGGGTTCCGCAGCAGGATCTCCCCGTCCCCGGCGATCCGGATCGTGCTCCCCGGGAGCGGGGGGCCGACGGTGCCGGCGCGCACCTGGCCCGGCGGCGTGATGGTCGCGGTCCCGGCGCACTCGCTCAGCCCGTAGCCCTGCAGGATGGGCAGGCCCAGGAGCTCGAAGAACCGCTGCACTCGGGTGGACAGGGGGGCGCTGCCGGAGACGAGGAGCTCCATGCGCCCGCCGAAGCGCTCTCGGACCGCGCGCGCGAGCCTCGGGAAGACGAGCGCACGCGCCACGGCGAGGTCGACGCTCGCGAACGGCCGCCCGGAGTCCCGCGCCGCCACGTACCCGTCGAAGGCGTGCAGGGCGCGCCGGAAGAGCTGCCCCCTCACGCCCGGCGCCGCCAGTCCCTTCGAGACGATCGCGGTGAAGGCCTTCTCGAAGAGGCGGGGCGGCGCCGCGAGGACGGTCGGGTGCAAGTCGCCGGCGTCCTCGAGAACCGTCTCGACCGAGCGCGCGAAGGCGAGCGCCGCGCCCCCCTCGAGCCAGGTCGCGACCACCATCCAGCCCATCACGTGGGCGAGGGGCAGGAACATGAGCCCGACCTGCTCGGCTCTCATGAGGCCGACGCGCTGGAAGGCGGCGGCGCAGTAGAGCCAGGAGTCGTGGGTGAGCACCACGCCCTTCGCGGCGCCGGTCGTGCCCGAGGTGAAGATGATGCAGGCGGGGTCGTCGGGGTCGAGGGCGCGCAGCCGCTCGTCGAAGGCCCCGGGGCGGCGTCGCTCGGCGGCCTCGCCCTCCGCCTCCAGCTCGGCGAGCGAGCGCTCGAACGGGGCGCGCGGTGCGCCGTCGAGCCGGATGGCGCCTCGCAGCCCCGGCAACCCGGCGCGGACCTCCGAGAGCTTATCGGCCTGGTCGGCGCCGCCGCAGAAGGCCAGGACGGCACCGGAGCTGTCGAGGAGGTGGAGCCACTGGCGGGCCAGCTCGGAGGGGTAGATGGGGACCGAGATCCCGCGCGCGGCCAGGATGCCGAGATGGGCGAGCACCGCCTCGACGCGCGTCTCGCACAGGACCGCGACCCGATCCCCCGGGCGCACGCCGGCGGCGGCGAGGCCGTCCGCGATCCGCCGCACGCGGCGCGAGAGCTCCTCCCAGGAGAGGTCCATCCAGCGCCCGTCGCGCTGGAACCGCGCGGCGCACGCCTCGCCGCGCGCCGCGGCGGTGCGGACGAGGAGCCCGGGAAGGCTGCGGGCGGACCGGACCACCGCGTCCGCGGGGGCTTCGGCGCCCCGCTCGGCGGGGCTCGCGAAGGTCGGTTCGAGGCCTCGCATCCCGCGTTCCTAACCGGCGAGCGCCACCGGCGCCGCGCGCCAAGATGGACCGAGCGTGACCCCCGGACGGGGGCACGCGGGCAAGGTCCCGCGCGCTGCTAGTCCCCGAACTCGCTCCGGACCCCGGGGGGAGTGAGCGCGGCGATGTAGTGCTGTGGCTCGTGGTCGTCGAGCGAGTGCGGGAAGGGGATGCGCCGCAGCCAGCGGATCTGCTGGGCCATGAAGGCGAGGGCCGCGACCGGCAGGTCGAGGAGGTTGCTCACCTGCCCCACGGGGGTCGCGTTCTCGTTCCAGGTCCCGCCCCCGCCCTTCCCCGGCCGGTACTGGAACTCCCGGCCGAAGTGGGCGAAGGGGCCCGACGCGGTCGGCGGCAGCGCCGGCACGACGTCGTGGGCGTAGATGTAGCGGAAGACGCTCCTTCCCAGGAACGGGTGGGCGGCGCAGGCCCGGGCGAGCGCGGGGTCCCCGATCATGGGTTGCCCGAAGGTGTAGACGGCGCGGAGCCTCTCGCGGATGGGCTGGTAGGCAGGCTCGGTCTCGACCATCACCGCCAGCAGCGCCGCCATGGCGGCGCCGAGGCTGTGGCCGGTGAAGTAGAGCGCCTCGAGCCTCCCGGTCGCCTCGCCGTCGCCGAGCACCGACCTCCCCGCGAGCGCCTCCGCGACCGCCCCTGCCACGCGGTAGCGGGTGGCGCGCACGTTCCGGTAGAAGCCGGCGTGCACCGAGAGCGGCGCCGACTCTCCCGGAAAGGGGAAGGAGACCCGCTCCGGGTTCACGTCGGCGTCGGTGAGCCAGTTGATGAACCTCGCCGGCTCGGTGCCGCGGTAGCAGACGAGGACGACCCGGCCGCACCGGCTCTGGACCACGAAGGCCGTCGATCGAATGAACATGGCATCGACGGACATGGCGATGGGGAGGCAACGGTTCTCCTCGAGCCCCATCCTCGCCATGATCATCGCCACCGTTTCGGCGTCCGAGTAGGCGTACCCGGCGCACGTCCCGAGGACGTGGGCCACCCTCTCGTCGGCTCCGGGCCCGGCGGCGAGGAGCCGCTCGGCGAGGTCCCGGTACACGGGGAAGGTCGCCGAGGTCACCTCCTCCGACTTCCTCATGGGGCGGAGCTCCCGGTAGCCGGGAGCGCGCACGCCGAGAGTCGCCACGGCCGCCTCCTTTCCTTCTAGGCACCCGACGCCGCCCCGCCGATCCCGGGGTTGGCGGGGGCTCGGGGCACCTGCCTCGAGCTCAGGCTCGCTCCACCCGGAGCCGCCCGTGCTGAGCCCGGAGCGTCCGCTCGAGCAGACCGGCGCAGGCGCTCACGGCCGCGAGGTTCGGGGTGGGCACGCCGGTGATCCGCCCGAGCTCGAGGACCGACCCGAGGAGCGCCTCGAGCTCCAGCGGACGGCCCGCTTCCACGTCCTGCAGCATCGAGGTCTTGTGCTCGCCCACCGCCGCGGCCCCGGCGATGCGCTTGTCGAGCGAGACGCCGAAGCGCGCCCCGAGCTTCTCCCCCACCGCCTGCGCCTCGGACATCATCGCCGCCGCGAGCGCCCGGGTGGGCGCGAAGGCGCAGATCTCGGCCAGGGTCGCGTGGGTGAGGGCGCTGAGGGGGTTGAAGGTGCAGTTCCCCCACAGCTTCACCCAGATCTCGGAGCGGATGTCGGTCGTCACCGGGGACTTGAAGCCCGCCTGGAAGAGGAGCTGCGAGAGGGCCTTCACCCTCTCCGACCTCGTCCCGTCGAGCTCGCCCACGGTGATGCGGTTCCCCTCCACGTGGCGGATCACCCCGGGCTCGGGGATCTCGGCCGCCGGGTAGATGATCGACCCGATGACCCGGTCGACGGGGATGTGGGAGGCGATGACGCCGCCGGGGTCGACGCTCTCGAGCCGAGTCCCCTCGTGCGGCCCGCCGTGCCGGTAGAAGTACCACCAGGGCACGCCGTTCTGGGCGGTGAGCACCACGGTCTCCGGCCCGAGCAGCGGTCCGAGCCTCGGGGCCACCTCGGTGAGCTGGTGCGCCTTCACCCCCAGGACGACGAGCTCCTGTCGTCCCGCCTCCGCCGGGTCGTCGGTGGCGCGCGGCCGGGTGACGAGCTCCTCGCCCTCGGCGACGAGCCGGAGGCCGCGCTCGCGGATGGCGGCGAGGTGCGCCCCGCGAGCCACCACCGTCACCTCCTCCCCGGCGCGCGCCAGCCTGGCGGCCATGAGCCCGCCGATCGATCCGGCGCCGACGACGCAGATCCTCACGTCGCCTCCCCCGGACCCTCGACCGGGTTGCGGAGGGCGCCGACGCCGTCGATGACCACCTCCACCTCGCTCCCGGGCCGGAGCACCCCGATGCCGACCGAGGTCCCGCAGGCGATGACGTCCCCGGGAAGGAGCGTCATGTCGCGGGAGAGGCGGCTCACCAGCGCGCGCGGGGCGAAGATCATGTCGCTCACCGGGTAGTCCTGGCGCACCTTCCCCTTGAGGAGAGTCCGCACCGAGAGCCCGGCCGGGTCGACGCCGGTGGCCACGAAGGGGCCGAAGGGCCCGAAGGTGTCGAAGCTCTTGGCCCGCGTCCACTGCGGGTAGCTGGGGTCGCGGCCGATGAGGTCGAGCGCGGTGACGTCGTTCACGCAGGTGTAGCCGAAGATGTGGCGATCGGCGTCGGTCTCGGCGACGTCGCGCGCCCGCCGCCCGATCACCACTCCCAGCTCGCCCTCGTAGATGACCTTGCCCACGTCGGCCGGCGGCAGCCGGATGGGCTCGCCCGGGGCGAGGTAGCTCGAGGGGGACTTGAGGAAGTAGAGCGGCTCCGCCGGGACGGCGCCGCCCGCCTTCTCGACGCCGGCGCGGAAGTTAGTGACGAGGCCGATGAGCTTCTGGGGAGCGACGGGCGTCAGGAGCCGCGCCCCTGCGAGCGGCACCACCTCCCCGGTCGCCCGGGGGTTCTCGAAGAGATCGCCCTCGTGGAGGCGGAGGACGTCCCCCTCCACCGCGCCGAAGCGGACCGCCCCGCCCTGCTCGATGCGCGCCCAGAGCGCCATGGCGCTAGGAGGCGAGCCCCAGCTTCTGGGCGAGGCCGATGCGCTGCAGCTTCCCGGTGGCGCCCTTCGGGATCTCGGCCACGAGCACCACCTTGCGCGGCACCTTGAAGTCGGCGAGGCGCGAGGCCGCGAACTCGCGCAGCTCTCGCTCGGTGGCGGTCTTCCCCTCGCGCAGCACCACCGCCGCGGCCACCTCCTCACCCAGCTTGTCGTGCGGCATGGCGAAGGTGACCACCTGCTGCACCGCCGGGTGGGCCATGAGCGCCTCGTCCACCTCGAGCGGGGAGATCTTTTCCCCGCCCCGGTTGATGATCTCCTTCAGGCGCCCGGTGAGGCGCAGGTAGCCCTCTGGGTCCAAGACGCCCTGGTCCCCGGTGCGGAACCACCCGCGGGTGAAGGCCTTGGAGTTCGCCTCCGGGTTGCCCTCGTAGCCGGGGGTGACGTTGGGGCCGCGGATGACCACCTCCCCGGTGTCCCCGGTGGCGAGCAGGTTCCCGGCCTCGTCCATGATGGCCACCTCGGGGCCGGCGGCCACGCCCACCGAGCCCGGCTTGCGGGCGCGCGGCGGGAGGGGGTTCGACGCCATCTGGTGGGCGGCCTCGGTCATGCCGTAGGACTCGATCACCGGGGCGTGGAAGGTCCGCTCGAGCTCCGCCATCACCTGGGTGGGCAACGACGCGGACGAGGAGCGGATGAGGCGCAGGCGCGAGCGCGCCAGGGCCTCCTCGTTGCGGCCGGCGCGCGCCAGGACGGCCTGGTGCATGGTGGGGACGGCGGTGTACCAGGTGGGCCGGATCTCGTCCATCCACCCGAAGAACTTGAGCGCGTTGAACCCGGGGCTGCAGGCCACCCGGCCCCCGGCGGCCAGGGAGGAGAGCGTCGCCGCCATGAGCCCGTGGATGTGGAAGAGCGGCATCACGTTGAGGCAGACGTCGTCGGGCGTGAGCGCGATCGCCTCCACGATGTGGCGGGCGGTGGCGAGCACGTTGCGCTGCAGGAGCGGGACCACCTTGGGGCGCGAGGTGGTGCCGGAGGTGTGCAGCACGAGCGCCGTGTCCTCGCCGTCGCCGAAGCCGGGGCGCGCCGCCCTCCCCCGGGTGCCGGCGGGCGGGGCGAGGGAGAACGAGCCCGCGCCCTTCTCTCGCTCGGGCACGAGCTCGAGGATGGGGAGGGAGAGCTTCTCCGCCACCTGCCTCACCGGCGACGCCTCGCCGGCTTGCACCACCACCGCCTTGGCGTGCAGGTCGGTGAGGTAGAACTCGAACTCCTCGGCTCGGTAGGCAGGGTTGAGCGGGGCGGTGGCGGCGCCGGCGGCGATGCACACGAAGGACGAGGCTATCTCCGGGCCGTTCGGCAGCACGATGGCGACCCGGTCGCCGCGGCCGATGCCGAGCCCGTTCAAGGTCTCCACCGTGCGGGCGGCGAGCGCCTGGAGGTCGCGGTAGCAGAGCGGCGGCACGCCCTCCGGGGCGGCCAGGGCGACCGACTCGGGGGCGCCCTGCTCGAGGAGCTTCGCCAGGGAGGGGATGGGCCGCATGCGGTCCTCCGGAGACCTCGGTCAGACGCGCGGGATGGCCATGGCGTCCGGGATGAGCGCAGTGGACGCCGCGCGGGCCCTCGCGGGCTTGAGGACGAGCAGGGCGGCCGCGGCGGCGACGAAGTTCATGAGCGCCGCCGCCACCAGCACCGCCGACCAGCCGCTCGTGGCGCTGAGCGCGCCGGAGAGGGGCACGAGCAGCGCCGCCACCCCCTTCGCCGTGTAGAGCAGGCCGTAGATGGTGGTGCAGTACCTCTTGCCGTAGACGTCGGCGCAGGTCGCGGGGAAGAGGCTGTAGATCTCCCCCCAGGCGAAGAAGACCACCCCGGAGAGGACGACGAAGACGACGGGGTCGGCGGCGAACCGCTGCAGGAGCAGGATGCCGAT
>Ga0335081_10000838_pt1 | contig 49417 bp, 52 predicted proteins | sample Lox_Sample_35_FD_206713 | JGI IMG/M metagenome (GOLD analysis project Ga0335081, IMG submission 206713) | Soil microbial communities from Loxahatchee National Wildlife Refuge, Florida, United States - Lox_Sample_3.5 | ecosystem: Environmental > Terrestrial > Soil > Wetlands | place: USA... | reverse complement strand
TTCTTCGTGTAGCGCTCGAATCCCGTCATCATCGCCAGTGTCCTCTGCTTGCCGAGAGAGTTCATGCTGGCACGACTTTATCTATACTTCCTGTGGAAAGGGAGCACTTAATCAGAGTCTCCTTAGCCTTCCGCCCGGTGGTGGTAGCAGAGGCGCTTCTTGTATTCACGGTAGCAGCAGAACAGCAGCCTGTCGCCCCGTGTCCAGCCCTTCCCAAATAAAGCAAGCAAACGACGGTTCGCAGCCTCAGCCGCCTTGTTGGCTTCGTCATCCCCCGGAGGCGCAAGCTCCATTCGAGCGTTCGCGTTAGCGAAGACGATTTGCGCCTCGTTGAACTCCGCATCCATCCCGCGCCGGGCTATTTCCAAACCCAGCTTAAACAACGCTTCACGCGCTTCGTTGATCTCCTCGGCGGCTGTCACGATCTCTTCGTCAAACATCGAGTCCATGAATCCCTCTTCGCTGCTCATTGAGCACCCGCTGCACTCGCTTGTTCAGGCATGCTCTCGCCGAATGTGGGAACTGAAGCATCTGCTCTGGCGCTTGCGTCGCTTCATCAAGCGACAAACCGACGCCCGTGAGATGTTGTGCTTCTTCGCAACTTGCGTCAGGCTCATGCCGGAGCGGCGGTCTTGGATGCCCAGCCTGCCTGCTCCAGTGGGCTGAAACGCAGTGCTTATCATGCAGGCGTTGGTCGCCGCATTCCGATTGGTATGCAAAGTGAAATCAGTGCATTCCCAAGCCGCCATAGGAGGGCTTCCGTGAACATCACCGAGACCAATCGGAGCATCGCCGAACAATTCAATGAAGCGTTCAATCGTGGCGACCTCGATGCGGCAGCAAGCTGCTTCGCCGAGGACTGCCAAAATCATGGCAGAAAGGTAGGGCGGGCTGGCGTGCCGAGGCACGCGGTCTTGGTCCCTGTCACATGCGACCATTTACGGCTTGCGACGCCTTCAGCTCGGTTTCAGCCGTTCCTCGATCCTCGCCAACCGATCCTCGAAGGCTGAGAGCTTACGCCACACTTGTTCCAGAGACGGGATACGCAGGTGCCCAGTTGGTTTCTCCTTGATAAGCCTCTCCATTTCCTTTCTAAAACGATTGCTCTTGAGGAGTTCTTGTGCGGCTTTGCCAATCGGTTTTCGGCTTCTCAAAGCTGGATCAAGCAGTTCAAATGCGACCAGTTCGGCAGCTTCGCGTGCTGCTGGCTTGGAAAATCGGGAGTGTTCCCACCAGCGTATCTCCGTCACATAATCGGGATTGATCCCCACTGCTGAAGTGCCCGTGGCGGCACTGCTGTCGCGTGTCAGCAAATGCTGAGCGGCACGACGTTTGAGCTTATCGGTGATCCCGACGTATGCAACGTACACGTGCCTCCCTGTGCCGCCGTACAGAGCGTATTCCAGCGGCTGTGCCGACTGCTGACAATCAATAAGCCAGCATCACTTCGGCTAAACCTAAGCAGATCAACGACTACTCAAAAAGGCTTTCGTAGCAGCAGTGCAGCAGAACTGCCGCGACCTGATCCACCATTTTGTTGCGAGTCAAATAGACGTTCTCTCGACAGGAATGCTGATGACGACCGTCGTTCCTGTTCGGTCAGATCGTATTTCGAGCGACCCACCTACCTCTCGCATGCGTTCGCGCATTCCCGCTAGACCAACTCCAGCCTCGGCAGCACCTTCCATGAGTGTCCTCAGTCGTTTCGCGGGTATGCCCCGCCCGTCGTCTTTAATCTTCAATTGGAGTTCCTTCGTGTCCACGCGGAGGTGAATGTCCACCATCGAACCCCCTGAGTGTCGATGGGTATTTGTGAGAGCTTCCTGTACCGCTCGGAACAGAGCGACCTCGACATCGCGGTGCATGCGATCAAGTTTTGGAGGCAGGTTCAGATTCACCTTGATGCCGCTTCGCCGCGAGAAGCCGTCTACTCACAGGGGGTCGGACGCGAGGAGCTATTCGAGCGCGAGCGCGGGAGTGATCCTGATTTTCAGGTATGGGATGGATGCGCTCTCGTGTGTGAAGGTGTGGAAGTCGCGTAAATGAAAAAAGCGAGAGCAATTCCGCTCTCGCTCCAAAACACATCTTTACTTCAACTCGACTTGGATGACTTCGAAGGATTTCTTGCTCGTATTTTCCGGCAGGTGAGTAAAGGCATCCATGTGTTGCACCGAGCCAGCCTTCGCTTTGATGTCCTCACTCTTTCCGTCCGGGTAGGTGAACTTGGCGTGTGCGTCCGTCAGGAACACAGCAATAGATTCCGGATGGCTGTGCATCACCGATTTCTCACCCGCTTTGTACTTGATTCGAAGCACTCGAACTCGATCATTTTCGAACTCAATGGTGTAATGCTTGGCATCAACTTTCACGGGGTCGTCTGCGGTTGGTTGAGGCATTCTTGCGGTTGCCATCTTCCCCTCCTCGATTTGTGGGATGCCGACAAGTCTAGTCTCCGGATACCTGAAAGTACACCCTGCGTCTCACGCCGGATGAACACTTATAATCTGAGCGGGTTTAGCACGCGCTCAGTGACACGCAGGAGGCATCATGAAGCCGCTAGGTTGGTAGGAGGATCAGGTTATGCCCAGAGAAGCAAGGCTGTTTACGTCAAGCGCAGGTTCCGTTGTTCGTGGCTACCTGAAGTTCCGGGCTAACATTCCGCCTCGCTGGATAAAAAATGCGCGGGGTTCGCGCAAGCGGATCGAGCCGGAGATTGCCGAGAGCTTCCGTTCTCTCAAACGTCTGCGGATCAGGAGACCACGGGCTAAAGTCGCGATTCGGAATGCGCAGCAGGAATTGCGCTCTGTCTTGGATCGCTGGGAGACCGCGTATTGCAAAGAGAACTTTTATCGGGGCATACGAATCCTGTTGGAATTGCAGCGGGGCGGCTCAAGCACGTTGTAAGAATGGACATGAACTGGAGGGGCAAATGCAAGGAACACAACTGAGGTACGTCATTAAGTTTGTCGCCGACACGGACAAAGCCGTAAAGTTCCACCGCGATGTGCTCGGTTTGAAGTTGAAATTCGAGTCGCCGGGATGGAGCGAGTTCGTGACGGGCGAAACCACTCTTGCTCTACACCCGGCTTCCGACAAGAATCCAGCAGGAAAAGTCGAGTTGGGATTCACTGTCGCCGATGTCGAGGCTTTTTACCGAGACATGAGCGCCAAGGGCGTTCTGTTCACCATGCCTCCAAAGAAGCAGGATTTTGGCGGGGTGCTGGCGCAGTTTGTCGATTCCGAGGGCGCATATTGCAGCGTGGGCGCGGAGGCGGCGTAGAGACCCGCAGACGAGATTGACTTATGCGAGTGCTTGTTATCGGAGCCGGAATCATCGGCTCCATCTATGGCTGGGCGCTTGCCGAAAGCGGACATCGAGTAGTTCACCTTGTGCGGTCGGGCAGGGCTGCTGCTTTTCGTGACGGTCTGCCGCTCGATGTGTTTGACGGACGCAAAGGACACAAACGGAACTTCCGGGGGCTGTACAGACTCCACGCCGTAGAAACGGTGTCACCAAAGGACAGCTTCGAATTCGTTGTCGTACCCGTTAAGCATTATGCGTTGGTTCCACCCCTCAAAGAAGTCGTTCCCCTAGTTGCTGATGCCGAGTTCTTGCTTCTGACACAGAACTGGCGCGGCACAGACGACATCGACCCCATTCTGCCGCGAAGTCGGTACATCTATGGCGATGCCAAGGCTGGCGGCACCTTTTCTGAAGGTACTCTCCTCGCGGCTATCAAGGCAGTAGACTTAGGCTCGCCGGAAGGCGAACCTTCGGCGCTCGCAAGGAAATTTGAGAGGCTGTTTGCCTCATCGGACATTCAAACCCGGCTTCATTCGGACATGCTGCACTACCTGTGGATTCAATACGCAATTACTGGTGGTCTCTGGGCGGCACTCATGCAACAGGGAAACCTCGATGCCATGCTTAATGACCGCGAAGCGACTTTGGCAGCACTTCATGCTGTGTGCGAATGCCTTGAGGTTGTAAAGCGGCGAGGAGCCGTGCTCTCCCGGTATCCAGAAACAGAGCCATTCCTTACGAGTTCTGCATTACGCCAGCGAGTCAACATCTGGATGACGCGCTGGATGTATAGGCGTGATGAATATACCAAGCGATGTTCCGCTCATGCTTTCGGTGATCCCGTTGAGGTCAAGACGTTTTATGACGACCTCATTGCGACGGGGCACGAGCTTGGCGTCTCGATGCCCGTCATGGAGAGCTACGCCGATGCCATCAAGCGGTTTGCGACCACAGCGCAGATGTTGAGGTGTTTTACCGCTCTCGGTCGCCGATTCCCAACTTGCAGTGAAGTATCTTACGCTCCATCAATGGATTACAGGCCGGACTCCAATAATTGGAGTGCGCAGGACCAGCAAACGCTCTCACAATTCACACGTAAACCCCACGAAGCGACCGAGACGTCATTTTGGGCTGAGTTACAGAGAACTACTCAGACTAACCTGCAACCTTTCTCCTGGTTACAAGTCTGATCGTCGGTCATCTAAGGGCTAATGATGTTAGGAGCGGGTGCAGGGATTGGTCAATCGCGGCACATCACATAACTACTTTATTGCAGCTTCGCGTACTCGGCTTTCGCTTGCTTCAGGATGGGGATGTCGGGATCGGCGCCTTTCCAGAGGGTGAGGAAATCTTTGTAGGCGGCGAGCGCCCGGACTCGTGCAGCATCGGCATCCGCGCCCTGTGAGGTTCTCGACTGCAAGGCATTGGCACGAGCAACTCCGAGATACGCCAAGGCTCCTGTCCAGCAGTTCCAGACAATGCCGCTGTGGTCGATGATCTTCTGGAACTCGGCAGCAGCGGCAGCACCCTGCCCGGCTGCCAAGTATGCCTGTCCGCGCACATACACATGATAGAGGCAGGAAATATTGAGGACGAACGGTATTTGCCCCAACTCGATGGGGGAAGCAGCTTGCAGGGCACTCAGGGCAGCAGTCGGATTCTTTCTGTCCAGCGCCAACTGTGCCTGAATCGTTGGCAGCCAAAGCGACTGCATTTGCGTGTCGAGGGGGTACCGTTTGTTTAGGTCTTTCGCCAAGGATTCAGCTTGCACCGAATCGCCAGATATGGCGAACGCAAGGGCGGTTTCGCTCTCGACACCCTGAGCCGCCGGAGCAATCTTGAGAGCCTCTGCCGCGATCTTTCGCGCTTCCGCAGCGCTGCCGAAAGCAGCTTGTTGCAGAGCAGCATTCGCTCGCCATATTGCCCCGCTTTCCTTGTTGTCGGCTCGAATTGCGGTGTCCACAGCCCACTTCGTCAGTTCGCGAGCCTTGGCAAGATGACCCCAATACCTCTCGGTATCGCATGCGAGCGCAAGCCCCCAGTTCTCGTAATCGGGCTTGCCCGCAAACCACTGTTGCTGTTCCGCCATCTCTGCGGAGTCCTCCGCGAGAAACGCGAGAGCATAGAGAACCTTGTGCAGTCCCTCATCATCCAGTTTTCGCGCCTGCGCCTCGTGGATGTCCTGCCTAGTTTCGTCGAAACGCTGCAAGGCTAGGGTAGTGACAGCGAGATTCTCGTAACCAACGCCATAATCTGGCGCAAGGCGCAACCCTTGGCGGGTCGCCTCCGCAGCCTTCTCGTACTGACCCTGTTCGGCGTAGATGATGGCCGAATTGCCGTACGCTCCGGCTTCTCGTGGATAGCTCTCGACCGCCTCCTGAAACGTCTGGGCCGCCTTATCGAGTTCCCCAGTGACAGTGGTATAGTAGTCGGCGGTGATCCTCAGTTTCTCCCTTTCGCTAACACGTTCCCGCAACTGGAAAGCCTTGGTGTAGTATTCGCTGGCCCGCTTTAGCTGGCCGACATTAAAGTAATCGCTGCCTAGTGCGTCGTAGCCCATGGCAAAATTCGGATCAAGCTCGATGGCGCGTTGATGGTAAGGCAGCGAGGCGGCTGAGTCTTTCTCGCGATAGGCTTTCCGGCCAAGACTGTACGCCTTCAGAGCTTCGAGCGAAGACGTAGTGGCCTCGACCAGCGGAACATCGAACTTCTGCACCATAGCCAGCGACTCACCTAATTCGCCGCGCAGCTTGGACGCTGCCTGTCCCAGCGCGTCCAGCACTTTTTCTTTCGCAGCCGCCGTGACCTGTTCCTGAGCCAGCACGTCACCGCTTTGGCAGTTCACCGCCTTAAAGCCAAGCACGTATTGGCTGCCCAGATTGGCAATTGACCCGCCGATGTATGCTTTGCTGCCCGCCCGCTGGCAAAGCTCGCGGGTCACTTGAGGGGTAAGTGGGGTATTCGTCGGTCGTGTCATCAGGCGTAGCGTGGCCGCGATTTTGTCATCGCCGAGCACATTCAGAAATGGTGATTGCCGTAGCGAGACCGTGAGAGCCGTCTTAAGTGTGTCATCGAACAACGGGTCGCCCGTTTTGTTGTCAACATCGGATAGAACGATGGTGTCTTTCTCGGTGAGTTTGGGTGGGCGATGAAGATAGAGATAGCCGACCACTGTAAGCACCACGGCTACTAACGCGACTGGAATGATCACCTTCCAGAGCATTCCAAGGCGACTGGGGGCTTCTGCTCTTACTGCTGGCATCCGCGCCGATTCCGTGTCGCGTTTCAGCCGTTGCAGGTCGGTTCGGATGTCAGAGGCGTGCTGGTAGCGCAGGTTCCTATCCTTTTCCAAGCACTTTTTGATGATCCGTTCCAGATCAACAGGTAGATCAGGATTCAAACGCACGGCTGGCGTGGGCATCCCGTCCAAGATGGCTTTGAAAATAACTCCTGAACTCTCGCCGCGAAACGGCATTGCTCCCGTCGCCATCTCGTACAGCATGGCTCCAAAGGAAAATAGATCAGTGCGTGCATCGAGTTCTTTGGCGCGAATTTGCTCTGGCGACATGTAGGCAATCGTGCCAACAGCTTGACCGGGACTGGTCAGGTGCTCTTCCAGCGTCACCGTTGATTGTGCGGCTGCGTTAACGTCGCCCGCAGTAGCGAGAACGGGCGCTACTTTCGCCAGCCCGAAATCGAGCACTTTGGCGTGACCGCGCTTTGTAACGAAAATGTTTGCTGGCTTAATATCGCGGTGAATTATCCCGGCAGTGTGGGCAGCATCGAGCGCGTCGGCGATCTCGATGCCGACCGACAGTACTTCCTCGATCTCCATTGGTTTACCGCCAATGCGGTGCTTCAGAGTCAGCCCGTCCAGATACTCCATCACGATGAAAGACTGACCATCGTATCTGCTGATCTCATAAATCGTACAAATGTTCGGATGGTTCAATGCAGAGGCGGCACGAGCCTCGCGACGAAACCGTTCCAATGCCTGCGGATCATGGGCGACACTTTCAGGCAGGAATTTGAGAGCGACGAAACGACCAAGCTCGGTGTCCTCAGCCTTGTACACCACGCCCATCCCACCACCGCCGAGTTTCTCGATGACGCGGTAATGCGAGATGGTTTGGCCGATCAGGCTGGAGGGTGTGCCCATTTGCGGGAATGTTAGGACGGACTGCAAGTCAACGTCAATCACACCGTATAAAGAAGATGGGCGGCTATTGCAGCCTCGCGTACTCGGCTTTCGCTTGCTTCAGGATAGGGATGTCGGGATCGGGGTCTTTCCAGAGCGTGAGGAAGTCTTTGTAGGAGGCGAGCGCCCGGACGCGGGCGGCGTCGGCATCCGCGCCCTGCGAAGTTTTCGCTTGCAAAGCATTGGCACGCGCCACGCCCAGATGCGCCAATGCCCCCGTCCAGCAGTTCTGCACGATCCCGCTATGGTCAAGGATTTTCTGAAACTCGGCTGCGGCAGCATTGCCTTGGCCGGCTTCCAAGTATGCTTTACCCCGAATATATGTGGGATAAAGGCAGGAAATATTGAGGACGAACTCGATTTGCCCTAACTCAAGCGATGTGGCAGCTCGCAGAGCAGTGAGAGCGGCAGGTGGGTTCTTCCTATCGAGGGCCAATTGTGCATGGATCGCAGGCAGCCAAACAAACTGCATCTGTGTGTCCAACGGGAAGCGTTTGTTCAAGTCTTCAGCTAAAGCCTCCGCCGGTTTTCGGGCACTGCTTCATTCCGACAAGGACGGTGTGCGGCTATGTACCACCAACTGGCCAGGTCAGTCGGCGCACCGACGCATCGCTGGAAAAACGTTGCGTTTTTCAACAATGCACTCAGATTTTCCGAAACTTTCGGTTCTTAGAGCTTGACAACTTCTCGCCATCAGCGGCGCGACGGCTTCGACCTACACGACGCCAGCGACTACAGGCGCAGACAACGGCGGATTGCAGATCGTGCTGATTCAAGTGAAGGGCGGACGAGCAGCGATGCCAACCCGCGAGGACGGACAGCGACTTCGTATCGTAGCTCGCCATTACCGCGCCCGAAAAGTGCTGTTCGCTACTTAATTCGGCTGCATACTGCCCAGTTGCCAAAGAAACTTGTACTTGAACCAAGTTCCCCGCCATAACCGTCACACTATGCGCTGTATCGCTACACGTTTTCGAGCTCGCAGCAACAACACATAAGATGCCTGTACGCATTTGCGGCCTTGACCGCTGTGCAAACCTTTTCATCTTGAACGATCCCTCTGAATGAGGGATAATTCCAACCCGTCAGAAGTGACCCTATGAAACTGAGCAGATTCGGATTCGTAGCAGCTTTGCTGATTGCCTGCGTGCCGCCGGCGATGGCGCAAGGGACGTACACATAGATTAATTACCCAGGGGCAGTGCAGGACCTACTCAAAAAGGAGGAAATATGGGAAAACTTAGCGCATTGAAAATGTTCTGCACAGGATTTGCAGTTTGCATTTTGATGGCGGCGATGTCGCCAGCGCAAACGTTCACGACGCTAGCGAGCTTTGACCAGTCTAACGGTTATGGGCCCGGTTACGGGGCTCTTGTGCAAGGCATTAACGGAAACTTCTACGGCACAACCAGCCTTGGTGGTCCGTATGTCAGTGTTTGCCCTGACTATGGTTGTGGCGTTCTATTTGAGATCACGCCTGCCGGAAAGCTGAGTGCGCTTTACGACTTCTGCTCGCAACCGGCCTGCGCTGACGGCTCGTATCCAGAACTGGGACTAGTCCAGGCCACCAATGGAAAAATCTATGGAGTAACCACAAACAATGGCAACTGCGCAAATTGTGGGACAATCTTTGAAACCAGCCTCATGGGCAAGGTGTCCACTTTTCATAGTTTTTGCTCTCAAACGGGCTGCACTGACGGCTACACTCCATTCAACGGTTTGCTGCAAGCGATCGACGGGAACTTCTACGGAACGACCTACGAAGGCGGGACGAGTGCCATCGGTGGCGGCACGGTTTTCAAGATTACCCCTTCAGGCACGTTTACGACGCTCTATAGCTTCTGCGTGACTTCCTGCTCGGATGGTTTTGGTCCGTGGGCTGGGCTGATACAAGGCAGTGATGGGAACTTTTACGGGACAACTTTATTGGGTGGAATAGCAAATGATGGCGGCACGGTTTTCAAGATCACCCCACAGGGCAAGCTGACAACTCTGTACAGCTTTTGCTCTCAGTATCCAACTTGTCCGGATGGTTATGAGGTTTATGCCGGGGTGATACAAGGTAATGACGGGAACTTCTACGGAACCACTCTCCTCGGTGGGGGCAGTGGCGGCGGGGCCGGTGGCGGCACCGTTTTCAAACTGACCCCAAATGGCACGTTGACGACGCTGCACAGTTTTTGCTCTCAGCCGAACTGTGCCGACGGTGCCCAACCATGGGCAGCGTTGGTGCAAGCCACCGATGGCAACCTCTATGGTACGACCAGCGTCGGTGGGACGCCGACTAGTTGCTTCAATCCGCCACCAACAGGTTGCGGCACCATCTTTAGAATCACCCCAGCGGGCAATTTCACCACTCTTTACAGCTTCTGCTCACAACCCAACTGTGCTGATGGCAGCGTTCCAGCCGGTGGACTAGTCCAAGCCACCAACGGAATGCTTTACGGGACAAACGGAGGAGGAGTTGGCGGTGGCGGCACGGTTTTCAGCTTGTCCGTGGGTTTACGGCCATTCGTGAAACCGTTACCTAGTGGTGGCAAAGTGGGCTCGAAAGTCATTCTTCTCGGCAACAATCTCACAGGCACAACCAGCGTGACCTTCAACGGCACGGCAACAACGTTTACGGTTGTCTCACCTACCGAAATAACAACCACGGTTCCCACCGGCGCAACTACAGGCAAAGTTCAAGTCACCACTCCGAGCGGTACTCTGACGAGCAATGTTGTGTTCCGGATCAGGCAGTGACTCTTTAGTTTTGGAATTACGGAGGAGGCGTGAGGTGACCAAGAAACGCAGCGCAGCCAACCTCGATGCTTTGCTCGAAAAGAAGCTGTTTGCTTACGCAGCCGCCGCCGGCGCCGCCGGAGTCAGCCTTCTGGCGGTGCCCAGTCAGGCGGAAATCGTTTACACGCCCGTCAATGTCACCATCAATCAGGGCGTCAATAGCTACTATCTCGATCTGAACGGCGATGGAATCAACGATTTCGCCTTCGGAGGTTTCTCACCCGCGACCTCCTTTTATGTACACGGCCTCAACGGGAATGTGGCGTATCCCTCGGCTGGGTTTTCCTCGTGCTACGCCAGCGCACTCAACGCGGGGAAGGTTGTCGGCTTTCGGGGCGAATATTGTAGTTCTCGTTTCTTTGGTGGCTTCGCCGTGTTGTTTAGAGACATTGGACAGTGGTCAAATGTCAGTCGCAAGTATCTTGGGTTCAAGTTTGCAATCAACGGCCAAACCCACTACGGCTGGACGCGGATGAGTGTTCGCGTGGACGGAAAAACAGTGACCGCCGGCCTTACTGGTTACGCCTATGAAACCATCCCGAACCGTCCCATCAAAGCTGGACAAACTTCGGGAACCGACGACGTTGGTCTGAGGCAAGACTCACAACCCGGCTCACTCGGTACATTGGCGCTCGGTTCATCAAGACCAAACCGCTGATGCGGCGAAGAAATGGCATCCGGTCGGCAACCAGTCGTAAAAGCACACATTGCCAACTGAAACAATAGAATCCAGAATTTCGGATTGGAACGTGGGCGGTTCACGCCGCCAGCCACGTCTCCGCATCGCAACGGAAGTTTCGTTGACTCCGCCTCCTCCCATCCTTAATATGGCAGCCTAGCCGAAGCGCCCCATCGAGTCATACGTTAACAAGTACTCTCCCGGCGCTAGGTCTTGATTCGGCGTGACTGTCACCATCAAGTCGTTAATGGAATGCAGAATTACGTCTGGCATTCGTTTCTTATCAATTTCGGCTTTCGCTGAAAGGAAGCCGTTTTTGACCGTCTTCAACTCACGGTGATCTTTCTTCTTGTCAAGCAGACAATCACCGTGCTACGAGAAGCGACCGCCATCAACCTTTCCCTGTCTGGCGTCGTCTTGATGTAAAACACGGGACGACGATCTGAAAGTTGTACCGGAGCCTCGGCCTCGCGATAGCTGATGGTCATTCCAGAAAAGGCGCGAACATCCGTGCTTGTTGCGGTCAACACTTCCAATTTTTGCCAGCCATCTTTGGTTTTGTAATAAGCCCCGTGACCTGGCGGCTCGGCTGAGTCCTGCGCAATGCTGGCGACGCACAATCCGATGACCAAAGCGACGGTGATCTTGCTTCTCATTCTGGCCCCTCCCAACTTGCAAACAGTATTGTACGGGCTTGCCGAGGACGCCGGGTTGAATATGAAAATGGCCACGGCTCATAACCCCGAACATAGAAGTTCAGCTACTCGCAGGACCTGTTGCACAGCTTGGGCACAGAACTCCAATATTGGAGTGATGCGACAGAGCCGACGCTCCAGTGATGCTTCAGGGGTTAAGCCGGGTCGTCTCCGACCGCAGTATAATCGCCCGGTATAATTGAGCAATGGCAATCCCAAGAGTCGCGCCACAGCCGGAACCGATAGATTCATCGGCCACGAAACCAAGCACCCCGACCGAATCTTCAAGAATCGTGGACTTGACGGACGAATACACAAAGAGTGGCAAAGGGTCGATTGCCATCGTCGGAGCGCCGCAACCTCGGAAGGAATAGCCGTTCGCTCAGCAACGTGCGGGCATTGGATGATGGTTCGGGTCAGGTTGAGTCTGATCGCGTCACAGCGCGTATTTGTCAACTTGACAAACAGCCCTTCAAGAAACGAGCCGCTATTTCTTCCCCGCATCAGCGGGAGGCGTCCAGAGTCAGTGAGTGTAATCGCCTTTATCTACGGTTATCGGTAAACAGTGCTTCATTCCCCGAACTCCCCTAAGATCAGAGCACACGGAGCAAAAGGACCTTTGTTCGCCCGCACGTCTGGCTCGCGTTTTTCTTTTTGATTCATTTGACACGCCGCCCGCGCTTGATTGAGTTCTGCCACGACTCGTTCGAGCCTCCGTGCGCTACTGTGACTGGCCCGACCCCTGTGACGATTTAAGGCTGAAGTCACGATGCAGCGAACTAAGCGCTGGACGGGACGGCGACTGCGGCGCGCTGGGCAAGCCGAAGGCATACAAGTAGCCGTCTTCCGCCTGAATGTAAAGCATCCCGTTCGCCACGGTGGGCGACGCCTCAACAGCGCCGTCGAACGGGTAGTTCCACAACACTGCTCCGGTGGCGGCATCCACCGCGGCGACAAAGCCCCCTTGGTTCGTAACACCGGTGAAAGCACCCCCAACGTAAATCACCCCGTTCGCTACCGCGGACGAGGAGTAATCTATAAAAGAAAGATCACAGTTAAGTTGGCAGGGGTAAACCGTCCAAAGCGTGCTCCCGTTATAGTTGAACGCCGATAGTGAGCCGAGGTCGGCCCCGCCATAGATTACGCCGTTGGATTCGGCCAAGCTTAAAAATGGCTCATTCTCGTTGCCGTTGTTGACCTGCCACAAGATCTGCCCGTCGCTGGCGAAAAAGGCAGTCACGCATCCGCCGAGTAACGATCCGTCGTCCCCTGCGTAAATGGCGCCATTGGCCACGACCGGCGAGCTTTCGACTGAGCCGCATGCACCGGCTTTCCAGTCCAGATGATTTCCGACTCCGGTCAGGGCGTACAGCTGGCTGTCTTCGGAGCCGATGTACACGACGCCATTGGCCACGGCGGGCGAGGAGTCCACCGCACTGCCGGTAGTGTAGCTCCACACCAGGTCGCCGTTCGAGGCGCCCAAGGCATACACGTTGTGGTCATCGGAGCCGACATACACCACGCCGTTCACCACCGTGGGCGAGGAGTCCACCGCACTGCCGGTAGTGTAGCTCCACACCAGGTCGCCGTTCGAGGCGTTCAAGGCATACACGTTGTGGTCATCGGAGCCGAAGTAGACCACCTCTACGAAATAGGGTGCGCCTAGGAAGAGGGTGCGGGTGACGGTCGGTGAGGAGACCACCGTGCCGATAGAAGGACCAGTTGTCGGATACGTCCACAGCAGCTTGCCAGTTGTCGCGTTCAGCGCGTTCATGGAACCTCCACAGACGCAAGCGCTGCCGACATACACGATGCCGTTGACCACAGCAGCCGAAGAGTTAAACCCTGCGAACCCGAGGGAGGGGAGCCCGAGGAAGTAGGTCCATTTCAACTGTAAGGTAGGGACGTTCGCTGTGGACAGCACGTTCTCGTAGGGGTTGTAGCGATTGCCACTCGGGGTAAAGCCGAGCTCCGACCAGTTTGTGTTGACCTTGAACGGCGTCTGTGCTCCAGTGTCAGTAGAAACCTGCTCGGCGCTAACCCAATGCTTGCCCGGCACAGCCGAGGCCGGAACAGGAATCGAGAAGTTCGAGAACGAGCCCGAGCTATTAGCGTTGACGAAGGCTTCGTAAGTGGTGTCGAAGTAGATGTCAATTTCGGTATCGGGTGAGAAACCGCTGCCGGAAACTCGCGTCTCGCTCGTGGGCGGTCCTCCTGACGGTGAGACGCTCACGGTCTGGCCAAAGGCGACGGCACTGAAAGACAACAAGACGAGTGACAACACTATGGCTGATTTGCCGGATGAAACCGAAGTGGGCCTCATGTTCTCTCCTTGCAAGTTTCGGTCGGCTTAATCAGGTACGATTTCCTTTGAAACTCGCAAAACGGCGTAATTATACACATATTCCCAGCCTGTCAAGGGCTAATTTTATGTGCGCTTCGAGGAATAGGTTCCCGAGAGGGCCGGATTACAAGATGCAAAGGTTTGCACACGGACGAACTGTCCGCCTTATTTTGTCCGTGAACGTGAGCCAAAAATCATGGCTGAATCATGGCTGAGCGGCGGGGAAGGATAGGGAAAAACGGGTGGTGATTGCCTCGCTGAAAATTTGCAAGCTGTTGGAAATACTTTAGAGTCAACGGCTAGAGCAGGTGGTGCTCAGCACTTAAAATCCCGAGTTCCGAAAGGAACGTACCGGTTCGATTCCGGTCCCGGGCACCATGTCTGCGCATCCAATGATTCCTCGGCTGGGCTCGGGCAGGCCTGGTGGGCGAAGCTCTGTATAGGTTGAACCCGACAGCATAAAGGCGTCGGCGTAGATATCGTTTGCCTGGTAGGAGCCCACAATCGTGCCGGAATTGTTGATGCTACTGGGAACCGTCCAGTCGGCACCGGGATAGTTCACCAGTTCCGTGAAAGTTTGGGTCGGCCAATCGTATAGGAATCCGGTTTCTCCCGACGTTTGTTCCGCATACCCGACGATCTGGCCGAGGTCATTGATACCCTGAAACACCGTTTGATAGCTATTCGAATAGGTCACGGTCGTGAACGTACCGCCACTGAGCACGAACGCGTAGACGAAGGCGCCAGCCTGGTACCAGCCCACAATGTTTCCCGAACTATCAATTCCCGTACAAGTAGTTTCGAGCGCTCCCGGGTAATCAATCCGCGCCCAAGTTCCGCTTTGCGCCATCATCAGAGGCCCAGAAACAATCAGCAACAGAACTGCAAATATCAGTTTCATAGGGCCACCTCTTCGACAGCTGCGATTGTCCTGGCGAGATGTTGTGAATCAAGATGAAAGATTTTGCACAGTGGTCGGATGTTGGCTTCTTTAGGCCACCAGCAATTGCATCAGCCGCACGGCACCCAGGCCCGAAAGCTCCTTAGCGATTTCCTTCCCGGACAGCCGCGTCCGTTCGGATGCCCCTCATTTTGCGGTTTCGCCAACGGCAAACATGTTGCCGTCGTTCAGGGTATAGATCTTGCCGTCATTCCCGATTGCGACAGGTGTGTACGCTGCGCCGATGGCGTGCTGCAGGAAAAGATTGCCCTTGAGAGTGCCGCCCTGGTTGATCACATAGATATTTCCGTCTTCGCTGTCGGCATACACGGTGCCGTTTTTATCAACCGCGGGCGCGTTCACGCAATACTCATAGTTGGTGGTGCTCTGGTACCGCCACTGGATGTGAAAATTGGCGTCCAGCTGCGTGATGTAATATGGCCCCTCTGTCCCGTAGTGATTGTCTTTGGTAATCACCGAATACGTGCCGTCGTGCGGATATACCGCCGGAGTATCATCCCAGCCAAAATCGAAATCGCCGAGGTATTTGCCGGAAGAGTTGAACTTCAGCATGTAACCCCTGTCTGCGTCGGGCCCAAGAACCCCGAACAAAATGCTACTGTCAGGCGCAACCACCGGCGTTGATGAGGAGAGATCAATCACCGAGCTTGAAATGCTGCTGTCCACCAGCTTGCGCATCGAAGTTTGCCACTTCGGCGTCAAGTCCGAATTCACTGCCACCATGTAGGCGTAGTTGTCAAAGAAGTGGGCCCGGCTGGCGGTGTAGATTGTCGAACCGTCGCTGGAAACGGCGGGTGATACGTTGACTCCGGGGCGTTGCGAGCCACACGGAGAGCCGTCGCAGGTTGTGGGAGCGTTGGGCACCAGAACTGAGTCCGCCTGAGGTGACTTTCACGAGGTATGCATCCCTGATGTTCACACTCCAGGGATCGGTCGCGTCCAGAGCCAGCACGTTGTAGTACACGTTGCCGTTCCTGTCAACGGTCAAAGGCCCCGAGACATAACTGTTCGGGTCAATCGTAGTGCCGTAGGGATTGTATTGTGCGACCTTGGCCCCGGTCGCTTCCTTCACCTTGTAGATGGTCCCGCCAATACCGGGAATAAACAGGTACCCGTTCCAAAGGGCAGGATGAAAGACCGGCTCCCAACCGAACAAGCCATCGTCATTCTTGCCGCCAAAATCGGTATTAGGCTCGGGAATCCAGTCGGTCTGAAAATTCCAAGTTTCGAGCAGCGAGCCGTTTTGCCACGAGTACGCGCTTTCGTTCCAGATCTCATTGTTCCACGCATCCGGGCCACACGGGTAAGGCTTGCCTGAACCGGGAGGATCGCAAGAGACGTAGGTGCCGGTCTTGTTTTCAATGAAAACATTGTTGCCGTCTACCAGTGGGACCTGGTAATGAGCCAGCAATTCGCCGAACGTCTCGTTTTGTTCCTTTTTCACGAAGGGATCCACAATCAAGTTCGCAAGTTGGGTGCTTGGACTTTGACCAACTGCATTGATTGAATTCTCGTGCAGTGAATTCCGGCCCCATTGCGGCCAGGCTGGGTTAGTGGCGGCCGAAACATCGGCGGTGTAGAGCCGCGCGGCGAGAACGATTAATCCAGCTATGAAAAGCAGAACCAGAATGCGCCTCATAACAATGTTCCTTTCATGTCTCTGCTCTGGCCGCCACCGCCAACAAGAGCATCGCTTGACCACTAATGCTGGAAAAGAACTGCTGGCAAAACCCTACCTGGAGGTTGATGCCCCCAGCACAAACATCACTCCGTCATTTTCGGTGTAAATCTTGCCGTCGCGGCCCACGGCGACTGGGGTATATGCCGCGCCGATCGATTCCTGAAGAAAAACGCTGCCCTCCTCTTTCGCTCCCTGCTGAATGGCATAAAGGTTCCCATCTTCGCTGTCAGCGTAAACCGTTCCATTGCCATCCACGGCTGGGGCATTGACGCACCACTCATATCCGTTGGGGTGGTCCTGCGTGGAAGTGGGGTCCTTGAATCGCCACTCTGGCACCAGATCGGAGTTGAGCTGAGTGATGTAAAACGGACCGTTTGCCAGATGATTGTCCTTGGTAATGACGGAATAGGTTCCGTCGTGCGAGTAAACCGCAGGCGTATCGTCCCATCCAAAGTCGTAGCTTGCAAGGTACTGGCCGGAAGAACTCAGCTTAAACAGATGACTGTATTTCACCGTGCCTTCCACGCCAAAAATGATGCTGCCGTCCGGAGCGACAACCGGGCTGGAGGAAGCCTGGTCCAAGATCAATCCGCTGCTCTCCGGGCCGGCGATGTTTCGCAGGTAGGTGTCCCACGCCGGAGTCAAATCGGAATTCGCTGCCACCACAAAGCCGAACTCAACCCCCAATTCCAGGTGCCCGCGGCTTGCGGTATAGATGGTGGAACCATCCGCCGAAACTGCCGGCCCTACATTGATACCAGCCCGCTGCGAGCCGCAGAGATAGTCATTATCGAAGCACTTTTTCTGAGCGTCCGGAACCAAAACGTTGTAACTAACCTTTTGTAGCGCGCCTTGAGGCGTAATCTTTACCAGCCAGGCATCGTGGATATTCACGGTCCACGGGTAGGTGGGGTCGAGTCCGATTACGTTGTAGTAGACGTTCCCGTTCTGATCCACCGTTAACGGTCCCGATACATATGCATTGGGGTTGATAGTAGAACCGCCTGGGTTGTATTTGGCGACTACCGTCCCGTCCGATTCATTCAGCTGGTAAACCGTTCCCGCCCATCCGGGAACAAACACGTAACCGTTCCAAAGCGCGGCATGAAATACCGGCTCCCACCCCAGGAGCCCGTATTCTTTCGGTTTTCCTCCGAGATTGGTGTTGGGCTCCGGCTTCCAGTCGCTCTGAAAATTCCACAACTCGACTAAAGAGCCGTTCTGCCAGGTGTAAGCGCGCTCGTTCCAGATTTCGCTGTTCCACGCATCCGGTCCGCAGGGATAGGGCTGGCCGGAGCCTGGCGGGTCGCACGAAACATAAGTCCCGGTCTTGTATTCGATGAAAACATCGTTGCCGTCAATCAGAGGAACCTGATAGTGGGCAAGCAAAACTCCACCCTCCTCGGCTTGTTCCTGTGGGATAAAGGGATCGTAGGTAATTTTGACCAATTGCACCGCCGGGGCTTGACCAATAGCCGCGGTTGAACCGGTATGCAGAAAATTTTGCCCCCACTGTGCCCAGTCCGCAGTGCTTTGCGCTTGCACCGGAACCACACGAATCGCGCTCCACCCGCCAACTAATATAAGGACGCAGATACCCACTGCCGCCTGCTTCTGCCTGGTCATATTCGCTATTCCCCCAATCTGGTCGACGGGTGGCGTTTCTTGGACGTAGTGCTCGTGCTGTGGATAGCGCCGCGACTCTTTTATTGGGGTCACCGCGCCAGGTATCGAGTTTGCTCTAATTCCTTCCGCCTGTCAATGTGCATATTCTTGCAGTGCAAGATTTTGCACATGGGCGCTTGAAGACAAACCGGAAAGCCAGGCGGTATCAGGCTGTGACGCCGGCTTCCTGAAGGGCAGCCGGAGCATTGCGCTGTTGAAGCAGCGCGGCGCGGAAGTTTTCTGCTGAGAGCTGCGCGCCGTTGCGGAATAGACCGAGCAGAGGATCTTCCGTCCGACTGGCTGCAGCTTGTTGGGAATCGGATTCTTCCAGGCCGCAGGGAGAAACCTGAAGTTCAGGGAGCGTGCTGGAACCAACCAACAGGTTGATGAGTTTTTCGACCTTTTCCTCGAGCACTGGCGTGGTGCGGCTGAATTCCACTCCCATGCCAGTTTCAGGGTGGGTAATTCGAACCACTCCCTCGGCTTGAATCGGTTTGTCTCCTCCGCAAGCCAGAGTCAGCTGAGTTCCGACTGGAAAAGGGGTAGGTATCTTCAGGTAGCAAGCGCCTAGACTAAGATCTGTAATCATGGCGCGGACCGGAGGATCATCCTGATCGAGATCACCCGATTGTCTGGCTACCCATTTACCAAATCGGCCCCGCAAATCGGGTGAGAGGTCTAGGAAGCGCAGGCCGACTTGAGAAGCCGGGCCCTGCCACGCCATTTCCGCGGCGCATTCCACCGCCATGTCGCTGCCTGGCAGAATAAATTTCAAACGAACCAATCCTGCCTTCTCAGGACGGCGGGCGATCTGAATGGCCATGCCCCCTTCCCCCATGTCAAGGGTAATTGCGCTCGATTCTTTAGCATCCTGGAGAATCGTCACGGGGAACTCAATCGCTACACGAGCGTGGCGGCGGCGTTCGCACTTCATCAGCGCCCGGACCGCCCGGAAACTGCCTTTGGCTCTCTCTGAAATTGGCTTGTAGAGGGTGAAGTGCGCTCCCAGACTCGCCACACTTCGCGGATTCTTGTCACCGTCAACCATGGCCACCGTAACCGCTTGCTTGTTGACCGGGGACACGCGGCAGCTCGACAAGACCTGCACCGCGTTTGCCTCGTCGGCGCAGTCAACGATGACTGCTTCATAGCGTTCCCGAGTGAGCTTTCGGATGGCCTCGTCCGCGTCCTGGCAGGACTCGACAGCGATCTCCAGATCGCTCAAAACGCGCCGCAAGGCCCGAAGAGTTTTTTCATCCGACCATACAACTAACGAGCGTAAATTCATTGGAAGAACTGACCCGGCAAACCAGGCCTCTGGTGGCAATGTAAGAGCCTGGGGAATTAGCGTCAATCGCTCCCTGAAAATGGGTGGTTACGATTGTCATCGGCAGGTGCCTCATCCGGATGAATTACCTGAACCGGGCGATTCTGAAACCCCGTAGAAGAACGATTAAAGTGCTGTGTTATCAATATGTTAATTACTACTTGACCCATCGGGCAAGAAATTTTGTTGACTTCGCCCCTAAATCTTCATAAACTCACACCCTTCCAGCCAGCTTTGAAGGTTCTTTGGCGGGGCGTCAGTGCTTACGTCGGCCACGAAGGGATGGCGAAACTTGGAATCCCTTCGGCAGCCGATTGAATCTAAATGATCTACTGGCTTGATTTCATTTTTCAAGAAAGGCATTTTTCATGGCGAAACGACGCGGAAATCCGAACTGGGGCAAACCCGAGCCGATCGGACCAATCGTCCCCACAGTCACTGAATTCGAGCAGGTGGTGAAAGAGTATAAGCTCTCTCCCGATCAGTACCTGCGCTCGACGCGGCTGCGCGAGTGGGCACGCCGCAACAAGAACTCCAAGTACATTCCCGAGCCTTTGCTCGAGGCGTGGGGTTTCGAGATCGAATCCACGCTGTAACATCGCAAGAAAAGTTCGATCAAAGGCCGCCTGCGGGCGGCCTTTTAGCTTTTGCCCGAGCGCGGGCTGCCGGGAACGAGCGGTCGAATTTTTTAACACCGCATTAACAAACCCTCCGTGTAGCGTTGCGGTTGCGTCTCCGAACCTCGCAGCAAATTCCGTCCCACAGGAGGCGCACTCATGGCGGCGCGCACCGGCACCAGCGGCGTGGATTGGGGCCAGGCGGCCAACATCGGCAAATCGCTTCTGCTCTCGCCTCTTGTAGGATTCGGCTGCGCGTTTCTGCTGCTTTACGTCATGAAGGCGATCGTCAAGAACCGCAAGCTCTATGAAGCGCCCGAAGGAACTGAACCGCCACCGTTCTGGATTCGCGAGCTGCTGATTCTCACCTGCACTGGTGTAAGTTTTGCCCACGGCTCGAACGACGGTCCGGATTGCAATGGGCAACGGTGCGCAATCTGCTGATGGCCTGGGTCTTGACGCAGCCCGCAGCCATGATGCTCTCAGGCTTCCTGTTCTGGGTGTTCAGCAAGACGTTCTGAATCTGTAGTTCTTGTTATCTCCATGATCATTCGTCTCTTGAATGATCACGCGCAGTCGAGGGACCGCCGGTCCTTGCTCTTAACGCAATTCCCTGCGATTTCGCGCCTTGCTACAATTTCCCTATGAGCCCTTCGCGTTCACCTTTCACAGATGTTCCCACCGCTATTGACGAAATCCGCGTCGGCCGCTTGGTGGTCGTGGTGGATGATGAAGACCGCGAGAATGAAGGCGATCTGACCTTGGCGGCGGAAAAAGTTACGCCGGAAGCCATCAACTTTATGGCCAGGTTTGGCCGCGGCCTGGTTTGCCTCGCCTTGACCGAAGAGCGGCTCGAGCATCTTCGCATAGGTCCGATGACCGCAGAGAACACTTCAAGCTACGGCACGGCATTCTGCGAAGCCATTGACGCGCGCGACGGGGTTACCACGGGAATTTCCGCATATGACCGCGCCCGTACTATCGCGGTTGCGATTGACCCCGCAACCCGGCCCTCGGATCTTGCGCGTCCCGGTCATGTTTTCCCCTTGCGTGCGCGCAAGGGCGGAGTTCTGGTGCGGGCGGGCCAGACGGAAGCCTCGGTTGACCTGGCGCGCCTGGCGGGGTTGATTCCGGCGGGCATCATCTGCGAAATCATGCGCGATGACGGAAGCATGGCCCGCATTCCCGACCTGATTCAGTTCTGTGAAACCCACAAGCTGAAAATGCTGACCGTGGCCGAACTCATCCGCTACCGCATGCAGCATGAACGCCACGTGCATCGCGTGGGTGAAGCCATGATCGGCACTACTTACGGCGAATTCCGCCTGATCGCCTATGAAAGTGAAGTGGATGGCGGCGAGTCGCATGTTGCTCTGGTGCGCGGCGAAATTGAGGATTCCAGCGAACCGGTGCTGGTGCGCATGCACTCGCATTGCGTGATGGGCGATGTATTCGGCTCCACAGCCTGCGATTGCCGCGCCACCATCGAAGGCTCCATGCAGGCGATCGCCCGCGAGGGACGTGGCGCGCTGATCTATCTGCACCAGACTTCGAAAGGATTTTCGGTTGAACGCATGGGCGAGCGGCCCGTGCTGATGTTCCATCGCGACAAGCGCCTGCCGGCTCTGCCCGAGAGCGAACGCAAGACGCAACGCGAAATCGGCATCGGCGCGCAGATTTTATCGGATTTGAATCTGCGGCGAATTCGCCTGCTCACAAACCATCCCCGCAAGGTTCCCGCGCTCGAAGGATTCAACATCGAGATTGTGGAGCAGGTGCCGGTGGCGCTGGAGAAGGTAAAGGCGCGTCCCTAGCTATGGCCATTTTGTCATTCCGAACAGCTTTAGCCGTGAGGAATCTGCTTTTTCCAAAGCAGATTCCTCAGGAATGAATTCCCTCGAAATGACAAACTTTTATGTGGATGTGTGAGCGCGGCCCGTCACACTCTCAGAACGGCTTTCTGATCACCACTTCGCTGTCATGAATAAAGAACTGCGCCGGGCAATCGCGCGAGCCGCAGATCACGGGCAACAGTCCCGCTAGTTGCTTGCGGGTTATCAATCCTAATGTTCCGCACTCCGGGCACGACAGCACCGCCCAGTACGGATCGTCCTTTTCGCCCACGCGGCCGGCATTTTCCAGCACAAAAATGGTGCCGGGAACCATCTGTTCCGGAATCCACTCGCTCAACAGATCCAGTTCTGCGACCATTCCGCCTCCTCGTGAAGCAGCATTCAACGCCCTCTTACGACGCCCTGCGCAACTTGGTTAACGAGTGAGACTTGTTCAAAGAACTATTTTTTTTTGCGCCGCGAATCTCCGCGCGCACCTGCCGCACCGTGTCGCTCAGGCAGATGGTCAGCATCGGTTGCCGCGCATTTTTCAGAATGTCCACAATCTGCCGCGGCTCGGTTTCGAGATAAATCGTCTTGCCGTCGGTCAGCAGGTGATATTCGGAATTACCGCTCACTGTCGCCGCCAGCCGCTTGCCAAACTCGCGTTGCAGAAAACGCATGACTTTGCGCACGCGTTGCAACGAAAATCCCCGCCCGCGAAGCTCGCAGATGACCGCCACTTCGGCCAGGTCTTCCATCGAATACAGCCGCCGATGCCCTTCCCGCGCCGGGACCACAATGCCGCGCTCATCCCACCATTGCAGTTGCCGCGGCGTGATGCCGGTCAATGAGATGACTTCGCGGGATGTGAAGCGTTCCTGCATTTTGTCGTCAAAATGTTTCAAACATTCCCCACACAAAATGTTTGGACTATTGTAGAGGGCTAGAAAGCCAAGTCAATGAAGAATCTGAGGATAAAGGTTGACTAGGGGAGTTCCGGGGGGAGATTTTGAAGAATGGGGCAGCCTGTTACGTACGTCCTCCGCCAACAAACTGCACAATCTCCAGCCGATCGCCGTCGGCGAGATTAGTTTCATTCCATTTTTCACGCGGCACGATGTCGCGGTTGAGTTCAACCGCGACCCGGTCACTTTTCATCTCAAGTTGCGTGAGCAGCGCGGTAATCGAGAGGGGGGCGGCGAAGTCGCGCGGTTCGCCGTTGATTTGCAGTTTCATTGCAGAATGATTTTCGCAGAAGTTGGCCGATTGAAGAAATGCTCGCAAGTAAGGATGCGAGCCAGGCGCGTCATTGTCTCGCACAAGACGCGAGACTCAGCGGCGCGCCCAGATCCTTCGCTGCGCAAAAGCCAGCTTGCTCAGGATGACAATTCTGTACGGGGCGAGATAGCGCAAGGTCCTTCGACTTCGCTGGGGATAACAAGTTGTTTAGACTTACGCTTCGATCTTTCTCAGAGTGAATTTGCGGGTGGCGGTGCGTCCGGAGTAACTGGCTTGCAGCATCACGGAAGACCGGGCCAATGCAGCTTCGTCGAGATCGAGTTTCATTTCGGCATCGCCGTTCGCGCCCGTCGAAGCCTGATGATAAAGCGGTGCGCTATCCGGGCGCGCAAAGCGGACCGTAAGCCGCGCTCCTTCTACAGCAAGAGCGCCGTCGGTCACCCGAAGATGAAGAACGGCGGTATGGTCGGAATGGATGGAATTCGAGTTGACCCACTGCACGTCAAGCTGCTGGATCGAAGCCAGGGTTTCCAGCGTATCGCGCTTATCGAGGACAGAGTCGAGCTTTCCGTCGCGGATGGAATCAAGCACCAGGCGATGCTGGTCGCGCAGGACCTGTTCTTTCTCCTGGTCGGCGAACCCGCGGTTTGATTTCGCATCGGGATAAGGCGTGGCCCGCTTGCCGATGCAACGTCCCTTGACGAAGATCTGGGTTTGCAGCAGCAGTTCGGCCTCGCGCGCCTCGCTCTGCACGTGGTAGACCGTGTCTTCGTGTTTAATATCGGTATTGAAGCCAAAAATCATGCAGATTTTTTCTAAACTCGCCCGCGCACTCAGCTACAAAATCGGGCCGCACATTAAAAACCTATTAACAGCCGACTGCCTCGCTTGACACTCCCAGCAGTGAAAACTAATCTAGAATGTTTAGCTAATCGCTGGCGCGAATTATAGATAGCCCCCTATGCCGGACAATTATTTCGCCCGCTACCTGCCTCTGCTGATTCACTTTATTGTGGTTGGTCTGGTAGCCAGCATAATTGTTCTGCTCTCCTGGCTGCTAGGTTACCGTCGTCCTACCCGGGCCAAACTTTCGCCTTACGAATGCGGCATGACCCCGGTGGGCGACGCCCGCGGGCGTTTCTCGGTCAAGTTCTACCTGGTGGCCATGCTCTTTATTATTTTCGATGTTGAGGCCGTCTTTCTCTACCCCTGGGCAGTCATCCTGCGCGAGCTTAAGATGTTTGGTTTCTGGGAGATGCTGGTCTATATCGGCATCGTCTTGGTGGGGTTTTTCTATATCTGGAAGAAGGGTGTTCTGGACTGGGGAGGGCCATCGGCCCGGCGAGGTGAGGTCTAGTGGCGCTGGCCCCGGCGATTATTGATCTGGAGCAGCTCAAGGACCACCCCTCCTTATTCCGGCTGCTGGCCTGGAACCGCAACGCAGTCCAGGGGGCAAAATTCGACCGCGAAGAGATGACGATCTCTATAGAGCGGTCGTTCATCGTCGGCGCCTGTTCCCTGCTCCGCGAAGACCCGAACTGCCCGTTCGATTTTCTCTCTGACATCACCTGCGTGGATTGGTACCCATCCGAGCCGCGGTTTGAGGTCGTCTATCATCTGCTGTCGATTCCGAATAAGGAACGAGTTCGACTCAAAGTCCGGTTGAGCAGCGACAATCTAGGGGTTGATTCGCTGACCCCAACCTGGCCGGCGGCCAATTACTTCGAGCGCGAAGTCTTTGATTTGTTCGGAATTCGCTTTTCCGGCCATCCTTATCTGCGCCGACTGCTGATGCCGGAAGACTGGCAAGGCCATCCTTTGCGCAAGGACTATCCGGTGGAGGGCTACCGCTAACCATGGCTCACCTTGACGCCATGCCAGTCGTCGGCCGCGAACAGGACCGCACCATGATCCTGAACATGGGCCCGCAGCACCCCTCCACGCATGGCGTGCTGCGGGTGATTTTGGAGATTGACGGCGAGAACGTGGTCCGCATCATGCCGGACATCGGGTTTCTTCATACCGGCATTGAGAAAACGTGTGAAGCCAAGTTTTATCAGCAGGTCGTGCCGCTCACCGATCGCATTGATTACCTGTGTCCTCTGACCAACAATCTGTGCTACGTGCTGGCGGTGGAGAAGTTGCTGGGCCTGGAAATCCCGCCCAAGGCGCAGTGGTTACGAGTCCTATTAAACGAATTGACCCGCATCAACTCACACCTGGTCTGGCTGGGAACCCACGCCATGGATATCGGCGCCATGACCGTGTTTCTCTATTGCTTTCGCGAGCGGGAAGAGATCCTGAGGCTGTTCGAAGCCGTCAGCGGCCAGCGCATGATGACTTCTTACTTTCGCGTGGGAGGCATCGCACTTCCTCCGCCGCTCGATTTTTTTGACCGGGTGCGAGCGTTTGCCAAAACATTTCCCTCGAAGGTGGATGAGTACGAGAATCTGCTGACCAACAATCCCATCTGGACCATGCGGACGAAAGGTGTGGCCACGATCACTGCGGAAGATGCAAAGGCTTTGGGCGCGAGCGGCCCGACTCTCCGCGGCAGCGGCGTGGATTTCGACCTGCGCCGCGATATGCCTTACTCAGGCTATGAGAATTTCAAGTTCAAGGTGCCGACGGCAAAAGAAGGAGATGTCTTTGCGCGATACATGTGCCGAGTGCAGGAGTTGCGCGAGTCCAACAATATGGTTCAGCAGGCGCTGGACGGCATGCCGGAAGGGCCGATTAAAGCCGACGCGCCCAAAGTCGTGCTTCCCGACCGCGAAAAAATGAAAACCCAGATGGAGGCCCTGATCTATCACTTCAAGATCATCACCGAGGGATTTGCCGTTCCCGAAGGCGAGGTCTATCAGGCTGTGGAATCGCCGCGCGGCGAGATGGGCTACTACATTGTGAGCGACGGCACCGCCAAGCCTTATCGCGTGCACATGCGATCCGCGTGTCTGGCCAACATGCAGACATTGCCCCATATGTGTGAAGGCCGATTGCTGGCCGATGTGGTGGCAGCGATTGGGAGCATTGACATCGTGCTGGGAGAAATAGATAGATAGGATGAAGTTTTCCGACCAATTCGAATCGCGCTTCGCGGAGATGCTGACGCATTATCCGACGAAACGGTCTGCGCTTGTTCCGACACTGCTCTACGCGCAGGATGAAGCCGGATATCTGAGCGACGAAGTCATTCACGAGATTGCTGAGCGTCTGAGTCTAAGCGATCTCGAGGTACGGAACGTGATCAGCTATTACTCGATGCTGACCACCAAGCCGCGCGGCAAGTACAACGTGCAGGTCTGCACCAACATCGCCTGCATGTTGCGCGGCGGGGAAGAACTTCTTGATCATTGCAAAGAGAAGCTTGGCATCGGCCACAAGGGAACAACTGCTGACGGCCTCTTCTCGCTCGAAGAAGTCGAGTGCATCGGAGCCTGCAGCTGGGCCCCGGCTGCGCAGGTGAACTACGCCTTTCATGAGAACCTGAGTGCCGAGAAGATGGATAAAGTTCTCGACGAGTGCAGAAAGAAGGCACCACACTAGAAGAATTTCGCGATTGTGCGATTGAGTGATCGGGACAATGAAAGAAGCTTCAATCACCCGATGACTCGATCACCCAATGACTCAATCGAATGGCATCTCTGCTTTCCCATCCCGATGAAGTAAAGGTCGTCTCCAAGCGCTTCGGCATGGGCGCGACTAATCTCGACCGCTACCTGGAACTCGACGGCTATAAGGCAGTGCAGAAGGCGCTTGGGATGCAGCCGGATGACATCGTGAACCTGGTCAAGAACTCCGCGCTGCGCGGCCGCGGGGGCGCGGGATTCAACACCGGGCTGAAATGGTCGTTCGTCCCCAAGCAATCGCCTAAACCCAAGTATATTTTGTGCAATGGCGACGAAAGCGAACCCGGCACCTGCAAAGACCGGCTGATCTTTGAGCATGATCCCCACTCGGTGATTGAAGGCGTGATGATCGCCGGCCTTGCCGTAGGATCCCACACCGGCTACATCTACATTCGCGGCGAATACCGCTATTTGCTTGAGATCATGCAGAAAGCGATCGCCGATGCCTATGCCCGCGGTTTTCTCGGCAAGAACATCTTCGGCAGCGGATACGATTTCGACGTGTACTGGCACGGCGGCGCCGGGGCTTATGAGGTTGGCGAAGAATCGGCGCTCATGGAATCGCTGGAGGGCAAGCGCGGCATCCCCCGCATTCGGCCACCATTTCCCGCTGTGGTCGGCCTGTGGGGCGGCCCGACGGTCATTAATAATGCCGAAACCCTGGCCAGCGTCCCTCACATTATTCTGGGCGGTGCGGAGTGGTATTCCGGTCTCGGCACTCCCAAGAATGGCGGCACGCGCCTGTTCTGCCTGAGTGGACATCTGAACAAGCCCGGAGTTTACGAGTTGCCCATGGGCTATAACCTGAAGAAGATGATCTATGACGTAGGCGGAGGCATTCCCAATGGTCGCAAATTGAAAGCTGTCGTCCCCGGTGGATCTTCTACTCCGGTCTTACTGCCCGGTGAAATTGATCTGGCCATGGACTTCGATTCCGTCGGCAAAGCCGGCTCCATGCTGGGTTCCGGGGGCGTAGTCGTGCTCGATGGCACCACCTGCATCGTCAAATTCGCCCTGCGCACCATGAAGTTCTACCAGCATGAAAGTTGCGGATGGTGCATTCCCTGCCGCGAAGGCACCGACTGGCTGAAGAAGACTTTAATTCGTTTTCACTCCGGGGGTGGTTTGAAAGAAGATATAGACAACATGTACTACCTCTCGGAAAACATGCTGGGCAGGACATTCTGCCCTCTGGGCGATGCCGCAGCCATGCCGACCATGGCATTTGTTAAGAAGTTCAGAAAAGAGTTTGAAGATCATCTGGAAGGCAAGCCGTGTCCGTTTGAGAAAGTGGGAGCGGTGGAAGAGATGGCGGCATTGAGTCAGTGAGTAGGTTTATCGGGCGAGTGAGCCATTGAAAAACGCCTTTCAATCACCCGTTGACCCGATCTCTCAATCGCACAATCTAAATGGTTGAAGCAGCGAAACTCGTAACTCTCACGGTTGACGGCAAGAAAGTGACCGCGCCCGTAGGCACGCTTCTGATCGAGGCCTGCAAGCGCGTTGGCATCGAGGTGCCGTCTTTCTGCTATTACCCCAACCTGTCATTACAGGGCGCTTGCCGCATGTGCCTGGTCAAAGTCGAAAAGATGCCCAAGCTGCAAACCGCCTGCACTACAGTGATCAGTGAAGGGATGATCGTCACCACTGACAGCCCAGAAATTCATCAGGCGCGCAAAGGCATGGTCGAGCTTCTGCTGGGCAACCATCCCCTGGACTGCCCGGTCTGCGATGCCGGCGGCGAATGCGAACTCCAGGACATGACCTTTTCCTACGGCGCTGCCGAATCGAAATACATGGAAGCCAAGCAGCACCGCGAGGAGCAGCAATGGTCGCCAGTCGTCTATTTTGACCGGCCGCGCTGCATTCTCTGCTACCGCTGCGTGCGAGTCTGCGGCGAAGCAATGGACGTCTGGGCCCTCGGCGTGCAGAATCGCGGTGTCAGTTCGATCATCGCGCCCAATAAAGAAGACCATCTGGAATGTGAAGAGTGCGGCATGTGCATTGACATCTGCCCGGTCGGCGCATTGACCTCGGGCGCATACCGCTACAAGACCCGCCCCTGGGAGATGTCGCACATCGGAACCACTTGTGCCCATTGCGCTGACGGCTGCAAAACGACACTGGGCGTGCGCCGCTCGCCCACCGGCATGGAAATCGTTCGCGGCGACAACCGCGACAAGAGCGGCATCAACGGGGATTTTCTTTGCATCAAGGGCCGCTACGCTTTTGACTTCGCCAACCATGAAGACCGGCTGACGCAGCCGCTGATCCGCCGCTCCAATGGACAACTCAGTCCAGCCAGTTGGGAAGAAGCCTTTGAGCTGGTCGGCAGGAGATTCAAAGAAATTCGCGATAAGGACGGCGGCCACGCCATCGGCGTCATCGGGTCCACGCGCACCACCAACGAAGAAAACTATCTGCTGCAGAAGTTTGCCCGCGTAGTGCTTGGCACCAATAACATTGACCACCACCGCACCGCCGACTTCCCTGCTTTCGCCGCGGCATTATCCGGCAAGCCCGAGGCCACCGCCAGCATGCGTGATGTGTTCAACGCGCCGGCGATCCTCTTGATCGGCAACGATCCGACTGATCGGCATCCGCTACTCGCCTGGCAGATTCGCAACAACGTCCGCCTGCACCGCTCGCGCCTGTACGTGATCAATTCGCAGGAGATCAAGCTGAAAAGGCAAGCCGCCAGCTTTACTAAGATTCCTGTGGGCGCCGAAGCAAAAGTGGCGTCGTTTCTGGCCGGCGACGATGCCGCGCTTGAATCTCTGGTGACTCCGCCCCATTCGCGCGAAATATGGTTGGCTCTCCGTGAGAAACTCCGCGGCGAGCAGAATGTCGTCATTATTCTCGGATCGGAGCTGGCTGGAACAGATATCGCCAACCTAGCTCAATTTGGCGCTGCAAATTCCGGCGCAAAATTCGTTTGTCTTGCCGACTACGCCAACTCACGCGGCGCAGCTGATATGGGCCTGTACCCCGACCTGCTTCCCGGCTACCAGCTGATCACAAACGCGGCTGGATTTCAGGAAGAATGGGGCGCTGTTTCACAAACTCCGGGCCTGACCCTGCCGCAGATGGTGGAGAGCGCAAAAGCTGGGCATCTGAAGGCGACCTATATCGTCGGCTCAAACCCCGTTGGCCGATTGGCGCTCGACCCGTTTTCCTTCGCAAACAGTTTCGTCGTGGTGCAGGACATGTTTCTTACTGAAACCGCCGTCATCGCCGACGTTGTGCTGCCTGCTGCCAATGCCTACGAAAAGTCCGGCACGTTTACGAACACCTGCGGCGATTTGCAACTGGTGAAAAAAGCCGGCGAACTTACCGGAACTAAACCGGACTTTGAAATGATCGTCCGCATTGTCGATGCCATGGGATTCGACGTTGTGCGCCTCGTGCCTTTCGGCCGCGGCACGCAGGCCGATATGGGTCAGTCACGCGGAGCGCAATCCGGTGAAGTTGACCGTCACGCGGTTTGGCTCGAAGCCCACGGACTCGAACCGAAGATGAACCCGTTTGATCCTATGGCCATTTTGGATGAAATTCAGCGCCTGGTCCCTGGGTATGACGTCTCTCGAACCGATTTGCTCGGAGGCAATGATCAGCATACTTCGCTGTCAGCAGGCGGTTCTGGAGCTCTGCAGGATTCCAGTCTCATTGTCCCGGCCAACGACGATCTTTTCACTTCGGGTACGTTGGGGCGGTATTCCCGCGCGCTGAATTCGGTCATGGAAAACCCTCATGAGGAGGCGGGAGTCGCCGCCGACTGAAAGCTCGGCCGATCTTATAACTCTTAAACGAAGGCAACGAAAAATAATGAGGTTCGTAAGTTGGATCTTGAAACCTTTGTCATCATTTCAGTCATAAAGATCGTGGCCGGCGTAATCATTCTGCTTACGGCGGTGGCGTACTCAGTCTGGCTGGAACGCAAAGTCGTGGGCCACATCCAGAACCGATGGGGCCCCACGCGCGTTGGTCCGTTCGGCCTGCTGCAACCTATGGCTGATGGTATCAAGTTTCTATTTAAAGAAGACCTGACTCCGCCGCACGTGTACAAGCCTCTGTATATCGCAGCGCCGATGATTGCCGTCATCTTCGCGCTCACGTCCATCTCGGTGATTCCCATCGGAAACTGGATCACGATCGGCCCGATTCATACTCCTTTGCAAATCACCGATGTGAACGTCGGCCTGCTGGTCGTTCTTGGGATTACTTCGCTTGGGGTTTACGGGGTCGCGCTCGCAGGATGGTCCTCCAACAGCAAATATTCTCTTCTTGGCGGCCTGCGCGCCAGCGCTCAAATGGTGAGCTATGAGGTCTCGCTTGGCTTGTCTCTGATCGGCGTTTTGATTATGGCCGGCAGCTTCAGCCTGCGTGACATCGTGGATGCTCAGGGCGGCACATTTCTTGGATTCATTCCCCGCTGGAATATTTTTCAGGGCCAGTTCATCGCCTTCTTCATTTATTTGATCGCGGCGTACGCAGAGACGAACCGTATTCCGTTTGATCTGCCCGAGGCCGAGACCGAGCTGGTCGCCGGCTACCATACCGAATACAGCGCCATGAAGTTTGCCATGTTCTTCATGGCCGAGTATGCCAACATGATCACCGTGGCCTGCCTGGCTTCCCTGCTGTTTCTCGGCGGCTGGCATGGCTGGTTGTTCGGTCCGGCGTGGCTGCAGGAGATACTGCCGGTGTTCTGGTTTTTGCTACGGGTATTCGTATTTCTCTTTATTTATATCTGGGTGCGCGGCACATTGCCGCGCTTCCGCTACGATCAACTCATGGCGTTTGGCTGGAAATTTCTGCTTCCGCTGGCCATCGCCAACATCATCGTGACGGCGCTGATTGTGGCATTGAGGTCATGAGTACAAGGCAATCCTGTAAATCATGCTGCATCTGATCCTATTTCTGGTCTTTGGCGCGATCTGCGTAGCGGGAGCGGTGAACCTGCTGGTGCAGACTCATCCCATCAATAGCGCGCTTTCTCTAATTGCGGTCATGGGATCGCTGGCCGTCGAATATCTGTTGCTTGGAGCCGAGTTCGTCGCAGTTGTACAGGTCATCATTTATGCCGGCGCCATTATGGTGCTGTTCGTCTTTGTGATCATGCTCTTGAACGCAGGCATCGAGGAACGAACGAAAGGCAGCCGGGTGGCGCTTCTAGTCGGCGTTCCCGGCGTTGTTCTGGGCAGCCTCCTGGGCGCTTGGGTGCTTCTGCAGCACTCCGGTGCAAGTTCAGTGAGTCTAGGCGCGATGCCCGGGCCGCCAAAAGAAATCGCCCAGCTCTTATTTCACGATTTCCTTTTGCCCTTTGAAGTGACGTCCATTCTGGTGCTGATCGCCATCATGGGAGCAGTGGTGCTCGCGGCGCGGCCGGAGTCCGTGCATGTGACGAAGAAGGAGGGTTGATGGTTCCGCTTTCTTACTATCTGATTCTGAGCGGGATTCTCTTTACCTGCGGCGTCACCGGCTTTCTCATCAAGCGGAACATCATCACTATTTTCATGTCCATCGAACTGATGCTGAACGGCGTGAACTTGTCATTCGTGGCCTTCGCCGCGCAATGGCACACCCTCAGCGGGCAGATTTTCGTTTTCTTCGTGATGGTCGTGGCAGCGGCCGAAGCCGCCGTCGGTTTGGCGATCATCATCGCCGTGTTCCGCACTTCCGAGACGCTGAATGTAGATCACATCAACCTGCTCAAACTATGACACCCGACCTCCACCTTTGGATCGTTCCAGTGCTTCCGCTCATCGGCGCGGCCATCAATGGCTTGTTGGGGCGCCGTTTCTCGCGCCAGGCTGTGGCCGGTGTAGCTCTGGGCTTTTGCGGTGCCGCCTTCGCCATGGCCTTGGGCGTTGCAATTCAGTTTTCTTCTCTCTCGCTTCCCTATACCGAGACGCTCGCGCATTGGATTCGGGCCGGTTCTTTCCAGGCTGATTTCGCCTTCTACCTCGATCAGCTCTCGCTGGTCATGCTGCTTGTCGTCACCGGTGTCGGTTTTCTGATACACATTTATTCCGTCGGCTACATGTGGGAGGAAGGCGGCTTTTACCGCTTCTTCAGTTATCTCAACCTGTTCATGTTTTTCATGCTCACGCTGGTCCTGGCCGGCAACTACCTGCTGATGTTCATCGGCTGGGAGGGCGTGGGCCTCGCCTCTTACCTGTTGATCGGCTTCTGGTTTACCAAAGATTCTGCGGCCTCAGCAGGCAAGAAAGCCTTCATCGTAAACCGCATCGGCGATTTCGGGTTCCTGATTGCCCTCTTTCTTCTAATCAAGCACTTCGACTCGCTCGATTATGGCCAGATATTCGCTACAGTTCAGCATCTCAGCCCCGAGACGGGCGGTTCCGGACTCTTGACCACCATTGGCCTCCTGCTGCTGGTCGGCGCATGTGGCAAATCCGCTCAGATTCCGCTTTACGTTTGGCTGCCCGACGCGATGGAAGGCCCGACGCCGGTTTCGGCCCTGATTCACGCCGCTACCATGGTGACTGCGGGCGTGTACATGGTGGCGCGTTCGCATGTCATCTTCGAGCGCGCGCCGATGGCGCTAACCGTGGTCGCAATCATTGGAACTCTTACCGCACTTTTTGCCGCAACCATTGGCGTCTGCCAGACCGACATCAAAAAAGTTCTTGCCTACTCGACCATTTCTCAGCTCGGCTATATGTTTCTCGGCTGCGGTGTTGGGGCGTTCTCGGCGGGGATTTTTCATTTGATGACGCATGCTTTCTTCAAGGGCCTGCTCTTTCTCGCTGCTGGTTCGGTGATCCACGCCCTCGGCGGCGAGCAGGACATGCGCAACATGGGCGGCCTGCGCCACAAAATTCCCTGGACCTTTTGGACGATGACTGCCGCAACCTTTGCCATTGCCGGCATTCCTCCATTCGCCGGATTTTTCAGCAAGGATGAAATTCTCTGGCAGGCCTACCAGGCAAGTTGGGTGTACTGGCTGATCGGTGTTTTCACCGCATTCCTCACTTCGTTCTACATGTTCCGGCTCTGGTTCTTGACATTCTTTGGCGAGTATCGTGGAGCAGCAGCAGCCCATGAAGATCATTCGGCCGCGTCGCACGCGCATGGCCACGGTGGCATCCACGAGAGTCCGAAAGTTATGCTCGTGCCGCTCGCGATTCTGGCCGCGCTCTCGATCATCGGCGGCTGGGTCGGCGTTCCCAAAGCGCTCGGGGGCGACAATCGCTTTGAGGCCTTTCTGAGCCCGGTCTTTCAAACCAGAGCGAATGCACCTCAGGAGCAATCAGCAGAAGGCGCTGCCGCGGAAACTGAGCGAGGCACCGAACTGGCCTTTACCGGAATCTCGGTCGCTGCGGGCCTGGCCGGTCTTTATCTGGCCTGGCTGCTTTATTTGCGCCGGCGGCAATTGCCACAGAAGATTGCCCACGTCTTTGGCGGCTTCTACCAGGCTGTGCTGCACAAATATTATGTGGACGAGTTCTACGCCATTTTGTTGGTCAAGCCGTTGATTGACGGCTCGACAAAAATCCTTTGGCACGGCATCGATCAGGGAGTGATTGACGCCACCGTCGACAACAGCGCCGACGCAGCGCGCGGCGTCTCCGACTCAATTCGCCATATGCAGTCGGGCAACATCCGCTCCTATGCTAGCTGGGTGGCAGCCGGGGCGGGAGCGATCATCATTTACATGATTTGGATCGGGGCGCGATAAGGCATGCTCGAAAGCTCAATTCTCACGCTGGTCACATTCATTCCGCTGGCGGGCGCGCTGCTTCTTATGCTCGCCCCGCGCCGCGACCGCGACATTCGCATCTTTGCGCTGGTTGTGACCTTGCTCGACTTCGTTCTTTCCCTGCATCTGCCGGCACATTTTCACCGCGCACACTCCGGATTTCAGTTCGAACTCGACTCTGCCTGGATTTCCCGCCCCAATATTCACTACCACATGGGCGCGGATGGAATTTCCATGTGGCTGGTGGTGCTTACTACATTTCTCACTCCGCTTTGCGTGCTGATTTCCTGGCGCTCGATCCATGAGCGGGTCAAAGAGTTCTTCATCATTCTCCTTATTCTTGAAACTGCGCTGATCGGCGTTTTCGTTTCGCTCGATCTATTTCTCTTTTATTTCTTCTGGGAAGGCACGCTGATCCCGATGGCCCTTCTCATCGGAATGTACGGCCACGGGCGACGCGTCTACGCCGCAATCAAATTCTTCCTTTACACCATGATCGCTTCCGTCTTCATGCTGGCGGCGATTCTGTGGCTCTATGCCAAAGTCGGCTCGTTTGATTTCGTCACCATTCAGACTGCCCTCCGCAGCGGACAGGTGGAAAATTTCCCGGCTGCTGCCGCGTGGCTTTTCCTCGGGTTTTTCATCGCATTCGCCGTCAAAATCCCGCTTTTCCCGTTCCATACCTGGCTACCGGATGCCCACGTCGAAGCACCTACCGCTGGCTCCGTCCTGCTCGCCGGCGTCCTGCTGAAAATGGGCACTTACGGCATGGTGCGCTTTGATCTCGGCCTTTTCCCCGAGCAATCGCGCGCCAACACCTGGTGGATCGCCATCCTTGCGCTCATCGGAATCGTCTACGGCGCTCTCGTCGCCATGGTGCAGCCCAACCTGAAGAAGCTGATTGCCTACTCCTCGATCAGTCACCTCGGGTTCGTTGTGCTTGGGATTTTCACCTTTACCCAGGCCGGCCTCGATGGCGCGACGTTCGTCATGCTGGCGCACGGTATCTCCACCGGCGCTCTGTTCATGCTCGCGGGCATTCTTTACGAGCGGCGGCACACCTACGAGATGTCTGATTTTGGCGGCCTGGCCACCTCCATGCCGGTTTATGCAGCATTTTTCCTGTTCATCACGCTCGCATCTGTGGGACTTCCTTTGCTTAACGGATTTGTCGGCGAGTTTCTGGTGCTGAGCGGCGCTTTTCGCGCCCAGCCCTGGTGGGGTATCCTCGGCGCGACCGGCGTTATCTGGAGCGCCTGCTACCTGCTGTGGATGTATCAACGAGTGTTCTTCGGCAAGATCACGCATGAAGTCAACGCCGGCTTGCCTGATCTTTCGGGGCGCGAGCGCGCCGCCCTGTGGCCTGCCGCGGTGATCGCGCTGCTCATGGGCGTAGCTCCCCTGCTATGGCTTAATCAGATCGAAAACTCGGTGCATGCGATTCTCGCCCCTTACGCAACTCTGGCAAGCAAGGTGGTGGGCCGGTGAATCAGGCGATCCCGCAGGCCGTGGATTACATCCGCATTCTCCCCGAGATCGTGCTGTCGGTCTTTGGCATCGCGGTCATGATCCTGGACGCGGGCCTGGATGAAACCCGCCGCCAGAAGCTCCCCGGAATGCTGGCGCTCATCGGCGCCCTGGCTGCCGTTGCCGCAGCCCTGTTTCAATCGCAATATCCCGGGTCTGCTTTTTACGGTATGGTGCAAGTGGATAGCTTCAGCATCTTCTTCCACGTGCTGGTGGCAGCCGTCACCGCGATTGTGATTCTGACTTCTTATGAGTATCTGGCAACCCAGGAAATTCGTGCCGGAGAATACTACGCTCTCATACTCTTCGGTGCGGTTGGCATGAGCCTGATGTCCTCCGCCGTAGAACTTGTGTTGATCTTCATCGCGCTGGAAATTTCCTCCATCTCCACTTACATACTCGCCGGATTCCGGCGACGCGCCGCCGTCAGCAGTGAATCCTCGGTAAAGTATTTCTTGCTGGGATCCTTCGCCACTGCGTTTTTTCTTTACGGTGTTGCTCTCATTTACGGCGCCAGCGGCTCGACCAGCATTTCCGTGATCGGGGCCTTCCTTCGCTCCGGGCAGGTTTCTCTCCTCGCATATATGGCAGTGGCTTTGATGTTCGTGGGCCTCGGCTTCAAAGTCGCGGCCGCACCGTTTCACATCTGGACCCCTGACGTGTACGAGGGCGCGCCATCTCCCGTGGTCGCTTTCATGTCCACCGCTCCCAAGGCCGCTGTTTTTGCCGTCATGCTGCGCATCATGTTTGAGGCCGCCGCTCCCGGACGGGTCTGGCTTATCTGGGTTGTGGCCGCTCTCTCCATGACCCTGGGCAACCTTGGCGCTCTGGTGCAAGACAACGTAAAACGCCTCCTGGCATATTCCTCGATCGCCCACGCTGGTTACCTGTTGATGGCGTTCGCGGCGATGCCTGGCAACGGTATTCCCGCCGCGATGTTCTACACTGCCTCCTACGCCGCCATGAATGTCGGGGCATTCGCCGTGGTCAGCCATCTGGGCGGCGCAGGAGAACGTCGCACATCGCTGGAAGACTATGCCGGCCTTAGCCGCCAGTCGCCCGTGCTCGCTGCTACCCTGACCATTTTTCTTTTGTCGCTCATTGGTATCCCGATTACCGGAGGGTTTTTCGCCAAGTTCTACGTCTTTAGCGCCGCGCTGCAAGCCAACTTGGTCGGCCTGGTGATCCTTGGCGTTCTCAATAGCGCGGTGGGCGCCTATTATTACCTGCGCATTCTCGTCGCGATGTATATGCGGGAAGCGCGGGTAGAAGTCCCCTCACCGCCAATTTCTTTGGGGCTCGGCGCCGCCTTGGCGATCACCCTGGTAGCGACGATTTATTTGGGCGTCCTTCCGGGTCGCGTGTTGGAATATGCTTCACGCACGGCAGCCGATTGGGCACGCTGATCGAATTCCTGAGATAATGTATGCAGAGCAGCACTTTGTGCGCGCGATTTCCTCGCTTCTTCCACAAGCCACATTTGACAACCGGCCTTTGGAACGGCATCATGGGTTACGCGCCACCAACTGTACATCCCCCTGGAGGTAAGCATGTGTAATCTGATTCGGCGGCTGTGGACCGAAGATCAGGGTCAGGACATCGCGGAATATGCCGTGATGCTGGCTGTGATCCTGGTTTTGGTAGTGGGAACGATTCGGCTCATTGGCAGCAATGCCAATACGGTGTTCTCGAACGTTGCCAGTTCGGTTGGACAGTAACCCACCTGGCAGTTACGAGCTTGTCGCCTTCGTGCCTCGCATTCGCACCCAGCCATTAGTGCAGCCCATTTCGCCCGGGAGCGTTTTGTGTGCGGCGGCTCAGTGTTGCAGACGGAGCAGCAACGCCCTCGCGCGTCTTGACCATGGTCGCTCGCGGCGGCGCAAATAACCTGGCATGCTTTGCCTCTGGGTGAGAATGCGTTCCGCCCATTCCCGGGCCTCCGCGGTGCGTTGCCGGGACGCCAGGAACGTGGCGTAATTGTAATAAGTTTCCGGAGCAGTCGAAATCTTCGTTACCTCCCGGAACAAAGCCTCCGCTTTTTCCGCCCGGCCGGTCCTGGCGTAGGCATGAGCCAGAAGTCCGGCTGCCCGGTGGATATCATATTTGGGATCCTGGCTCACCACCCGTTCCAGGTCAGGCAACGCGGCCGCAAAGTCTTCCAGCTCGAGCTCGGCGATTCCCCGCCGGTAAAACGGATCGGGAGAGTCCGTGCGCGACGAAATGGCCTTGTCATAGCACTGCCTCGCCTTGGAGAACCTGCCTTCTTCGAGGTATAACTCGCCCAATTCCTCGTAGTTCCCCGCCGACGGATTATCCAGAATTGCGCGCTCCAGCTCGCGAATCCGCTTGCGCCGCGGAAAGACTTTGAAAGACTGTCTCAGCAGCCCCGCGTCCGGAACGACTTCCACCGCAATGTAGATCAACGCGCCCAGCCATCCTCCAAAGAGTATGACAAAGATCCAGAAGGTATCCGGGCGGCGGCGGATGAAGTGAACAATCGCGAACACCTGCAGCAGAATTCCCCACCATGAAAAGACAAAAAATAGGAGTCCCATGGCTGAATGCGCAATATATCACGCGGAGTTCGCCCGGCACGATTCGGCGCCGGCAAATGCTAAAATCCCTGAAGTGACACCCCCCATCCGCCTTCTGGCCGCCGACATTGACGGCACTCTGTTGAATCCCGAGTTCTGCATTTCAGAACTGGATCTTGCCGCCCTCCGGCGCGCCCATGATGAAGGCGTCGAAGTCGTCCTGGTGACCGGCCGCCGTCATACCTTCGCTCTGCCGATCGCGCAGCAGCTCGGCTTCGATCTCTGGCTCATCAGCTCGAACGGCGCCATCACCCGTTCCCTGAGCGGCGAAACCTTTCACCGCGACATGCTCCCGGCAGAAACCTGCCGCAAACTCTGCGCTGCCATGCAAGAATTTCGTGGCAATACCGTTCTTACTTTTGACCGCGAGACCAGGGGCGCGATCGTGCTCGAGCGCATGGATGAATTGAACGTCAGCATCCGCCGGTGGCTGGAGAAGAACCTGCAATATATTGACTTTGTTGTCCCCATCGAACTCTCGCTCACTTGCGACCCGGTGCAGGCCATGTTCTGCGGCCCGATCGCCCGCATGCACGAGGCGCTGGCGGGCCTGGGGAGCTGCGGCCTGGATATCACCGTCCTGCGCACCGAATATCCGGTTCGCGATCTCTCGATTGTGGATGTTTTGAATTGCGGTTGTTCCAAGGGTCATGCCTTGGAGCGCTGGGCCAGTTGCCGCGGCATTCCCCGGGAGCAGGTCATGGCCATTGGTGACAACTACAACGATATTGAAATGCTTGCTTTCGCCGGATTGCCCTTTATCATGGGAAATGCATCTGAAGACCTGCGCGGACGGGGATGGGCAGTCACCCTTGCCAACGACCAGAACGGCGTGGCTGCTGCTATTGAGTCTGTCATGGGCTGGCCCCGCGAGGAAGTGCATTCCTTCGGATTTGAAACTTAATGTTGCGCATGAATAAATTGCGGTATCTCGCGGCGGCTATGCTTATTCTGTTCGCTGTGACCAGCGCTCTGGCCAGCGACGTGGCAATCTTGCGCAATGGATTTTCTATCACTCACGAGCGCCGCGAAGTCCTCGGCGCAATCACCCGTCTTTATCTGGGATCCGGCGACAGCGGATACGTTGACGTGGAAAGCGAAGAAATTGATCACTTCGAGCCGGGCCTAGCAACGTCTGTTGCCAGCCCGGAGTCACAGCAGGATCTGATCAATACGCTAAGCGACCGCCATGATCTCGATCCAGATCTCGTGAACAGCGTGATTCGCGCCGAAAGCGGATTCAATCCTCATGCGGTCTCCCCCAAAGGCGCGCAAGGCTTGATGCAGCTCATGCCGCAGACCGCTTCGGCATTGGGCGTGGCGAATGCGTTCGACCCGGCAGCCAACGTCGAAGGTGGCACGCGCTACCTCCGCGACCTGCTGGAGCGTTACAACTTTGACCTGATCAAAGCTCTGGCTGCGTATAATGCCGGGCCCGAGCGCGTGGAGCAATATCACGGCGTGCCGCCTTACTACGAAACTCAGGCCTATGTGGCGAGGATTGTGAAGGATTTCAATCGCAAGAAACTGGCGGAACGGAAAACGGCATCCTCCACCAAGCCGCGAACGAGCAAGACGGCTGCGCAACGCGCAGCAAGCTCGAACGGCACAGCCATAGCAGATGGATTGAACGTCGCATCACGCTAGGCTGCCAGTGCTCACGTCCCTGAGAGCGCTTCTTCAACGGCAGCGAGCGCATTCCTCTGGCAGGCACTTATCAACAGCAATGAAAGCCTGCCTGCGTAACCAGTTCCCGCACATCAAGAGGTGACGCAGTTCACTGACATCGCCTGACCCCCGAGCAGAAAGTTATTTGGTAAATCTTCTCGCCTTCCCGGAGAATGGTTCCCGCCAGTTGGGAAGCACACTCCCTGAGGCGGGATGAACCCCCGCATTTTTTCCGATAGATACTACCCCCATCCCGTTTGACCCCCTCCTTCACCTCATTTACCTTGACTAATACGGCTCTCCCGCACCCTGCATGGGCAAAAGGCAACTCACATTTTATGGCGTAATTCTGGCCGTGCTCGGCGCGCTCGTCTATCTGCAATTCCGCACCTGGCGCGACTTCGACTGGGCGACCTTCTGGGGCCAGACCGGCCATGTTGACCTTCTGCATATTCTCGGCGGCATCGCGCTTACCTACTTCGCATATGTCATGCGGGCAATTCGCTGGAAGCTTTTTCTGAAACCGGTCCAACCCGAGACCACTGCTTCGAGCTTGCTGCAACCTACGGTCGTGGGTTTCACCGGATTGGCATTACTCGGCCGCCCCGGCGAGTTGATCCGCCCGTATCTGATCGCGCGCCGAACATCTCTTCCGTTTTCGTCACAACTCGCGGTCTGGACCGTCGAGCGAATCTTCGATATCGGCGCTTTCACCGTGCTCCTCGTCTCGGCCATCTTCTTCGCCGATGGCCCAAGGCATGTCGCTTACTATTCCAACTTTCGCGCGGCGGGATTTCTGCTGGGGGCGCTTGTTGTTGCACTGGCGCTTGGCGCGCTTTTTATCAGCTGGTCCGGCGAAGCGCTCGCTCGATGGGTTGAGAATCACTTCGCGCACCTGCCTGCAAATCTCGGCGCGCGCATCGCTCTGCGCATCCGCGAATTTCGCACCGGCCTGGATACGATCCACAGCGTAGTCTCTCTGGTTCAAATCGTCGTCGTTTCTCTCGCCATGTGGTTTCTCATCGCGCTGGCTTATCAGCAGGTGACTTCTTCCTACGGCGCTGCCGTTCTTCGGCTTCCTATCTCTGACATTCCTTTGCTTATGGGCTCAAGCATGTTGGGCTCGATGGTCCAACTGCCCGGTGTTGGCGGAGGCTCGCAACTTGCCACCATCGCCACCTTGCAGCATGTGTTTGACGCTCCTCACGAACTCGCCGCGAGCTGCGGAATTCTTCTGTGGCTCGTGACTTTCGTCTCCGTAGTCCCTCTCGGCCTGCTCCTGGCGCACCGCGAGCGCCTCTCGTTGCGCAGGCTCTCCGAGCAGAGCCACGAAGCAGACGCTTCGGTAGTCTTATCGGAGCCCTCCACGCGTTAACGGTAGCTTTCCTCTATCCACCCACCCGGCTAAAATTGCTGCTTGCTCACATAGGCTGGGAAAGGACATTCGACATGGCGAAAAAATTCCGTGAGCTTTCCGAGCGCGAAATTCTCGCGCTGGCTATTTCTCTCGAGGAAGAAGACGGCCGCATTTACGGCGACTATGCCGATGGTCTGCGCGAAACCTATCCCGACACGGCGAAGCTGTTTGACCAGATGCGCGAGGAGGAATCCGGGCATCGCGCCAGTCTGATTGACCTCTACCGCAACCGTTTCGGCGAGCACATCCCCTTGATTCGCCGCCAGGATGTGAAAGGATTCGTTCAACGCCGCCCTCTGTGGCTCTCGCGTCCGCTGCGCATTGGCGACGTGCGCAAGCAGGTCGAAATCATGGAACTCGAGACCAGGCGGTTCTACGAGCGGGCCATCCCGCATGTGACCGACGCGGGCGTGCGCAAGCTGCTCGGTGATCTGGCAGAAATTGAACGACGCCACTACGCTACAGCGGGAACCCTCCAGGAAAGCATCACTCCCGTCGTCGAGCAGAAGGAAGCCGACGCGCAACGACGCTTGTTCGTTCTGCAGATTGTGCAGCCCGGCCTGGCGGGATTAATGGACGGCTCCGTCTCGACACTTGCCCCGGTCTTCGCCGCTGCCTTCGCCACCCGCAGCAGCTGGGATGCTTTTCTGGTTGGGCTAGCCGCTTCGTTGGGCGCGGGGATCTCCATGGCTTTCGCCGAAGCGCTTTCCGACGATGGATCGCTCACCGGCCGCGGCCGTCCAATCTTGCGCGGTTCAGTCACCGGCCTGATGACGGCAACGGGAGGCATCGGCCATACACTTCCCTTCCTGATTTCCGACTTCCGCGTAGCGATGACATTCGCCGTGGCCGTCGTGGCGGTCGAACTTGCGGCGATCAGCTACATTCGCCATCGCTACATGGACACGCCATTTCTTTCTGCCGCGTTTCAAGTTGTGCTGGGAGGAGTACTGGTGTTCCTGACGGGAATCCTGATCGGCAGTTCGTAGGCGTGCGAACTGCTTCTTAGACCGCGAGGGCAGCAAGCTGTGATTGGGCGGCGAACCGGGCCAAGTCGTTCGCCTCGGTGTTCAGCGCCCGCGGCACATAGGAGATGGAAAAGCGCAAAGACCGCGCCAGCTTGCGGCAAATCCAGTTGAGAGAGTAAAGCCGCGAGCTGCGGCACCGGTACTCGCCGCACATTTGCTTGACCACCACTTCCGAGTCGGAAAAAACGTGAAGCGCCTTGGCTTGCACCTGCAACGCATGCTGCAAGGCTTCGAGCAGCGCGAGATATTCGGCTACATTATTATCCTGCTGCCCAATTCCCTTAGCGATGGTGATCTTGCGGGCTTGAGCATCCTCAATCACAACCCCAATGCCCGCCGGTCCCGGATTTCCCAGGGAACCGCCATCCACATAAGCTACAAGCTGAGACATAGCCTTTCTCTTTGGATCGCAGTTCAGAATGCGACAGAAAACTGCGCCCGTCAAGAGAGTTCAATGGTTCGGGCAGTTCCATGGCCGCTGTGCAAGAATCTGTGCAAAAGGCGGGTGTTAATTTTCGCCACAGCATAAGCGATTGGCGTTCAGTAAATTGCGGGTGCCGTTTTCGACCTCGGACAATTCAAGTTTGCACCGAAAAACGGCGTTGACAATTCCTCTTTAACCATTTAACTTTCGCACCGTCGACGATCGAAAGGATTGGTTCAAATAACATTAGCCAGTCCGAAGTAGATTGGGCAATGAGCCAGGCGGGGCAACCCGAAGGGCTGCCGGACCTGAAAAAACCGACTAACCCTGCGAGGGGCAAGTTGGGGTTCGGAACTGCGAAAGCGGTAATTGCATCAAGGGCTGTGACGGTACATGCATCCACGCTGCTGGCTTCCTCGCAGAAGCCGGGGGCTAGAGCATAACCAATGTCACAGCCTTTTCCATTTCTCTGGCATGTCGGCCTCCGTTCCCTACCGTCTTTCGCGTTCTTCTTCCGACACCTTCTTCCGTGATAGTTTGAGTCCATCTCGGGAGGAATTTCCTTTTGCCCTACATACAATTTCTCGGCGCTGCCGGCACCGTGACCGGATCCAAGCACCTGATTAATACCGGAACCGGCACACAAGGTTTTCAGGTTTTGGTTGATTGTGGCCTCTTTCAGGGGCCCAAAGAATGGCGCGAACGCAACTGGCAGGACATGCCCATCCCGGCGCGCGAGATTGACGCCGTCATCCTGACTCACGCCCACCTCGACCACTGCGGATGGATTCCCCGCCTGGTCAAAGAAGGTTTTTGCGGCCCGATTTACGCCACTCCCGCGACTATAGATTTGTGCGGCGTGCTGCTCCCGGATTCCGGCCATCTGCAGGAAGAAGATGCGGCCTTCTACAATAAGCAAAAAAAATCCAAGCACACTCCCGCTTTGCCTTTGTACACCATGGAAGAAGCACAGCAGGCCATGCGGTATTTCAAAGTGGTTGAGTTCGGTGAAGTCAAGCAGCTGCATCCCGAACTTTCATTCTGCTTCGTTCACGCGGCGCATATTCTGGGTTCGTCCATGGCGGAAATTACGCTGAAGGCCAACGGCAAATCGCGGCGCTTGCTCTTCACCGGAGACATCGGGCGGGTGCGCAATCAAAATACTGCGCCCGGCAAAGTCGTGCACTCTGGCCCGGCCGAGGGCGAGACTGCCGACATTCTGATCATGGAATCCACTTACGGCAACCGGCAGCATCCAACCGACGATCCGCGACCGGAGTTGGCCGCGTTGATCACCAACACCGTCGCCCGTGGCGGCAGCGTGATCGTCCCCGCATTCGCCGTCGAGCGAACGCAGAAGTTCATCTTCATGATCAAAGAGTTGATGGAATCCGGTCAGATAGCGCGCCTGCCGGTGTTCTGCGACAGTCCCATGGCAATCAAGGCGGTTGAGATTTTTCTCAAGCACAAAGAAGAATACAGCGATGAAACCCGCCGCCTGCTGACGCAATACGGATCACCACTCGAGTGGCCCGCCTTCACCTTCGCTTCGACTCCCGAAGAATCCAAGCGCATCAACGAGATCAAGGTTCCTATCATCATCGTCTCTTCCAGCGGCATGGTGACCGGCGGACGCATCCAGCACCACCTCGCCCAGCGACTCCCCGATCCCAGAAACACAGTCATTTTTATTGGTTTTCAGGCGCAGGGCACACGCGGCTTTACCATCAAGAGCGGCGCTGCCGAAGTGAAGATCTACGGAGAAATCATACCCATCCGCGCCCAGGTCGCCGCCCTCGAACAGTTCAGCGATCACGCCGATACTCCCGAGCTTCTGCAGTGGCTGCGGACCTTCAAGGCCCGGCCCTCTATCACTTACCTCGTGCACGGCGACCCGGCGGCTTCCTCGCAACTGCACGACACGCTGATAAAACAACTGGGCTGGAATGTTCAGGTCGCGCAGTGGATGCAAAAAGTCCCGGTTTCTTGATGTATGAAGTATGGCTTGCCGCCCTCATGACGGCGTCATCCTGAGCGAAGACGCTCTTCAGGCGGAGCGAAGGGATTCGCTCGCGGCTTACAAAACCAGTGGGGCTCGCACCACGAGCAAAAGCGCCCGGCCTCCTGAGGCGGCCAGGGATTCCCGATTGCATTTGGGTGCCGCAGCGCTGAAGCGCTGCGGTTACAGAACCCATGTCACCGACGCGTTTTAGCGCCTGAGGTTCCAACTACAAATCCACTCTCGTTTCGCTGTGCCTTCTCAAATACCAGCACGGCGGATCCCCAAAATGCGGGAAGATCGAATTCACACAGGTCTGGTCCTGCGGCTGCATGGGCAAGATTTCCGTCTTGCCGTTCTTCAGCGGCATCGCATAGTACCCCTCGACGTGCACGGTGCCGTATGGGTTCCGGTTGCGCCAAACCCGGTAGCGCAGCACGCAGTAATCCCCGCCATAAAAGAAACCGCACAATATAAGGAGAATCGCGGCTGCGCGGATGAAAAACGATTTCAGGCTTTCCTCAGCAAGGCTCGCGAATGGTGCCGGGAACAGGACTCGAACCTGCACGCCTTGCGGCACTGGATCCTAAGTCCAGCGCGTCTGCCAATTCCGCCATCCCGGCGGGCACCTAAGTGCTTGAAAAGAGTATATCAATTTACCGCTGCGGGGCTGGCCGCTGTTGTGAGCGTGACCGAATCGTGACCGAAAACGGGGACGGCTGCAATGTCGCGACTCATCCTCTGCGCCGCCAGCCGCAAATCGCTTTCGTCGGTAATGTTGTAGCGTTGAAAAACGCTGACCGTTCGGTGACCGCTGATCTGCATGGCAACGCTCTGCGGAATGCCCTTCCGAATCATGTCGCGGACCCCTGTTCTTCTGAGGTCGTGCACAAGCAGGCCCGAAACTTCAGCCGCTTGGGTTGCTTTCTCCCAAGCCCCACGAAAGTTCTTGACTGGCTTTCCATTCTGGCGAGTAAAGACGTAGTCATCTGGTCCCTTTGCGTGCACGCACGCTCGGATGAGCAGATAGGCCTCATCAGTCAAGAACGCGAGGCGGCCTTCACCGTTTTTCGTTTCTCCGGGATTGAGTCTGATGCTACGGTCGGCCAAGTCAACTTGCTTTACTCGCAAATTGAGCAATTCAGACACGCGCCAGCCGAGAGTTACCGCGCACTCGAACCATGCGCGCATCCAGAGGCCCTCGAAGGCACAGGCTGAGGACAGTCGTTTACGTTCGGCGCTATCCACGAAGCCAGTTCGACGATTGTTTTCGGTCAACTTCGGAATTTCCGGTTTCCCCAACACCTTGCCTGTCTTCATGCCGAGCGAAAAGGCTCGACGCAAAATGGCCAGCTCGCGGTTTACGGTCGCGGGCTTTGCTTTCGCCTCAAGCCGTGAGTCAACGTAACGACCGACGAGGTCGGAGCTAATCTGATTTGCCTTGAGAAAACCAAAGAACGGTTTCACGTGTTTTTGCCAGCGTTGTGTCAGAGTAGCGCCGGATTTGCGAGCATTGATGTGGTAGTCCCTTTCAACCAACTTCCATAGTTCCTCGATGGTGGTTTTGCTTATGTCAAGGCTGACGAATCTGTCCTCTGCGATCTCGCCTATCCGCTTGTCGAGTAACTTCTGGGCTTTTCGTTCGTTGGTGGTCTTCGTGTTTTCCCGGATTTTGCGGCCATTGCAGGAATACGCAATCCAGAGAAACGGGGAATCTGGCCGCGTGTAGATTGAGCCTCGCGGCCTCCGACTACGTTTGGTGCTCATGCTGTGCCGCCTTGGTCTGAGATTGACCGGAGACTGTGCGGGAGGGTTCGGAAAACTGGTAGGCTGAAATCAGCCGCCGGGCCTCCTGCACAGGCTTTGCGGTCAGTGTCGGGCGCTTGTTTCTAGCAGGCGCTCGGCACGCTTTTATTGTACTCCTGATCCGTCGATTTTCCACAGGATTCCCCTTCTATCGGACTCCAATATTAGAGTTCACAACGTCCGCTTATTGCGCTCGATGAGTCCGTCTAAGTCGCGCCTGTCGATCCAAAATTTCTGCCCTTCATTCAACTCCACGATCGGCAGCTTGCCGTCGTGGATCAGTTGCCGAACTTTCCATGCGCTGAGGCCGATGTACTCACATGCCAACGGCAGCGTCAGCAGCCTGCGATTCGGCACCGCATTTTTTGCAATGGTTCCGAGTTCGCTCATGCTCCCCTCGCTCGAAGTGCGGCTTGAATGCTGAGAGCGCTCCGGTTGATAGTTCTCAACTGCTGACGCACACGATCAGAATGAACGCCGCTTTCTCGGGCGAGCCGCACGGCAAACTCACGCAGCAAGCAAACCACCTGCTCGGTGTGTGGTGCTAATATGCCTTTGCGGGCGATGCCGAAACACCGCCCGCCCCTGGATTGTGATGTGCTGGTTCCATGACCCTGGCTAGGGCCAACATCCAATCTCGCTTTGCCGCCCTTACTGCGCGGCTTTTTTCACTCGTGTTTGTTCCTACATTCATCGCACTTTCCCCACTCAGCGGTCATCGTTCAATCATTCAGGGTAGGCATGGGGTAACTACGTGCTCTTTCACCAGTTTCCCAACGGATGATGGCAGAAATCTTGGAATATGGAGATGGACCCTGCGTGTCAGCAACGCGCACAATGGCAACGCGGTTAACGAATACGCGGGCACTCATGCGATCATCCCGACGTGGTGGTGCGCCGTTGGCTAGAATCCAAGCCGAAAAATATTTGCTGCGACGGCTTACTGAAGCCTTTTTGCCCGAGCCCAGCGCGAACCAAACAGGCACATCACAAGCGATTGTGTCGCCCGATTCCGGGCGTAGCAGATCGAACAGCAGCAGGCACGTCCAACGCCCGTAACCGCGATCAAGATAAATTTGCGCAGCGCGGCAAAACCCGGTGTAAGTGCCCGCCTCAATGTGGGCGTATTGGCGAACTCGCTGCTCAGGTACGATATCGGTCTGAGACAGCACGCGAAGTTTGCTCTGCGCTCTCATCAGTCCGGGTACTTTCCGACGCCGTCTGGAAATAGCGGCGGAGTTGTGGGCGTCGTGGTGACTGTTGGCTTTACAAATTGAGGCTGTTGCTTGACGCGGTAAAAGCCGTGACGCACACCGTCGCGTATCTCCAAGCGGTTCTCTATGTCATACCCGGCGCGTCTCAGGCCAGCGATCCGGGCACAATACTGTAGGCTGATTGCGGCCAACTCGGGGGCTGGCACCCATCCCTTGCGCCGTTCGAGGAAACGCAGGATGCGCGCCTCTTGTGACGAATCGTGAATCAGGCCGAGCTTCTTCATTGCTGCACCTCCAGCGGCAGGCTCGGCGGTGCGGTCGGGCCTGATAGCATCTCGATTGTTGGTTGTTCTAACGCTGTAAGGATTCCGGGCGTCGCGTCGGTGAGTAATTCGGCGAACCTACGCAAGCGACGGCTGCGCGATCCCGATAAGCTGCTACTCGCTTGCTGACGCAGTATCCGAGTAACCGCTTTCAGATGCCCGCGTACAGAAACTTGCGTTCGCGAAAAGTTTATGCTATTAGGTTGTTGACTGTTCATCGTCAATCAAAACCTCGTCGGCGTTCGTTCTTCCCTCGCAAAAGGCAGAACGAGCGCCGATGGCCTTTTCTAGGTTCTTTTCCTTCTGCCCCGAGCGATTCTTGCCATCTGGCGCGACAACTCTAACGTCGCGAGGCTCAAGCGGTGGATGGTTCGTGCCTCTTCCAAAGTCAGGCGCTCGTCCTCAATCGCTTGGCTCCGCGCCAAAGTCGCACCGCTTCTGATGATTTCGGCGCAATCAGAAAGCAGTCCGTTTGCTGTCGTCGGCTCCAACATGAAGGCACTATGACACCTAGTCGGAACTCTTTGGCAACACGGTGAGTGTTTTGGTGAGTATTTTTTTAAATGCCGCTGTGAGAGCGGCTTTTGGGCGACTCTTTGTTGAGTGGGTCTTGAGCGGTTGCTTAGGGACACTCTGAATAAGCACTGTTTCTTAGATCGGGCAACCTCAGTGCTTGGGAAATCTGCTTCCGGGTGCGAGTCTCCGTCTCTTTCAGCCGTCTGGCTCGGCGGAT
>Ga0335081_10000837_pt1 | contig 49574 bp, 40 predicted proteins | sample Lox_Sample_35_FD_206713 | JGI IMG/M metagenome (GOLD analysis project Ga0335081, IMG submission 206713) | Soil microbial communities from Loxahatchee National Wildlife Refuge, Florida, United States - Lox_Sample_3.5 | ecosystem: Environmental > Terrestrial > Soil > Wetlands | place: USA... | reverse complement strand
GGGCGGTGAATTTTCCGTCCACTTATCCACATCCTTCTGGCTGGAAAGGAGTGTTTTCGATCTAAAATACACAACCAATCTACACTAAACTTTCAAACCAGTTGTCCAAAATCATTGACACATTCCGTTCTTCGTCAGGAACGAGAACTGCTTGGAAAGGAACAGGGTCGTGCGCCTCGGCGGTGGGGTCGGCTATGTTGGCAGGCTGGTGGGGATTTGCTCGATTTTCGGGGGACTTCTGGCTCCCCCTGCGAAATGTTGTCTATAGGATAGCAGACTTCATATCGTGAGCGTGGTGTAATTTGTCATATTTTGGCGGACGGAACCGATTCCCGCGAGTTTATCCAGCGTTGTTGCTTCTTCTTTCTCTGAAAGAAACATGGCTTCCTTGACCGAACAGCCAAAGCTGATGAAATTCCCCTATGGCAATGATCCTTATTTTTGATTGTAGACTCTGGCAAATTCCTTGGCATAGTCTTTCATCTTTACTTTTCCCAATACGGGCCGGTTGCGGTGGTAATCCTCATACAATTTACCGGTGTGCGAACTGGCGTTCATTTCCACCAAGCCGGCTGCGACGCGCGGATTCATCCCGGCGGCGATCATCCCTTTGAGCAGTTGTTCATCGGGAATGACGATCCATTTCAGATCCGGCTTCCCGATGGCTGCACCCAGGATACTTGCGATCTCGTTGCAGGTAATTTCCTCGCTGGCCACATAGCGCACTTTCCTGCCGACGAACGGGGTTGTAATTTCTTGCGCAACGGCAGCCGCAATATCGATGGGAGAGACCCAGGGCTTTTTATCGTCCCCGCCGTAGTTGGAGGCGATCACGCCCTGCGTTTTGATGGCGTTGATAAAGCCCAATAAATTCTGGTAAAAACCGACCGGGCGCATGAAGGCAATGCCGACATCGGACGGCAATGTGTTTAGGATGTTTTCCACGTCATAATAAAATGCAAGCAGACCGTTGCCCTTGTTCGTATGGGCGCCGATGCTGCTGAGATTGACCACGCGCTTTACACCCGACTGCCGAATCGCATGTTTGTAGTTGTTGGCAACCTTGCTCGCATATGCCATCGGGTCAAGGTTCTGATCCGAGTAGCTGCCACCTGTCGAAAGCATGCAATACACGGCATCTGCGCCAGCAAAGCTCATTGCAAGAAAGTCCGCATCTGCCATTGTGCCGATGGCTGCCTTTGCGCCTAAGGCTTCGATGTCCTTTTGTCTTTCGGCTTTACTGCTGACCACCGTCACCGAATGGCCTTTTCCCACCAACTCCTCGGTCAGCAGTTTACTGATGTGACCCAACGAACCTGTAACGATAATTTTCATGGTTCTCCTTTTCTGAAAGCCATAATCTTACATGGAAAAGGGAAAACCGGCACACAGGTTTTCATTTCTATCTGCCGTACTTCCAAGTTTGCTCGCTTGACTGTTACTCATTGAATTGTCGAGTTGAGTATTGATGTTCTTACAAATCATTTGCTATAGTTGAAATGGGAAGGAAAAACGTTCCTAGTAACACTCTGAACTCAATCATTCAACTCTGAAGTTCGGGAACCTTTTTATGTTGCTTGGAAAGCATAATTATGAAAACAAAAGCTAAGGGCCAGTAGGCATATCCTAAAACTTCTAAAGAGGTTCTAAAGATTTTAGGCGTCGAAACAAACTCAATCATAAAACCAATCACAACGAGCAAGATTACACCTACTCTAAAGTATCGGTGAATTCTTTAAAGGCACACTAAAGCCTTGTGTTGACAAACCCATTCTTCGTATGTACCTTGTTGCTTTAACTTGAGAATTAACGCTTGATATTTCTTGGATGTTTTGTTTATGGATTGAAGAAGAAAAACGCAACCAAGGCAAGACACAAGCGGTAGCATGGCAGCTATCATTATCAACAGTAATCGGAGACTCACTATCATCGCCCTCCAATTCTCTTTTTTGCCAAACTCAAATACCCCTCATTCGTTTCATATCCCACATAATGCCGTCCGGCTTTCAAGGCCGCCAGCGCGGTTTGACCTGAGCCCATGAACGGATCGAGCACCACTTCATCTTTGAATGTGTATAACTGAATCAAACGATACGGTAATTCGATGGGGAACGGCGCAGGATGTCCGATCTTCTTTGCCGACTCCGCCGCGAACGACCAAACGGATTTGGTGAACTCAAGGAATTCTTCTTTGGAGACGGTGTCGGTTTTTCCATCTAATTTATCGCGGCGAAAGTTTCCCTTTGAGAAAACCAAAATATATTCATGCGTATCACGCAGAGTTGGATTCGACGCTGATTGCCACGAGCCCCATGCGGTGGACGAACTTGCCGAAGCGCCTTTATCCCAGATGATCTCGCCGCGCATCAAGAAGCCGATCTCGTTCATGTCATGGATAATAAACGCGTGCAAGGGAATGTATGGCTTGCGCCCGAGATTTGCAACGTTGATGCAGGCGCGTCCGCCGGGGACGAGCACGCGATACGTCTCGGCCCAGACGCGCTTCAAGAAAGATAGATATTCAGCGAGAGTCAAATCGTCATCGTAATCCTTGCCCACGTTATACGGCGGCGACGTGACCATCAAATGCACGGAGTTATCCGGCAATACGCTCATCGCTTCCGAGGATGAATGAAAAATCGTATCCAGCTTTTCGGGTGGAATCGGATTCTCAACATACTTCATTTCTTCGGCCTGCGGCTGGTCATCGTAGAGACGCGCCGAATAAAACGGGGAGGCATCATGTCCAACGCGGCCAGGCGAACCGAAGGAGGAAGTCTTTGTGGATTTACGAGGCATGTTCATTACAGGTCATTGCGAGCGCCGAGCATAGCGAATGGCGCGCCTGCACTGTGTTCTTTCAGTGTGGCAATCCCCAAAGGGGAGGCTGTACCGCTTTACAAGCAATTGGATGTTCCATGAGATTGCCACGTCGCTGCGCGCCTCGCAATGACATTTTATTTTCTCAACCCTTTCAGCGCATACACTTCGGCGGCTTGCTCGCGTCCCTTCACGGCAATCGGATTCAACGCCTCGGCAGCCACAAAATCCTTGATGATTTCATAGGTGGTGCTTTCCATAAGAATTTGTCCGCGTTGGGCGGAAGCCTGCAAGCGCTGCGCCAGATTGACCGTGTCGCCGATGGCCGTGTAATTGAACAGCTCCATCGTGCCCACATTGCCGATGATGGCGGGTCCGGTCGTGATGCCGATGCGGAACGTCATGTGTTGTTCGGGATTCTTGAAATTGTGGTGCGCGTCCGTTGAACGCTGCACGAGATCGAGCGCGGCGCGCGCCGCGCGCAAGGCGTGATCGGGTTGCGGGTCGGGGCTGTTCCAAATCGCCAGCACCGCGTCGCCCATGAATTTATCCAGCGTGCCCTCCTCATCGAGGATCGCCTGCGCCGCCAACGCCAGATATTGATTGAGCAGGCGGAAGACTGTTTCGGGATCGTGCTTTTCGCTGTAGCTCGTGAAGCCCGATAAATCCGCAAACAACGCGGTCACGATCTGCTTGGCGCCATCCAGTTGAAGGTTATCGGGATTTGCCAACAAGCGGTCGCGCACGCGCGGTGCGACCACGTGACCAAACGTTCTGCGAATCAGCTCGCGCTCGGCTTCCAACCTACGTCGTTCGGTCAAATCTTCAAAGACGAGCGTCGCGCCTTTGGTGCCGCGGTAGGCATCGCGCAGGGGGGAGGCTGAAAGACGCAGATACAGATCGCCCCGTTCTGGGACCTTGTTGCTCAGTTCCGCACTAATCACGGTTTCACCGCTGGTCAACGTACTGTTTGCGAGGTTTTCCAACTCCGACCCAAGAACCGGCACGGCCTGGGAAAGCGGCTCGCCGATCACTTGAGTGACATCCACTCCCAAGATATTCTCGGCAGCATGATTGAGCAGCGTGATGCGCCGCTCCAAATCCGTGGTGATGATGCCACTGGCGATGGACGCAAAAATATCATCCATCATGCCTTTCATTTCCAGGGTCTGATCCAGTGTTCGGCGCAGATTGGCAAAGAGACGCACGTTTTCGAGCGCCAATGTGGACTGCGCCGCAACCGCCGCGAGAAAATCCAGATCGTCGCTTGTGTATAAGTCTCCGGAACGACGCGGACCCAGCATCATGAAGCCGATCAATTTGCCCTCATAATGAAGCGGCACAAAGGTAAATCCCAGCAGCCGGCGATAGGCACCGGCACGACCCTGCAGGGGAACTGGCAAGGGTCCATTGGTCGGGAACCAGATTGGGGTCCGCGCCGAAGCGATGACGTGAATCAGGGGGTCTTCCGCTTGGTAGGGCGGGGCCGAATCCTCGTGCGTGGCGTGCGGGAAATATTCTCCCAAATCATCGCTAAAAAGATAGATGACGAATTTCTCCGGCACCAAAGCCTGCATGAGCTGGTCTTCGAGCGTGTGAAGGGTTTGGTTGAGATCGGGCGTGACAACCAGATTGCGCGACAGGCTGGTCAGGGCGCGGCGATAATCGGCGGGCGAACGATAGAAAAGCCGGTCAATCCCGCGCTGAATGAGGCCGCGTAAAGGATTGAGGCCGATGACCAGCAATAACAAATACGCCGCTATGATCAAGGGATCACTGGCATGCATTGCCCGTTGCAGGGAAAGCGAAAAGAGCGTGAGCAATGCGTAGAACGCCGCGAAGGCCACGCTCAGCGTGAGCAGATAGGTAAGTGCACGCGAGAAGAAGCGATCCACGTCGAGCAGGCGATAGCGGATGATGGCATAGGTGATCGAAAGCGGAAAGACGATCAGCGCCGGAAAGATCAGCCAGGCATAAAATTGTGTGAACAAGCCAAATGCCAGAGGCGTAATGTAATACAGCGCGGGAATGAACGCAATGATCGCGCCGAAAATGATAACGCGGCTCTGCTGACGAACGTAGGGAAGATTACTGCGAAAGACACGCTGGATCAGCGTGCCGAGCAATAGAAGGAATCCAATAGTAATGAAAAGGTAGCCCCACTGCCAGGTGTTGATATAGAAATAAGGGTCAGGAGGGCGGAGGATTGCAAGCGTCGTCGGTATGGCGAGCAGGATGAATACGATCCATCCCAACCAACGCAGGCTTGGTCTGTGCAAAACAAAACGCATTGGCTGGGGAAAGACGAAAGACAGATGCACGAGGCTGGCTCCAATTACCCCCAGACTCAACGCCCAAAACAAAACCGCGTGCCGCGTGGTATCCATATCCAGGAAGGTGGATGTTCCTATGCTCAATGCAGATGTAAAGGCCAGCAGGGCGCGGCTTGCACGCTGGTCCCTGCGCAGAGTGTACGTCCAAAGGCCGATACCGACAAAAGCCAGGCTGACAAGATAAGGCACGATGAATAATGTGAATAAATCTCCCAGCGGAGGATGAGCCAGCGGAGAAATCGTCAGCTCGAAAGTTCCGCCGGCGTGACGTGCAAAGGAGGCTTGAACAGGCTGCGCGCCATTCTGTTGAAGAAACGTCATCAACGCGCCTGCATCTTTGATGGGCCGGCCGTTCAAAGTTAATAGCTGGTCAGCAAAGATCACGCCATGGTCACGCGCCGGCCAGCCCGGCGAAGCAATCTGGCTGACGACATTATTGGGTTCGAGCAACATGCCAAGGAATGGCGTGTGATACCAATCCGCGGCCCAGAACGGGGCCAGAATAAGCATGGCCCCCGCAATGCCCGCCACGAGCAGCGGCAGAATATGATTGAGCAGATTGCGTTCGGAGGGAGCAGGCATCTTTCATGAATTATAATCTAGGCATGGCTTTTTACACTCGAAAAGGCGACGATGGAACCACGGGGCTTTTAGGCGAGGGACGCATTCCCAAATATCATTTGCGGATCGAGACCTTGGGGACGCTGGACGAATCCAATGCGACACTGGGGCTGGCGCGCGCTTCGGTGCATGATCCGCGTTCGGCGCCGCTTATGCTCGAAGCCCAGCGCGACCTATATCGCCTCATGGCCGAGGTGGCTGCCGCCGCAGAAAACGCAGACCAGTTCCATTTCGATGAGGGACGCGTGCAATGGGTCGAGCAGCAGACCGATCTGTTGAGTAAAACAGTCGAGGTGCCGAGCGAATTCATCATCCCCGGCGATTCGACCGGCGGCGCCTCGTTGTCCTTGGCGCGGGCCGTCGTCCGCCGGGCGGAGCGGCGGGTGGCAGAACTATTCGATGCCGGGGAAATCACGAATCCCGCCTTGCAGCAATATCTCAATCGCTTGTCGTCGCTTTTGTTCGTATTGGAATTGATCGAGAATCAAACAGCGGGGAGAAGTACCACCTTGGCGAAGAAGTAAACGATTTTCATTTCACCCTGTAACCTGGAGATTTAATGACCGGCACTTTGATCAATGTTGCTACTATCCTCATCGGTGGAACGCTGGGCCTGATTTTCGGCGCGCGCGTTCCGGAGCGACTCAAAGCTACCGTCACTTCCGGCATGGGACTCTTCACCGCCGCGATTGGCATTCAGATGTTCCTCAAGACAGAAAATTCGCTGATCGTGCTGGGCGCGTTGCTGATCGGCGCGCTGCTCGGCGAGTGGTGGAAGATCGAAGATCGCCTTCAATCGTTGGGACAGATCCTCGAGGCGCGCTTTGCCAAGGGTTCCTCGGAAACAAATGGCGAGGCCGCTTCCAACAAATTTGTGCGCGGATTTCTGACCTCTTCATTATTGTTTTGTGTTGGGCCGATCGCCATCCTGGGTTCCATTCAGGACGGCCTGACCGGCAATTACAATTTGTTGGCGGTCAAATCTGTACTCGATGGGTTTGCCTCGCTGGCATTTTCATCCACACTGGGTGTGGGCGTGATGTTCTCGTCGCTGATGATCCTGGTTTATCAGGGAGGCATCACTCTGCTCGCCGCTCAATTGAATGCCATCGTGACTCAATCCATGATGAACGAGATGACTGCCGCGGGTGGCGTGATCTTGGTCGGCTTGGCCCTCAGCAGTTTGCTGGAGATCAAAAAAATCCGCGCCGGGAATTTTCTGCCGGCGTTGGTGATCGCGCCGCTGATCGTCTGGATTCTTTCCCTGTTGGGGCACTAAAGATCTTTGGGCGGCGAGAGGATCCGCCGTCCAATGGAAACATCACCAAGGACTATTGTGCGCCTGCTGCGGCCAAAGCTTGGTCAATATCCTGCTGAAAAACATTGAAGGGCTGGTTTCCGTCAACCGTCGAGGTCTGTGTTTTGCCGTTGACCGTGTAGCTCAAGACAAACCAGGGTGTGCCTTGAATGCCGGCATTTTTTGCATCCTGGGAATCTTGATTCACTTGATCGAGATACTTTTGGCCGTTGAAACACGAATTGAAGGCATTCATGTCTAAACCGATGTTCTGCGCAATGGCCTGTAAACGGCGAGGGGTAAAGGAAATGCCGTCAGCCTCTCCCAAAGCATTCGTGTAGAGCGCGTCGTGCATCTCCCAGAATTTGTTTTGGTCCGCCGCACAATAAGCCGCTTCCGCGGAGTCGCGGGACTCGGTGTCATTCCCGCCGGTGGCGGAGTTGACGTTATCGCTTACCCAGTTGCCGGCGGAACGATAGGTATAAAACACTTTGCCGGTCGTGACATAGGTGCTGATCACCTGCGCTTCGGTCGTGGACCAAAAATCCTTGCAGTAGGGACATTGGAAATCCGCGAACTCCTCCAGCTTGACGGGCGCATTGGGATCGCCCGTCGAATTGCGATACACATTCGGGCGCGTTCTTGCGCCGGCGGCTTGAACGGCGGCCATCGGCTTCAGTTCGTAATAGGCGAACGCGCCGACGATCAAAACTGCAACGACGATAATCGTTCCAATCACAATCCAGCGGTTCCGCACTTCAGCGCGGCGGCGCCTCTCGCGGAACTCCTGACGTTTGCTTTTTCCTTCTCTGTCTTTTTTGCTCATGCCTGCACCTCAAATGAAAAATAATGGGTTGGATTTTCTCATGTTTGCAGATATTTGTCCAGCAGGTTGAACAAAGACTCAGTTCCTTTTTAGTTGCGCCACCAGCCAGTGGACCATGACGCTGATTACCTCCGCCTGTTCTGGCTCATTATGGATTTCATGGTATAAGCCGTCCCAGGGATGCCAGGTAACGATCTTTCCGGCTCGTTTCGCGAACGCCTCGCTTGCGGCAAACGAAGTGATCCGATCATGGGTTCCATGCATCAGCAACAGAGGAACCGGAAATTCTGCGGCGTGGTCCAGCGCCCATAAGCCAGACTCATAGATGCTTGTGAACAACCTCGCCGAAATTTTGGAATGAACCAGCGGATCGTGGATATAGGCCTCCGCAATTTTGGGGTCATGCGAAAGCGCTGCCGTGTCCAAATCCGAGTTTTGGGTCAAGCTCGGCATCATGCTGTTCATGGTTCTGGCCAGCGTGACCTGCAAGGCCGGTGGGTCGGAAGCCAGCTTCAGCCAGGCACCGGTCGCGATTGCGCCGACCACATCCGGTTTGCGCCGGAGGCAGAAGTTGAGCACCTGATTCCCGCCCATGCTGTGCCCGTATAAAAAGCGCGGGACTCCAGGATAGCGCTTCTCGACCAGGAGCAGAAAATCGGCAATATCGTCCATTAATGCATTGTAGGACGGGGTATGCCCGCGCACACCTCCCGACTTGCCGTGACCGCGCAAATCGAATCCGTTCAAAGCATATCCTGCTTGACTGAACGCCCCGCCCACATGGGCATAACGACCTGTATGTTCTCCAAATCCATGGATCAATGCAACCGCCGCCTTGGGCTTTTTCTCCGGTTCCCAGCCTTGAACATAAAAGTTCAATCCCTCTTTGTTTTGCCAATTCGATTCAAAATGTTTCATCGTTTGCCTCCGGAACGATACAGGAACGGGCTCCCGTTTCTATTGAGTAATTTCGCCGACCTCGAAGCGGCAATATGGATCGCCCTTTGCCATACAATGAGTTTCGATGACGGCGTGGGGTTGGCCGGTTGCCCAAGCCACTGCCTCGCTGATTGAGCCGACATATAGATAGCAGATTGGTTCATTGCTCCGGCGGGCGTGGCACATGGCACAGGTCGACTCCACATACGCGATCGTATCGCCGCCTTCATCCACCCACGCCTCCACCTGCGAATTGGATTTCTTGAGGGCACCCACCATGCTGTTTAGAATGAATTTGATGCGTTGTTTTTCAGGTAATAATTTCAATGCCGCCCCCGCGACTCCCAGCAAGGCGGATTGTTCACGCACTGCATATTGAAACGAAGCCTTTCCGATTCTCTTCAACATGCCTCGTCCGCCGCGCCCGTAAAACTCTTCGATGGCTTGATTGAACTTTGCATACTCGGTGGATTGAATGGCAGGATCTAAATCGTCGGGTGGAAAGTTGTCAATGAATCGTTCCAAGCCGCAGGTTCGCAATACCGCGTTGAGTCCGTTTTCGCCCATGACCTCCTGCGCCGAAACCAGTGCCTGCCGCACCAATGCGTTGACGATGACCGCATCCTCTCGTTGTGCCATGCTCAAACCTCCGCTTGATAAATATAGACGGGATATTGTTCGCCGGTTTTGCGAAATCCCATTTTTCCATATAGCCCCAGAGAGCTGGCATTGTCCGACTGCGTATTGACGGTAATGCGTGACAAGTTCTCCGCGCGACAAGCCTGATGCATTAAGTCGCCGATCAACGCCGACGCGATCCCGCGACCCTGCGCTTCCGGGCGGACTGCCAGGCGGGCCAGGTGCGCCCCAAGTGGATTTCCCGTTGAGAGCTGATACCCAACAAACCCCGATTCGTTTTCTGCAACCGACGCGTAGAGCGCTTGTGAAAAAGCCTTGCTGAGGGCCGGCAATGAATTTTGCCAGAGCGGTTCGAAAGACGCTGCGTCCACGTCCGCCACACACGGCAGGTCACTGGCCGTCATTGGACGCAGTGTGATTCCTGCGGGAACCGGCCATGGTTTAAGAGTCTGGCGATTCCATTCGAGCATCACGATGGATTGAGAGGAGACGAAGCCGTTTGAGGTCAGAATGGATTCGAACCAGGGTTGTGTGGTGATGGCCGCAACTTTCGTTGCCTGTTGAGAGGCAAGTTCGCGCCTCGCCGCATGCCAAAGCGGCGGCCAAGCCGAAGGGTCTGAAAGATTCGAATCAAAAACGAAGAGGCGGATCCAAGATATGGCGGGCGGATCCGGAGGGCAGGCCAGCGCAGCTGCGATGCAGCCATCCTTTTCCAGTACAAGGTAGGGCTGACACCCCAGCCATTCCAGCGGAGTGCGCCAGTCCAAATGACGGTGAACTTGTTGTTGGAATAGGATCAGGTCGGCAATCTGCTGTTGATCGGCAAGGACCGCCGGTCGGAGCCGAAGATTGGCCTCCATCATCTCTGTACGAAACGGACCACGGCCCGGAGGATGCGGTCAAAGATGGATGGATTCTGTTTGGCTTCCATGGAACCGATCATCTTAAATACCGATTCACCGACTTTGCCTTTCTTAAGTTTAATGCCTGCCGCGGATTTAAGCACCATGGCGCGCAGGTCGCCTTCGCCTGCCTCGGCAAAGACGGATGCGGAATGTTCATAGGCGGCGAGGGCCTCATCGAATCTCTTCAACGCCTCGAGCGCAGCCGCCTGATTTCCAAGTGCCATGCCTTGTCTTTTCAGGTCGGCAGCCTTTGCGAAAATATCGTCCGTGCCCAGCGCTGCCTCCAGTGCCTCCTGAGGCTTGTCTGATTGCAATAAGGCAACGCTCAGATTGTTTCTTGATTCGGCCGCATTCAGGTCGTCCTGTGCGGAGGCGTAAGCCTCCGCTGCCGCGCGAAACGAATCCACCGCGGCATCCAATTGGCCTGATTGAAAGGCCTGCTTTCCTTGCTCATTCAAGATCTGGGGGTCCGTATTTGTAGGCATGTGGCCTCTACAAGGTGATATCCAATAGGCCTTCTGCAACGGAGCGCAGTTTGTCGGTGGGCATGGAGCTGAGTTTAAGCGCCAGTTCCAGATATGGGCGATTAACCGGCTGGCAGACGAAGGCTTGCAATTCTTTGGGAAGTTCGAGGAACTGTTGAATCCCTTTTTGATCGCTCATCCATTCACCGATGGGGCCGCTCTCATCGAAAAAAGTTTCGACGCGGCTTCCCAGGGCCGTCGACAGCACCTCCAGTTCCGCTAAGGGAATCGGACGCTCCCCCAATTCATAGGATTTGATCCGCGCCGCCGGGATGCTCGTTTCTTGAACCAGCGACTTGATCGAGAGGCTGGCGCTGTTGCGTTGTTGACGTAATAACGCGCCGATCATGCGCTGACGCACTTCCACAAGGCGGGGCAGATCCAGCGGTTCCGTCGAAGGAGCATCGTCGGAGATGGAGGCTTGGCCCCAAAAATGATTTATGGGCAGTTTGAGATAATAGACGAGAATTTCAAGTTCGGGAAGCGATGGAGCCCGCTTTCCCTCTTCGTACGCGCGAAAAACGCCCTTGGTTACCCCGATGGCTTTGGCACATTCAGCGATATCCCTTCGAGAGGCCAGGCGCGCGTCGCGAATTAAGACGCCCAGTTTCTTTGTGCGCAGAGTGATTTGAGAACGAGTATCCATGAATCCTCAATTGCCGCTAATTATAGCAGAGAACATCCTATGGATATTGCCGCCCCGTCCTCGATCAGGTCAACCCGTCCGCAACCGCCGGGCGAGATCAGCCATTTGTTGCGCGATATCCTGGAATACGATTGCCGCTGTGTCTTTCGGAAATTTTTGCGAAAAAGGCAGGTGCTGGTTGTTTGCCAGAACAAAATTACTGCCGAGGTACGGCACCGATGTTTTGATTTCCACTCCAATGATGCTTTCAGCTTCAGATTTGGTCAGGCCTTCCAATCCGACAGCCCGGTTAAGGATCGCAAAGACCCGGGCTGCATCCACGCCCTTCGATTGGAGATATTCCCAGACGGTCTTAGTCAGTGAAATAGTGCTTTGGTCCGTGCTGACGATCAAAGCGATCAAGTCGGCATTCTCGATAAGGGGCAGGCTGATCCGTGAGAGCGAACGTCCCAGATCGATCAACACGTAATCATAGCTTGCCTTCAAGGCGTTGACAAAATCGCCGATCAATCCGACTTTGAGCTGGTTCCCGTTTTCGGGGTCAGGCGACCCGGCCAGCAAATGAAAACGCCAATTCGCCATTTTTGTCAAGTTATCGCGAAAGTATTCCGGAGTGATGATGGTGGCGGGCATTTCCGACACCGTGACCAGATTCTGATCGCCTTGATAGCCAACAATATCGGCGATGGAACCGATCGGCAGAACCAAATCTACCACGGCAACCTGTGCCTCGGGCTTATACTGCACGATATTTGTAGCGATATTGGCGCACAGGGAGGATGTGCCTGTTCCGCCTTTGGCGCTCAGAAAGACGATCAGCAAGCCTCCCACTTTTTTTGCCACAGCGCCCAGCAGGCGATTAATTGTATCGATCAGGGTGGGCATGACTTGGGCGGTTTTCACCAGATGTTCGTTGAAACCCGCCTTCAATAATGAACGTACCTGAGCCGATTGCGGGTTACTGCTGAGAGCGATCAAGGGTGTACGGGCGGTACGCGCATCCTGCCGCAAACGAATCGCCAAGTCTTCACCCTTCAAGTCGGTTATGGCAGGATCAACAATAATCAGTTCGGGGTGGTCACGCCAGGCAAAGATCAATCCCTCCTTGCCAGAGGCAGTTTGCAAAGTTTGGTAGCCCTCCCTTTGCAACGCCGCGCCGACGAAATTGCGGCTGGCGGCATCTGCATCAATAATGAGAATCTTCTTGCCGGGCATTTTTTTTTGCTCCTCGTCCTGATCACGACTCAACAGGAGGCATCAAGTAACCAAGCCCTGAGCGAGTAACGATATGTCTTGGAGCATGAGAGTCGGTTTCCAGTTTTTGCCGCAGGCGGGCAATGCTGACCCATAAGATTTCCTTGTCGGTCTTGTATTCAGGACCCCAGACGCTGGTAAGAAGTTCCTCCGCGGTAAGGATCTTTCCAACGTTGTGCGCAAATTGCAGGAGCAGCCGATATTCCGTTGCAGACAGGGAGATTGGCTGCTCATCGCGCCAGACTTCAGCACGGGCAAAATCTATTCTGAGATTCTCGTGCGTGAAGAAACGCGAGCCGCTCGTCTCGACAGGCGGCTGGGCACGTCGCAGCACCGCCCGGACACGCGCCAACAGCTCCGTGGCGGAGAAAGGCTTCACCAGGTAATCGTCCGCTCCAAGGTCCAGACCCTTGACACGGTCCTGTTCCTCGCCCTTGGCAGTTAGCATGATAATTGGAACGTTCGAGAATTGGCGGATGCGCTGGCAGGTGGCGAAGCCATCGAGGCGCGGCATCATGATATCCAACAAAACCAGATCGGCCGGATGGGATGAGAAGGCATCAATCGCCTGCACGCCATCCGCCGCGGTAACAACGGTATATCCCTCCGTTTTCAGGTTGGCTTCCAGCAAACGGAGATATCGAGGTTCGTCATCCACAATGAGAATGCGTTTGGACATATCGTTCTCCTTTCAATGAAAGCGATCAGGGCCCTCAATCAAGCGGCAACTCTATAAAAAAAGTGGTGCCTTGATTGATAACGGATTCTGCCCAAATCTTACCATGATGTGCCAGGATAATCTGTTTGCATATATAAAGTCCCAATCCTGTGCCGGTGATGTTTTGACCGGGCACGCGGTAGAAACGTTCAAAAATAAACGGTAGATAGCCTTCCGGGATGCCAGGGCCCTTGTCGGCAAATGCCACCCGCACATTGTTTTTACCGCGTTCCAAGTGAACGGTCAAAGGGGAACCGGGGGCATATTTGATTGCATTGACAAATAAATTCTCAAAAACCTGCGAAAGGCGCACGCTGTCGCCGTGAATCGGCGGCATCTCCTCAAACTCCAGTTTGATTTCGAGGTTTGGCTGATGGACCCGGACGCGCAAAGCCACGTCCTTGATCAGTTCATCCAGCCTCATGGGCTGGAACTTGAATTGGATGGTCCTGCTTTGCAGGCGGGCGGACTCGAGCATGTTCTCGATGAGTTGTGTCAGGCGATCCGTCTCTTCGTCAATGATGGTAAGGAACTCGCGCTGTGTTTTCTCATCCCAGGTCGTGTCCTGCCGGAGCAGGCTGGTGCTGTAGCCCTTGATAAAGCCGAGCGGCGTGCGTAGTTCATGAGAGATCGTTGAGACAAAGTCGTCCTGCAGGCGCATTTGACGCTGGACGGACTCGAGCTCTAGGCGGGCCTCCTGCAATGCTTTGCGTTCAAGCAGGGAAGTCATCCATAGTGAGATCAGGGAGGCGAGGCGAACGTGTTCCGTAGTATAGGATGGGCCGGCAAAGCGGACAAAGACCAAGGCCCCTCCCAATCGCCCGCCAATTTGCAAAGGCAGGCCGATCAAGTGGGGCAGGTCAAGACGGGATGTGTCGCCCTGCGCGTGCGGCGTTTCAATGATGATCTCTTTTTTTGACAGGACCTGCCCTGCGATTCCTTCCCCCCAGCTGGCGTCGGCTTCCGCATGTTTGCCGCGGCCCACGGCCCGTGCGTAAGTCACATCGAAGCCGTTGCCCTGCGCGTCGAGCATGTAAACCGCGACGTTGTCATAGACAAATTCATCGCGCAATGACGCGAGCAGAGCGTCCAACCCCTCCTTCCAGTCGTTCTTTCGGCCGGCAGCCTGCAAGCTGGAATGAATCTGAGAAAGTGTATAGGTATCCAGGTGGACGTTACTGTCCAAGTTATTTTTCTTTCGCCACCGCCAGCAGCGGGAATTTGAAGGTGGTGCCTTTACCTTCCACCGATTGAACATCCAGCAACGAACCGTGCGCTTCCACGATTTGTCGCACCAAGGAAAGGCCGAGACCTGTTCCGCCCACCTTGCGCGTGGACGAATCGTCGAGCTGGTGGAAAGGTTCAAAGATTTCCTGTAAGCGACTCGCAGGCATGCCAATCCCGGTGTCCGTTACCGAAACCGTCACCAGATTCGCGCTCTCTTCCTTCAGGCTTAGGACGACATGTCCGCCGGATGGCGTAAACTTAATGGCGTTATCCAGGAGCTGATTCAGCACCCAGCTTATCTTTTCCGAGTCACCTTGGACAAGAGGCAGGTTTTGATCCACCACGGCATGAACTTCCACTCCGCGCGCTTCAGCTTTTTGGACAGCGGCATTGACCGACAGATTTCCGACGCGATCAATATCAATCGGCTCCTGCTTCATGCTCATTTCGCCGCGCGAGGCGAGCGAGAACATGATCAGGTCCTCAATCATGCTTTCCAGCCTGCTCGTCGATTTTTGGCTGACGGTCAGGGCGTGGCGTTGTTCATCGGTCAGGGGGCCGAGGGATTCCGTGACCATCAGCTCCAGGTAGCCCTTGACATGAGTCAGAGGTGTGCGCAATTCGTGAGAAACGTTGGCCACAAAATTGGCCTTCATCTGACTCAGCTCGCTCAGGCGTTGCAAGGCTTCCCGCAATTCCGTCGTCCGCTCTTCGACTCGCTGCTCCAGGTTTCGATTGGCGGCCTGTAAAGCTGACCGCAGCTGGATGATCTGGGTGGTCACGGCTTCATCCAGAGTGGCACGGTCAATCAACTTTAAGTCGATCAACACTTGTCCAAGCAAATAACTTTTCCCGCGCTCCAGCTGATCCTGTTGATAGGCCAGTGCTTTCTGCAGGTCCACGTCGGAAATATGGCCTGAACGCACCAGCGCATCTCCCAATCGCGGGACGAGCATTTCGGGCGAGAGTTGTAGCTTTGATTGAGCCATGGGAAACTCCTTTCACGGATAGACCCAGTCGCCACCCACCATTGTAGCCGATGATTGCAAATCTTTCACTTCTTCAGGATCACAGGCAAACGGATCCTTGTCCAGGACGATCAGATCCGCCAGATAACCTTTTGCCAGTTTGCCGATGCGGTTTTCGGCATACGCCGCGTAGGCCGCGCCGGTTGTAAAACCCTCGATGGCCTCCTGCATGGTCAGGCGCTGTTCCGGATGCCAGCCCTCGGGACTAGGCGAGCCGTCGGCGCGTCGGCGGGTGACCGCGGCGTGGATGCCCCAAAACGGATTGGGCGACTCGACCGGCGCATCCGAACCAAAGGCGAGGTGCGTGCCCGCCTGCAGCTGCGTCCGCCACGCGTAAGCCAACGCGGAGCGCTCCCCCCAATACTTATCCGCCATCAGCATATCCGAGGTGGCATGAATCGGCTGCATGGAGGCGATCACATTCAATCCGGCGAGGCGCGTCGTGTCATCGGGATGAAGAACCTGAACATGTTCGATGCGATGACGCAAGGCGGGCAATCCCTTTTTCCTTTCATACGCGCGCAATTGCTCATAGGCGTTCAGCACTTCATGGTTGGCGCGGTCGCCGATGGCGTGGACGGTCATACCCAGGCCCACATCGGCGGCGTGGCGGCCCAGCTCAAAGAGTTCCTCACCGTCCATATTTAAGATACCGCGATTCTCCGACTCATTCAAGTAGGGCTGGAACATGGCCGCCGTGCGCGGGCCCAGGGCACCATCCATGAAGACTTTGACCGAACCGATGCGAAGCCAATCATCGCCAAAGCCCGTGCGGAGTCCCAGCTCGAAAGCATGGTCAAGAAGGTCGACCGGAATGTTTTTTGTGACGCGCAATTTCAATTTTCCGTCTGTGTGCAATTGTTGCAGAGCCATAAAGCAATCACGGCGGTCGAAATCATGGATGCCGGTCAGCCCCATCTTCCACAAAATGGACTGGGCTTTTTCTATGGCGCGAGCAAGCCCATCGATGTCAGGCATCGGCACGATATCGCCGATCAGCTGCATGGCGTTCTCGAACAGGATCCCGGTTGGCTCGCCTTGGCTGTCATGTTGGATCTGTCCGTCTTTGGGATCCGGCGTGGATGCGGTAATATTCGCCAGTTTCAGCGCGGCGCTGTTGACCCATGCCGCGTGCAACGACTTGGCGGTCAAATAAACCGGATGGTTCGGCGCGATACGATCCAGGGTAGCAGCACCTGGCCAGCCGCCCCACACATTTTGATTCCAGCCGTGACCGAGAACCCATTCGCCTGGTTTGGCTCTTTGAACGCGCTCCGCCACGCGCTGCAGGCATTTTTCCAGCGTATCCGTTTCGCAGTCAATTCTTTCCAACGCCAACGAATAGTGCTGGAGATGCAAGTGCGCATCGGTCAGCCCCGGCAGGATCACACCTCCGCCCATATCTTGTTTTTCCACGCGATCAAACCTGGAGAGCAATTCATCGCCGCCAACCGCCATGACCTCACCGTGTTCCATTGCGATCACTGACGCAACGGGCTTCGATTGATCCAGAGTGTAAATTCGTGCATGATGCAAAAGCTTCATAATATCTTTTCCAATAAAGCGTCCAGTTCTTCATCCGAATAATAATAGATCGTGAGCGCGCCGCCCTTTTTGCCATGCTTGAGCGAGACTTTCGTCCCGAGACTGGCGCGCAGACGCCGCTCGATGTCACTCACATTTGGGTTTCGACTTGGCTTCCTTTTCGACGCCGGTTTCTGTCCTCCAAGTTTGCGTGCCAGTTGTTCTGCCTGTCGGACGCTTAAATCCAGGTTGAGGATAGAACGCAGCGCGGCTTCCTGCGCCTTGGCTGAGTGCAATGCCAGCAGGGCGCGTGCGTGCCCTTCCGTGATCTTTCCATCCACCACGGCCTGCTTGACCGCCGAGGCTGCATCGAGCAAGCGGAGCGTATTGGTTACCGCCACGCGGCTCTTGCCCACCCGCGCCGCAACCGATTCCTGCGAAAGCCCGAACTCCTTGATGAGATGATGAAACGCCTCGGCTTCTTCAATTGGATTCAGGTCGGCGCGTTGGACATTTTCGATCAGAGCCAGTTCGAGCAATTGCTGATCGCTAGCATGGCGAATCACGACAGGCACGCTCTTAAGGCCTGCGCGGCGTGCAGCTTGCCATCGGCGTTCTCCGGCGATTAAAGTAAATGTCCCGTTGACCGCAGGGGCCACGATCAGCGGCTGGATGATGCCGTGCTCGCGAATCGACATGGCCAATTCTTCGAGTTCTGTCTCCTTCAGGGCCTGGCGCGGCTGACGCGGATTCCGTTGGATCGAATCGACAGCTACTTGTGCAACGCCGCCATCGCTGGAAGCAGTTCCGCCTCCGGGGATGAGGGCGTCGAGTCCTTTGCCGAGACCGCTACGTTGAGGCATGCACAACTCCTTGTTTTCTCATTCACTTAACCACCTTTGCGCCATCGCCTTTCATTAATTCTTTTGCCAAGGCTTCATAGGCCTGTGCTCCGCCGGATGCAGGCGCGTAGGCCGAGATGGGCAATCCGTATGACGGCGCTTCTGCAAGGCGGATGGAACGCGGTATTATCGATTTGAAAACTTGATTTGGGAAATGTTTATTGACCTCCTTGACCACATCGGTGGACAGATTGGTGCGAGAGTCGAACATGGTCAAGATGACGCCGCGCACTTTCAGGTCGGGGAAAAGAAGCGAGCGGACCCGCTGAATGGTTTGGGTCAATTGTCCGAGCCCTTCCAGCGCCAGATATTCGCATTGCACCGGAACCAGCACGCCGTCCTTTGCCGCGACCAGCCCATTGACCGTGAGGAGTCCGAGAGAAGGCGGACAATCAATCAAGATGTAGTCGTACTTTTCAGCCAGTGGGGCAATGGCTTTCTTGAGCCGCGTTTCACGCGCCAGCTCTTCGACCAATTCCACTTCTGCGCCGGCCAGCGCAGGCGAAGAAGGCAACAGCGAAAGTTTGAGGCGTTCGTTCAAAAGCACAAACGGCAGGGCGGCGCTCCCGAGCAGTGCCTCGTATGTCCCGCCGCCGACCGTCGCTTTGTCCACACCCAGACAGGAGGTGGCGTTGGCTTGCGGGTCAAGGTCTACCACCAGCACGCGCTGACCCAATTGCGCCAGATAGGCTCCCAGATTAATCGCCGTGGTTGTCTTGCCGACGCCACCTTTCTGATTGACGAGTGTATAAATGCGAGCCACTAAAAAACCTCCATCAGGCATTCATCGATCTCACGATTGGTTGGAATTCCTTCGAGACCGCTTCGTGTCACCGACCGCGCCGAAAGTTGAGTGGCAAAGCGCGCCGCTTCCCATGGATCGCGGGTTTGATGCAACCGGACGAAAAACGCCGACGCAAAAATATCTCCCGCGCCGGTCCCATCCACTTCCTCGACCTCGGGCGCGCGGAATCTGCGGCGATCTCCATTCCAATAGAGCACCGCGCCCGCGTCTGCTTCGGTGACAGCCAATATTTTGGTCTGATGAGCCATGGCCTCGATCAATTCCTCATCGCCGCTGACGTCTTCACGACTCATCACCACCGCCGTGGCTTTCGATAATAGCCCGTCAGCGCTCTGCCATTTGCACGGAACGACCTTTCCGTCCTCATTCCATGTCCGCATCCAACCTTGAGGCGTGATCCCGAGCAAGGGAGGGCATAAATCATCAGGCAGTTGAGAGTCCAACTCCTGCGCAACCGGCCCAAGATGAATGATGGAAGCGCTCTGCCAGATTTCGGGCACCAGGTCAAAAGGAATAGGCGCGGCCCGCTGATGAAGAATTTGCGTCCGCCCGTCCCGGCTGCCGTAAATATTTTCAAATATGGTTGTATGTTCGGACGGAATACAGATAACTTGAATCCCCTCTAAAGCTTTCATGGAAGCCTCTTCGTTGGCAGAAGTTACGACGCCAACGCGTAAACCCAGCGCACGTGCCGTTAGCGCGGAAAATGCCGCCGTGCCACCCAGACGGGGACCCGCCTTCGTGACGTCTTGTGTGACGTGACCGACCACGAGATAGTCCACTGCTTTGAGAGGGACAATATCGAGCATGAGCAAATTATACCGTGAGAAAAAGCCTAAGCAGACAAAGACTGACGCTCATCCTTAGGATGAGCGTCAGTTGCGATTTCATTCTTTTGGCAAAATCGTGATCTTGCGGTGCGGTTCTTCGCCGGAGCTTTGCGTGGTCACTGCCGGATGATCGCGCAATTCCATGTGGATGATGCGCCGCTCCGCGGCGGGCATCGGCTCGAGCGTGAGCTTGCGTCCGGTCTTGATCACCTGTTCGGCCATGCGCCGCGCCAATTGCCGCAGTTGTCGTTCGCGGCGATCACGGTGTCCCTCGACATCCACAATCAGCTGAATGAATTGTTGGGTTTCCTTCCCCACCATCAAGGAAGCGATATATTGAAACGCGTTCAATGTTTCGCCGCGATGACCGATCAACACACCAAGGTCATTGCCGCGAATGTCCACCATGATCGGATGGCGATCCTCGCGCGCCTCGCCGTAATGAGCCGACACCTGCGCCTGCATGCCCATCTGATAAAGGAGTTTCGAAATGACGGACTCTGTTTTATCGAGGATAGGGTCATGACCATCGGGCATGGTTTCATTCTTCTTGACGGGCTGCGCTTCCTTCTCGGGAGTGGGGGCCGGTTTTTCGATTTTCGGCTCAGGCTTCATCACCGGCATTTCGACTTTCTTTGCATTGACTGGCTCCGATCCCTTTGGTGGATTGACCGACAACCTGACGCGCACTTGACGTCCGCCCAATCCAAACAATCCTTTGTTGCCCGAATCCAGCACTTCCACACTGACCGCATCGGCGGGCAAGCCGAGCTGGGCTAATCCTTGCGCGAGCGCTTCCTCGACGGTCGGAGCAATGATCTCTAACGTGGTTCGCTCATTCATCGTTAAACTCCCTAGTGGTGATGTTATCTATTTTTGACATTCGACGGAGCCGGCTTGCCGCCGCCCGGCAGAAGGTTGCGCCAGTTGACTCGCCCCATCATTGCATATTGAAAGATGCCCAATACGTTGCTGGTGACAAAATAGACGGCCAGCCCCGAAGCATAATTAAGCACCAGCCATCCCAGGAACAACGGCATATAAATACTCATCATGCTATTCATAGCCGCGGCCTGATCGTTGGGATTGGTGGAGGGGGGCAGGGTCAATTTGGTTTGTAAGTACGTGGTCAGCGCAACGATGATCGCCAGGGTCGGGAAACCATAAGGCAGGAATGGAATGGTCAATCCGCCGGGGAATGGCAAACCCTCCGGTCGGCCAAGGTCCATCCACAGGAAATGGCTGTTGAGCGGAATGATGCCTGCGGCATTCATGAACGGATAGATGCTGCGCGCCAGTTGCAGCAGCGTGAGCGGCGTGGCCGCCAAGGCACGCGTCACGCTCTGATAGAGACCGATGATGATCGGGAACTGGATCAGCGTGGGCAGGCACGAAGCAAACGGATTGATGCCGCGTTCCTGATAGACGCGCATTTGTTCCTGCGCCAGCTTTTCACGATCCTTGGCATACTTCTTTTGAATGTCCAACCACTCTTTGTCGTTTTGCAGGTCCTGCATCACTCTTGCACCTTTTAATTGCTGTGCGTTCAAAGGCCAGGTGATCGCACGGATGAGAATGGTAAAGAGAATCACCGCCAGACCGAAGTTATGACCGATGAGGTTGTAGATCCACAACAGGACATTGGTAAACGGGTTAAGAATAATGTAGTCCCACCAGTTCATATAGGCTCCTTTTCATTTGCCATCAAAGTGCCACGGCAACATACTGCCGTCTTTCTCATTCACGGCATACAATAAATATTGCGCTCCAAGCGGAGCGATCAGAACCAGATTGCCGGAAGCGACTGGTGCGGTATAGATTTTTCCTCCGATGGCTGTGGTCCAAATCATCTTGCCGTTATGATCGAGTGAATAGACCGAACCGGACTCCGTTGCCACGACCGCGCCATCCGTGGTCAAAAGCGGGCTGCCCGTGATTGGTCCATCGGGCGCGATGTTCGACCAGGAATTCTGTCCATTCGAAGCATCCAGCGAATACACCTGCCCGTTAATGTCGGCGACAAAAACGTTCGAAGCATTGATGGATGGATCGCTCCACACCCAGGCGTTGGTATTCGCCGTCCAGCGGATCGCGCCGTTCGCGGCGTTGATCGCGAAAACCTTGGATCCGAACGAACCTACATAGAGTGTCGTTCCGTCGGCGCTCAGCGCGGGAGAACCGGCGGCCGAGCCGCCCAAATCGGTTTTCCAAACGATCTTTTGTGATTGCGGATCAATTGCATAAAGGAAATGATCGAGCGAGGTGAGGAAAATCAATTTGCCGTCCGTGACGGGCGCGCCCCACAATGGCTGACCAATGGATAAGGTCCAGAGCAATTGACCGGTCGCAATCTTCAGCGCATACAGCGAGCCATCGTTGTTTGGCGCAAATAATGTATCGTTGGTTGCCAGCGGGGTAGCAATCCAGCGATCCTTGGCGCCGCTGAAGACCCATTTCTGTTGGCCGGTGGCCGGGATGAGGCTGTACAAGCCTTGATCCGTACCGATGCTTCCAACGATCAATTGACCATCGGGCGTGACGAGCGGAGATGAATAGAACGCCCCATTACTTACCGAATACTGCCAGGCCTTGGTGCCATCGCTCAAGCGAACAGCGTAAACGTATTGTCCGTTGGCGAGATAGGCGTTGTTCGCGTCCACGGCCAGACCGGGCCAGCTCGTCCCGCGCGTAGCGGCACTGGAGCAGGCGCTCATGAAGAGCGCGCCGAGCAAAACAAAAGAAATCAACGTCAGACGTTTCATTGAAAAGAATCAAACTCCTTAGAGAACGGGGTCGTATCCCCCGGGATTGAACGGGTTACAGCGAAGCACGCGCCAGACCGCCATCACGAAACCCTTCAGCGCGCCGTGTTTGTAGATGGCCTGATAACCATAATGCGAACAGGATGGATAGAAACGGCAGGTTCCTTCGGGCAGGCCATGCGATAGGGTCATTTGATATAACCGAATCAACGATAACAGAACGATGCGCGCCCAATTGCGCGGCGAGCGCGGCAGATCGCGCAAGCGCGGTTCATCGGGATAGTCATGTGGTAAATACAGTTCAGGCTGCATCAGGATTGGATATTAACTGTGCGCGTTGTAAGACATTGAGCAGGGCCCGGCGGGCGTCGGTCAAGGTGCAGGACACGAGGGCGGGGCGGGCGATCAAGATCAGGTCCCAGCCGGCTGCAAGCGAGGGGATCAAAGGCCGCATCGCTTCGCGCAGAAGACGTTTCGCTCGATTCCGTTTAACAGCAGTTCCAACGGTCCGGCCTGCGGCAACGCCCACGCGAGTATTCATTTCATCATTGGCCCGCGCGATGAGCACAAGAAGCGGGTGGGCATAAGACTTGCCAGATTGCCGCACCCGCTTGAAGTCCTGTGACCGGGTCAAGCGGAATTTTCGCTGCACCCGTACCTCGAGCATCCTTGCACGTTCGCTGGTTTACCAACGCGTCCGCTTCACATGCTCATTGGCGCTGACGGTTAATCTGTAGCGCCCGCGTAGACGGCGGCGCTTGAGCACCGCGCGTCCGTCAGCCGTCGCCATGCGCGCCCGAAAACCATGCACGCGCACGCGTCGTCGGATCTTGGGTTGATAAGTTCGCTTCGGCATTCCTTACGTCCTCATTCCATTCAAAAGATAATTGCAATTCCCATTGAATCGGGAACCGGCGGCCAGTTAACTGGCACGTTATTATACCGTATGGCTTTGGATTCGGTCAAAGGTCAATCGCTTTCTTTTTTCTTTGGCTCACGGACCGGATAAACGGGATGCGCCAGCAGTTCGGACAGTTTCTTCGCCCCCTCCATACTGGCAACGGCGATGATTTCATCATTCGCCTGAAACACGCTATCGCCGCGCGGCAGGGTCATCTTGCCTTCGCGGATAATGGCGGCGATCACGCAATATTCCGCCAAGTCCAGGTCCTTGAGCGCCAGGCCGATGGCTTTTGCGCCGGGCGGAATTTTTTCCTCCACCACCGAATAGTTCCCGCGTCGGATTTTGAAGAGCGTCATCATATCCCCCATGGACATTTCTTCGACGACCAGCCGCGCCAGGATGTCGGCTTGATTCAGCGCAATGTCCACGCCCATATCCTGAGTGAACAGCCAGGAATTCTTCGGATTATTGATTCTCGCAATCACACGCGGGACGTTGAATTCGAAGCGCGCCAGGGAAGTCACAACCAGATTGGTATCATCGGAACCGGTCACCGCGGCCAAAACGTGAGCCGTGGAAACATCAGCCTGTTCGAGGGTGAGCGGTGAACTTCCGTCTCCGACCAGGATGGTTTCGGGCGGAACTTCATTTTTGAGCTTTTCCAGCAATGCCGGACGCTCTTCGATGATTTTTACGCGATGTCCTGCTTCCAATAATAGATGTGCCAGATAGGAGCCGGTGTTTCCGCCGCCGACAATGATCACGTACATACGTTACCTCCTCTCCAGTCCCAGCATCTCTTCGAGTCGATCCATGGCGGAAGATAATACTGACAAATGAATGAGGTCGCCCTCCTTGAATTCTGTTCCGTGCACAGGCAGGAAGGCCTTGTCGTTGCGCGTGATGGATACCACTGCAATCTCACCCGGAACCGACAATTGTCCGACGTTCTTGCCGATCAACTGCGGAGGTGCTTCCACGACCACCAACGCGACTTCGCTTCGGCCGAATGTGTACAGCACATCCAGATCGGTGTGGGAAAGCACTTGATATATTCGTTCCGCGCCCCAGTTGGTGGAGGAAATGGTCGTCAGCCCGAGCCGCTGATAAATTTCAGCCCGATGCGGGTCATAGAGGCGCGCCACCACGCGCGGCACATGGAAAATATTCTTGGCGATGCGTGCGGCTACGATGTTGGCGTTATCGGAGGAACTGGCAGACACGAACGCATCCGCCCGTTCGATGCCCGCCTCGATCAAGACGTTCCGGTCGAATCCCAGGCCCTGCACGACGCGGCCCTTGAAATTCGGTCCAAGACGGCCAATCGCGTTGGAATCATGGTCGATGACGGTTACGTTGTGGCCCTGAGTGGACATCAGCTCACTGACCTGTGAACCGATCCGCCCACAACCCATGATAATGACTTTCATACGGAACTACCTCCTCTCTTGACTATCAAGACGAGCGAGCATGTTTCATTTTACCAAAACGCCGGGCGAAAGTCTTGCGCAGCCACTCCAAAGCATATAGCACCGGGGCAAAAAGAATCAGTGCGGGCCAGAAGGATAGTGGCAGGGGAACATGATCAAAGGCAGAGGCCAGCGGCGGGATATAGATTAGGATCGCAATGATCACCACATCGAGCAACACACCCAATAACAATGTGGGATTGCTGAACCAGCCTTGTTGCCGGTTATGGGCCTTGAACGTGCGGCAGGCAAAAACGTTGCCGACCTGTGCCATCACGACACCGGCGTAAAACACCGTTTGGGCGATGTGATCGACAATCCCTGAGCCTCCAAAGGTGAACCAGCGCGGCCAGGCTATGGTTTCCAGAAATGGAATGCCGAGTCCTGGTGCGTGTCCGGATAGAACATAAACGGCGATGAATCCAATGTAACAAAGGATCGCTTCGATCATTCCCAGCCATAAAAAGGCATGCGTCAACAACGGACGGTCCAGCAAAGGTTGGAAGCGGGGGCGCGGTGGCTGATTCATAATTCCCGCTTCAGGCTTTTCGATGCCGAGCGCCAGGGCGGGCAGGATGTCGGTGCCCATATCAATGGCAAGGATCTGACGCACGGTCAACGCCAGGGGAATGCCGAAAGCCGAGGTGGCCAGGAAAGGCGCCACTTCCGCCACGTTACTCGAAAAAATATAAGTGATGAACTTGCGGATGTTGTCGTAAATGGCGCGGCCTTCTTCGATTGCCGAAACGATCGCATCGAAATTGTCATTGGTCAAGATCACGTCGGCGGCTTCCTTTGCCACGTCCGTGCCGATGATGCCCATCGCAATTCCCACATCCGCTTTGCGGAGCGCGGGCGCATCGTTGACGCCGTCTCCGGTCACAGCCACGACGTCGCCGCGTGATTGAAATACCGATACCAGTCGAAGTTTGTGGTCCGGCGCCATGCGCGCGAAGATGACTTCCTTATCCAACGCCTGCTTGAGAGCGACGTCATCCATCGCGTCCAATTCCGCGCCGGTAATGATAGACGGATTCGACGAGGTGATCATCCCGACGCGGCGCGCCAGCGACTCAGCAGTCAGCCCATAATCGCCAGTGATCATCACGATGCGAATCCCCGCCTGGCGACAAACCGCTACCGCGCGTTCCACTTCGGGACGCGGCGGATCCATCATGGCCATCAGCCCAAGGAACGTCAACTCGCGCTCGACATTTTCAGGAGTATATGCACCGGAACGCGGCGGCAAAGCGCGGCGGGCTAATGCCAGCACGCGCAAGGCGCGTCGCGCATATTCATCATTCACCGACATGATTTCCGAGCGCACCTCTTCCGTCAGAGGCACGGATTCGCCGTTGGTCAGAATATGCGTGCATAACTGCAAGACCTCGCGCGGCGCGCCTTTGACAAAGGCCAGATCGCCTTGGTGCGAACGATGAATGGTCGTCATCCGTTTGCGGCGGGCATCGAAGGGGAGCTCATGCGTGCGCGTGTACAGCGCATTCACGTAGCCTTCTTCAATGCCCGCTTTCATTGCGGCGACTTTGAGCGCCGCTTCCGTTTGATCGCCGAGACTGGTCCAAGTAGGATGTTCCGGCGAAGGTGGATTGATGCGGGCATTATTACAGCTCATGGCAGCGGTGAGCAATGCATCCAAATCCTTTTCGCAGGCTGCGCCTGCAGGATTTGGTTGATAATGACCCTTCGGTTCATAGCCTACACCGCTGACCTGTAATTTCTGCCGGGCCACCCACACTTCGCGCACGGTCATTTGATTCTGAGTCAACGTTCCGCTCTTATCCGTACAGATCACGGAGACATTGCCCAGCGTTTCGACAATGCTCAACCGTTTGCACAAAACCCCGCGGGTCGTGAGACGTTGAACGGCGCGAGCTAATGAAAGGGTTAGCGTGACCGGCAGGCCTTCCGGCGTGATGGCAACGATGATTCCCAAGGCCAGCAATATCGGATTGATATTGATGTGTTCCTTTACGGTCGGCCCGTAAACGGTGATCAATAAAACCAGGGCACCTATGCCAATGGCGACGATGGAGAGTCTGCGGCTGAGGCGTTGAAGTTCCTGGTGAAACGGAGATGGTTCTTCCTGAACCGCTTGCGTTAATTGAGCGATGCGTCCGAATTGAGTCAACATGCCCGTGGCGTAAACAACTGCCTTGCCGGTTCCCGAGGCGACCGAGGTTCCGGCGAAGATCAGATTGGGGCGTTCCAGTTCGCTGATTCCACTGACTACGGAAGCATCGGCTGTTTTGCGCGCGGCCAGCGATTCTCCGGTGAGGGAGGCGTTGTTGACGCGCAAGCCGTATTCTTCCACGACGCGCGCATCCGCCGGGATGTTATCGCCTTCGGCAAGAATCAAAACATCACCGGGGACAATTTCGGCGGCGGGAAGATGAACATCCTTGCCCTCTCGAATCACATGTGCGTACGTGGGAAGCAGATGCTTGAGTTTTTCCACAGCCCGCTCGGCTTGATACTCGCGCCAAAAGGAAAATCCCGCGTTGACCACCGCCACCAGCCAGATGACCAGCGCAAGAGCAAATTCCCTCTGCCAGATGGTGATCGCACCGGCGATGATCATGACCAGCACAAAAGGATGCGTTGCTTGGGCTGCATATTTGCGCCAAATCTGCGGATGTGCCTGCTCGGATAAAATGTTCTCTCCGTATAAGGCGCGGCGCGACCCGGCTTCGGTTGCGGACAAACCCTTCAACGAGGTCTCAAGCGATTGAAAGACCTCGTTCACGCGCAGACTATAGATCGGTGTGGAACTCATAAGCGTACAAATGCGGAAGCATTACCTCCCGCGTTCGGCTATTCGACTTTTCCCTCTTCATCGCCGGGAGCGGTTTGTTTGGGAGCGCCGCCTAATTTCGGTTCAGTGGGTTTGTTATCGAGATATTGTTCCAACAGTGATGGCGCAGTGGGATGATCCACATGCAACGCTTCGTTGTAATCACCTGCAATCACGGGAGCATCATAGCGAACAGGTCGGTTTACTCCGAAGAATTGCCAGAATCGGGCAATCGCCACCAACAGGCTATAGCGATATTCCTGCATTTTGAGCGATTGCCATTCGACAATCGAGGCCATGGCACCTTGGATACGGGCTTTGTCGCGGACGATGCGGTGGATTTGTTTTGGATCACGGTATCCGAGAGGTGACAGGATCACCAGATGAGCGGACAAGAAGAGAATGGAAAAGGATATCAGACGAATCCATCCGCCTTCTTCCCACTTGCCAATGATTTGGAATACCCAAACGGAGGCGGCTAGGATGGCTGTAAAGAGAGCCGCGCGCGCGCCCCAGCGTTTTATCCAACCTGTTAAGGTCCGCAGAATGTGTTGCCGCATGGCCAACCCCATAATCGTGATGGGTATGAACACGCCAACACCATAGAAGGGCGCGGCGACATCGGTATCGCCCTTGACCAAGAGCATGATCAGAACAGCCAAGCCGAAGGTGATGGTTACTGAACGGGTAAAGGTGCCGCGTTTATCGCGATATATGATTGCTTCGGGAATCTCCCCAATCGCAACGTCGCGCCATTCAGTAGCTTGAGCATCTTGGAAAGCAGTCATTGAAGCAAATGCCAATAGAATCACAGCCAAACCTTGGTAGACCCAATAGAGGAGGATTCCACCAGGAATCTGTCCGAAACCGATCGAAGCCAGATTACCCACCAGAGTTTTGCCACCTGTGCCATCAAAAACGTTGAAATGGACAGCAAACGCTGTGAGGATGATCGTTGTTACGCCACCATAGAATAGAAATGCCGTCTGCACAAAGCGTCCCACACCGGTTTTCCCGCTATAGAAACTCCACAGCTTGCCCCACTTCGGAAGCTTTTCCTTACCCCACTTGACCAGAGGAACATCCTCGTTGATAACAAACTGAATACCATTTGACATGGCCTCCAGACCGGTAAGAGCCACCATACCCTTCATTGAACCCGTGAGGATATGATAAAGGCCATCAGCTAATGTCGCAGATTGTGTTGCAGCAATAGGCGGCGCGGGCGGTACACCATTGTGAACTGCCATGATCAATCCAACCCAGTTGACAAGGGTAAGCATCAAGAAGACTGCCAGGAACCCAAAGCTGACAAAGGAAGATTCGCCTCGCCCGCGTATGGTCAAATACCATGTAACAGTTGCCAGAATAGCCCCGATGGCAAAGTGCCAAAACCAGGGAGCACTGTAGGAGTTTGTAATCGAAAGTAATTGATCTGAACCCGATAAGGCCGAAACTACGATGGTTAAGACATAATCTTCAATCAACGTGACCGCAACCATCAAGCTGAGCGTTGGCCTTAAGTAACGCATGGAAGCAGTATAAGAACCGCCTCCCTCGTTGAAGGGAGCCAGTGAATACATGTAAAGGATACCAAAACATATATTGGCAAAGGCGATCAAGCCTGCCCCGACAAAACCGAAACGCTGCAACCCATAAGGCCAGAGGACACTCATGAGTTCGCCAGTACCATAGAAATATGACGTAAAGAAATCGATTCCAAATAGCGCCAGCGCGGCCAGCATGGCAATCTGTCCCGCGCCATGGATTTGCGCGTGTTCCTTCTTCTCGCGCGGTGCGATGCGGAAGGCGATGTAAACAATTGCGATTAGCAATAGACCGGAAAAAAATATGGGGTTCATGCTTTCAATTCACTTATTCTTTTACAGAGGTAAATGCTTCCTCCAGCATTTTGAGTTCGATTAAGAGATGCTTGCGGGTCGAGACGTCGAAGCGGGTATCTTGATCCACTTTCACCTGCTCTTCCCGTGCCGCGCGCACCACGAACGATGGGACAAACATGATGCGCCCGGCGGGGATCACCACGAAGTGGTAGGTGTCGATTTTCAATTCCTGATCGTCGAAATACGGCAGGCTCAAACTCAAGCCGCGATTCAAACTTTGCGCCGCGGCACGTTCCTTGATGGCGTGGATAATATCCCGCGTTTGATAACGCGCCAGCGCGCGCCCCTGATTGATCAATTGCCCCAACATGCCATATCGTTTTTTCTGATACTCCTCGTCCGCAACCATGTAGGGAGCCAGCGAACGCGCGGCAAAGATTACGGTCAAGAACCTTTGCATTGAAGCGATATGCGCTTCCGCCTCATTGACAGAATTGACCAACAGCTTATCGTCCTCGTCGAAAGCCACCCACTGCGGAAGATAGAATCGGCGCGCCGCCGCCACGTACGGAACCAGCAAACTGCCGCGTCCATCTTCATTTTTCTCTTCCTCTGCGATTGCATCCGTGGAAGCCGTGATCGCAGAGGCCGGCTCGAGCAAATCGCCGGCCGGGACCGTCGGTACGTCCTCGTCTTCTTCAGGCACGTACGTCACGGAGCGACCGGAAGGCAACATGTTATAGATCATGTGCATCGCCGTCGTATGGCGAATCAATTGAGCACTGACGCCCACGGCATGGTCCGGAGATTGTTCCAATTGGGTGAGGCGTTCGCGAAACGTGAAATGAACATCGTTGCCTGACATTCGGTCGCGCAGACTCCCTGCGGACTGTTCCCTTAGATTCTGTGGAACGGTCAATGGGACTGACTCGCCGTTCGATTCCGCGATAACCCGGTCCGGCAATGAGAAATGCACGCGCGAGCCGCGCTGAACGAATGTCTCTGCCAGCTGTTGCGCCTGTGCTTCCAGAAAACGCTGGACAATGGCCGGCTGGGCTTTGAAGAGAGACTCTTGCGCTTTATATTCTTTTTCAAAGGACTCAGTGGGAGCAAGATGTGACATGCTGCCTGCTTTCCAAACAATGACAAAATATGCCCTCCGCCAGCGAGGGCAAGGCGCTATTATACCTCATCAAGCGGGACGATTTTCTTTCGGTTGTGCAAGGGGAATTTGCAGAAAGAATTTGCTTCCTTCACCCAGTTGGCTCTCGGCCCAGGCGCGGCCGCCATGTTGTTCCGCAATCGATCGCACGATGGCGAGTCCCAGTCCGGATCCATGCTGGGCGCGCGCCTCTCGTTGTCTGCCCCGATAGAATTTTTCGAAGAGGTGCGGCAAATCGTCGGGCGCAACACCGATGCCGGTATCTTCCACTTCGAAGAGCAAATCATCCGGCATGGCCCGGACGCGAACTGTGACCCTGCCGTTCACTGGCGTGTATTTGATGGCGTTTTCGATCAGATTATAGACCGCCTGATGCAGAAGGGCCTGATCCGCCTCGATCGTGGCCGGCAGATTCTTTGGGAGTTCCAAATTCAAAACAATCGTTTTCTCGCCTGCCTGCAGTTGCAGCAGGCTTGTCGTGCGCTCGAGAATATCCAACACGGAGACATGCTCCACCTGCAAGCCTACGCCGACTTCGATTCGTCCGAGATCCAAGAGGTTGCTCACCAAGCGGGACATGTTATCCACGCCGGAGATCATCTTCTTAATGTACCCGCGCTGCTGCTCGTTAAGCTCTCCGACCATGTCCAGCATGGTGGCATAGCCGCGCATCAGGGTGAGCGGCGAGCGCAGATCGTGACTGACGGTTGCGACGAACTCTGACTTCATCGTGTCGATTTCCTTGAAGGAGGTCACGTCGCGTAGAATGCAAACGCGTCCCATCGGGCGGTTCTCCGCCACAACCGACGAGGCCGTCGCGAGGTAGGTGCGTTTGTCCGGTAGGAGGACTTCAGCGGATTGCTTCTCTCTGGAGGCCAGCAAAAGGTCGACGAGTGGCCTTTGCACAATCACTTTCTCGATGGCCTGGCCGATGGCTTCATTTACTTTGATGTCAAAGGATTGCCCGGCGGCGCGATTGGCCAGCAGCAGGCGATTGCGCTGATCCGTGACCAGCACCGGATCAGGCGTGGAGTTGATGATCGCTTCGAGCTGGCGCCGCGCCACTTCCACGTTCAGGAAGAGATACGCATTGGCAACCGCCAGGGAGGCCTGACCAGCCAGCGTGGCGACAAAACGGACGTCGGCTTCCGAGAAATTGCGCGGCTGTTCATAGGAAGCCCACATCACGCCGTAATAACGGTTCTCGTGGCGCAAGGGAACAGCTAACAATGCCCCGGGGTTGAGGCGCCTGGGATCGAGGGTCAGTTCGCGCGTCCGCCCAAGATTCGGGAAAACAATGCGCTCCTGATGTTGGGCCTTCTGCAAGATCTGTTCATCCAGATACGCATACAAGTCCTTGGCAGGACCCGCTGCGAAGCGCGAAGGAAGTTCGGCAGGCGTTTCGGGAAGGATGGACGGCAAGAGCACCACGTGCACGGCATTGGCTCCGGTAGAGGCGACCGCCGCCAGCACGGGCTGGACCACGTTGCGCATCTCGAGGCTGGATGCGACGCCCTGGCTCACCACCAGCAGGCGGTTGAGCTCATCGAGGCGCGCCGCCAGGCTGACCCGCATCTGCTCGAAGGCGCCTCGCAACTGACCAACTTCATCCACGCCCGTTGCCTTCAGTGGATGGTCAAGTTTGCCTTGCGCGATTCGATTCGCTTCAAATGCCAGCCCTTGCAGTGAGCCGGTAATCACTCGTAAGCCGAGGCGCAATAGGATCAGCGCCAGGACAGCCAGCAGGATGATCATCACGGACATGGGCAGGGCGATATTGAGAGCCAATTGTTGGACCTGACTGGCGGGGATCGTTAAGACAATGGCCCATGGTGCGCCCTCGACCGGTTGATAGTAAACCAGTTCGCGCGTGCCATTCGGTGCGGTGCTGTTGGAAAAAGACGGCTGGTCGCTGCGCGGAATGCTGGTCGCTGTGAGCACGCCGCCACTGGTCTGATAGATTACATCGCCATTCTCATCGAGCAGGAGACCCTCGCCGTTCAGATCGGATTTCGACAGGTTGTCGAGGCTGTTGATCAGCGGTTGGGTCAATGGATTGGTAGCCAACGTGGTCCGTCCTAATAAGAGGCGCTGTACTTGATGGGAACTGTCCGCCACCGCCACCAAAAATGAAATGCGCGCCGACTCGCCTGATGAGCCGGGCGGGATGGTATAAATCTGAGTCAGCACGCCTTGGGCTGCCAGGGGAACACCGGTGGACTCCTGCGGGTACAAGGAAAAATTCTGGCGGGCGGAATTGGGATAGGCGCCCAACACGTTTTTTCCGCTTGCATCAAGAACGAGGAACTGATCGAAGTAAGGCACGGCTTGCATTCTCTGCGCGAGCAGCATGCTCAAATCAGGATCATTCGATGACAGCAGGCGCGGGTCGGATGACAATTGCACCGCAAGGTTTTGTCCGGTCTCCAGAAAAAATGGAACGTTCTGTGCCGCGGCCTGTGCGCTGCTGGCCAGGCGATCTTTTAACAATCCGTTGGCGGCCTGCCCTGCCACCACCCAGTCTCCGATGAGCAGAGTCAATAACAAGGCGAGGATGAATGTGCCGGTGGCATACACAAAACGCGTCTCGAGGCTGCGCTCTGCTGGAGAAGGTTGTAAGGGCCTCCTGTCGCCCCATGCAGAGGGAAAAGCGGCTGCGGCAAGTTGGGCGATGACTCCCGCGATCAGCAGCTCGCCGCCAAACGCCAACGCCGCGATCCCGGAATTGCTTAAGGCAAAATCGAGCCGCGCCGCCACCGGCACATTGGCCGGAATGCTGAAGAAGGCGCCGATGATGAATAACACGAGATGCAGGGGAATCATCAGCAACGCGCTGACCAGAGGCTGGCGTGCCCATTGATAGATCGCCGTGCGATAACGCTGACGGACGCTCGCTGAGAATAATAGGGCTAGTAATGAAAACTCCAGGGCGGTGAATAAATTGTACGTGTCCCAGGCGCCCCGCAGGATACCGGCCAAGAGGCCGACCGATGCGGCGGCCAGCGGTCCAAGGAATCCGCCTGCCAACGTCCACGGAACGGCAGAGAAGAGCATCATCGCAGAGCCGGGCGAAGTGTCGGCAGGGAAATTCGGCAAGGGCAGGGCGGAACCGGCCGGCAATCGAACACCCACGAATAAACCGGTGACCGGAACCAGGATCAATAATCCTGCGAATAACCCCCATGAACCAAGCGTCCATGCGGGTTGACTTCCCCTCCACTGAATCAAAAGGAGGATGGTCGATCCCAATAAGCCCAGCCAGACGACCCAGCCCAACCATGTGGGCAGGAGCAGATTGGGAAAGCCTGCAAGAAGCGTGAAGATGAAACTCATAAATAGAAGGACAGGGCTATGATGTTGACTGCTGAACCATTATAGCCGTAAACTTAAGTTTGCCCACCGTTCGACTTACTCTTTCACTTTACTCGCACAACCCCTGAGCCCTCTCAAACACCTCTTCAGCGTTCATCGAATCCGAATCGATCACCACCGCGTCGTCCGCAGCGCGCAAAGGCGCCACATCGCGCGTCGAATCGATTCGGTCTCGTTCGATCACGCTGGCAAGGATATTGTCGTAATCCGCCTCGCCGCCGCGGGCTCTGATCTCGTGATAACGCCGGCGGGCGCGCTCCTGGGCGGAGGCATCGAGATAAATCTTCAAATCCGCCTCCGGTAGGACGACAGTGCCAATATCGCGTCCAACCATCACAACTTTCCCACGCTGGCCGATCCTCCGTTGTTGTTTGCTCATTGCATTCCGCACGCCGCGATATGCCGACACGATCGAAACGCTCGCATCCACTTCGGGACGACGCGTTTCCCAGGTGACATCCTGGCCTTCAACCACCACATCGCAGGCGCGTCCGTCGAGTTTTGAGGCGGGCGCAACATCGATTTGGATGACCTCAGCCAGGGCCGTCACGGCAGTTTCATCGCTGAGATTGATGCCGCGTTGCAACGCGACCCACGTCACAGCCCGATACATGACGCCGGTATCGAAAAAGAGGTAATCCAGCGAATCCGCCAGCCGCCGGCCAAGTGTGGATTTACCCGCCGCGGCCGGCCCGTCAATCGCAATGATGTTCGGATGAGTTTTGGTCATTGAATCATTCCGCCACAGACGAATCTCCTCCTCGGAGAGTCAGGGCGAGGGCTACGGTTTCGTTTCCTTGGTATCAAGGAAGAGATCGTTCCTCACCCAAAAGACGATGGTCTCTGTGCTCTGCGGCATCTGACGATAAGCCAGCCAGCGCATCCAATCGGATACGGCGGCGCCACCCCACTGAGGGGCTTGCCGCCAGATGAATGACTCACCGCGATACGAGGCTGCCAAGGCCGGGTTGTTTTGATCCGTGCTGATCGCAAATGGAGGCGAAGCGGAGGGACTCAAGGCGCTGACCAAAGATATTTGATGTCCCCTCAGCAGCCATTCGAGAGCGGGCGAATCAATGCCAACGATGCTGACCGGCTGGGCATTGATATTGTAATTGCTCCAATCCGACAGTTCATTGGTGACTTTCCAGAGCAGATCCGCCTGGGCCGGAGTTCTATCCGCCGTCCACATCTCCTGATCCTGCATCACGCGCAGGTTCCCTGCGCCGAGCATTGCACCGAAGGAATAAATTCCCAATGCTACCGCGACCCCCCACATCGCGCCCAGCTGTGCCGTGCGAGCCGACCATCCCATTCCCACCAGCAAAATGCAAATGACCAGCAGCGCCAATGAGCCGAACAACAGCCAGATGCTGTCCGTCGCTTGCGAGGAAGGGATCGGCAAGGTGGTGAGGGCCAGGAATTGAAGCCAGACGAAGAATAGAATAATCACGCTCAGTGCCGCTACGCCGATCACCTGCCGACGCTCGGCGGGCAGGATATTTACCGCGCGCGCCAGTTCCAGTGAGGCCAATGCCCATAATGGAAGAAGCGTCCAAACCAAGTCGCTTACCTGATGGAACGGATAGAAAAGGGCCAGCAATAAAGCGACCAGCATCCAGATGCTCAGCCGCATCACGCGTCTGCTACGATGCAACCAGCCGCGTACCATGGCACTCAACGCCAAGAGCACTGCCAATGGCTGATAGGCAATTAATGAGAACAACATCATGCCCGCGGATATTCCGGAGAAGCGCCTCCATCCGCTCAAATACTCTGGCAAGGATGAAAGCCACGCGCTCAGTCCAGTGGGGGATAAAAAGAATAATGTCCCGCCGACCAGTAGAGTCCCGATTCCAAACCAAAACGCGGACAACCACTCGCTTCCTCCACGATTTGAGGCGGTCTCGGATTTCCCGCGCCTCTCCAGCATTTGAAGGATTGCCCATGCCAGCCCGAGGCCAAGCAAACCCTCCCACAGCGACGGTCCCGAAAGCAAGGCCAGCCCGGCAAAGACTCCGGCCCAACGCGATTGTTTTCGTTCCCAACAGCCCCAGGCCAACAAAACAAATGTCACGGCCAGGATCGAACTGCCGGCCTGACGCGACAGCGCCACCAAGCCCGGATCGACTGCCAGGAAGAAGGCCAGGATCAGAGCCGGGCGCGGTTTGAGGCGTTCGCGAAACAAGAATGGGACGAAGACGAGAGACGATCCCGCCAGAGCTGGAACGAATCGCGCCAGGAAATTCGTCCCGCCGCCATAGAAAAAGAAAAAGATGCTGGTTAATAAAACGTATGCTGGTTGCGAGCCAAGCGCGGGATGCGTGCCCTGTACGACGCCGAGCGCCTGCAAGGCCCATTGGGCCTCGAGATCAGTCAACGTCCAGGTGCCGAGGCGAATCAAGCGGACGGCCAGCGCCAGCAGAAAAGCGATGATATAAAGAGCGGTTTGATGACGGAATGGTTTCATTAAATGTTGTTTCTCATCATGTTGCCGTTGTCCATGCGACCGGCGCTCCCGCATCGAGCGGCAGACTCCTCTTGGGCGGTTGGATACTCCCATTCGCTTTAGCCGGAACTTGCGACGACGGACGGTTTGCCTTTATTTTACTTGACTTCATAAATTGTCACATTGCCTTGATGAAAGACCTGCGTGAGATGGGTGCTGAACTTGTCTTCCTGGATCGGATAGGTGGATCGCTCGAGCTCCCCGATATAAATATATTCGATATTGTATCGGCTGATAATTGCAAGCGCGGTCTGCCAGTCGGGCGTAGTATAGAGTGTCTTGACGTCATCTTGCCGCGTGCCGAAGTCGGCGCCGGTGCGTCCCCATTGCGATTCGTGATCAGGCCAATTGATCAGAGTTGGCAAACCGGTGTATTCGGAGATGCGCCCGTAGCTGGTGTAGCCCCCACCCACTGCCTCCGCAACCACTCCATACGGTGCGGACCTGAGCCAGTCAATAGCGGCAGCCTCATCGGGAGAATCCTGCTGAATGCGAACAAAGTCGTCCAACGTCCAGCCAAAGGTCGGATTGAAGTTGTTGGTTTTGTTGGCCACGGCAAGCACCGGATAGGTTAAAGACACACCCAATAGAATCACAAGACCGATGCGAAACGCCCAATCCCAGGCGCCGCGTAAGTTCTGCAGGAGGATCGCAGTGCCGAACGCCGCGGCGATGCTCCATAAGAGCCATGCTTGGTAGTAAAACTTGAAGATGGTGTTCATGCGGGTCCCAAATTCATCGTGCAGGTAAACGAACTCGGGCGCAATCACTAACAGGGCGGCAATGATGATCAGGAGAAAGACAAATGCGGATGAGCGGTGGTTAATAACCGGTGGTTGACCGTTGATGACGGATAAGGAGGGATCGGTTTCGGGAGCTGTTTTGCACTTCGTGATCATGAACGCAAGGGCGGGAGTTAGGATCAGAAGAAGAGTCAATAACCCGCCAATATAGGAGAGACGTCGAGAAGTGGCCTCCAAAAACAAGGAGCCGATGTCAGCGAGGCCCTGCGATTGGAGGAATTGCTGGGCAGTCACCGGGTCGATGAAGGTAACTCCCAGGCTCAGAAGCCAGGAGAAACCCCAGAGCAAAAGGACCAGACCCGCCGCCAGCGGAATGGCGAGTGACCAGCGGGCCGGATGCTTTTGGCCGAATGAAATGTAGACAAGATATGCCATGAGCGGAATGAAAAACGGTGCGAACATCACCCATAGCTGGGCGCCGCGCGTCGGATTGATGATGTTCGGCAGGATGCCGCTGGCTTGCGATGAAAAGCCCAGGTAAAAGGGAAGGTAAAGCACAATCGCAAACAAACCGAGCGGAATGCCCAGTACGAAAACATCTTCGAGCCGCGACCACGACCAGCCCTCTTCGCGAACGCGGAACAAAACATAGGCGAGGACGATCAACGCCGCGCCGACGAGAATGTCCCAAGTGTTGAGGAAAGCCAAACCGCCGAGAGTCACTGCCGCGCATAGAAAGCCGGTTTTGCTGATGTTCAAACGAAAACCGAAGAGATTGATCTCGCCGCGCCAGCCGCCCAGGAAGAGATTCAATGCCATCACCACCGCCAGCAGGTTGAATGGAATCGCCAGCACGTGCGGATGCAGGTCGCCGAGCAGGAAGGAAAAGAACGGAAATTCATCAATGGGCGATATGTCAATGTATTTGCCCAGCAAATCGTAGTCGGTGACGACGCGCGAGGCGCGCCACCACCACCAGAATCGATCCGGGATCCAGGCCAGAGGCTGGGCAGGCGGATCGCTTAGTTCCTTGATCCCCAGCCATGTCCAAAAGTTGGAAGTGGAATTCGCAGGCCAAAAGATTCCATGACGATGCAAAACTTCGAGGAAGCCTTCGACGTTGCTGACGATAAGCAAAAATAGAGGCGCGAGAAATGAAAAGCCAATGTTGGATATTCGGTTTGTGATTTTGAATTTTTCATTCGCTGCTGAAAGAAGATTGTAGAGAATCCCGTACGCGCCGACTGCGGCCAGCGCAAAGACCAGCGAGGTCATCAGATTGTGCGCGATACTACCGGTGAGTCCCGCCAGTTTCGCGAGCATGGCGGTCATCACATAACCGAAGTAATAGTAAGAAATGGCGTAACCGGAAAGCCACGAGTCATGCGGAGGAAATGTCGGCGAGCGCAGGATGGCATTGATAAACATCAATTCCATCGGACGTTCGGTGCCATCGAGTTCGGGATTGCCTGCGCGCAGCAATGCGAGAAGGGCAAAGGCCGTCAGAAATAGAACTTCGACGGTGATCACGAGCTGCAGGTTCGATTTCAACCAGGACGAAATATCCGCTGCTCGATGTTCGATGTTGGATAATGCCCAGCCGCTTAGACCGATCAAGATGAGCAGCGCAAATAGAATCCCGCCGGTATTATTTTGTGTCAGACCCAGCGAAGTAAAGATCCAAAAGACGTAACCCCAGATCAACAGCCCGGCCACGCGTGAAAGGCTGTAGCCGCGATCCGCCAGCGCGGGGAAAAGGAAATACGTCAGCGGAAAGGTCAACCAGCCCAGGAATGTAAGAATGAAGTACCACGAAACGAATGCAAGAATGGAGGTCACGTCAATTCCTTGACCATGCGGTGATATCCGCCCTCGACTTCAGCCAGCGGTCCTTTGAATTCGCCGCTAAAGATGATTCGATAACGGAAGCGCTGATAAAGCCGAATGGCGTTCTCGTTGTGCTGATTCACGATCAAGGAGCATTTCTTCAATGCGCCTGCGCGAGCCTGCTCTTCCGCAAAGGAGAGAAGTTGCGCCCCATAGCCTCGGCGTTGAAAGTCGGGGTGCACGCCGACATTGCTGATGTAGTACTCGCCGCGCTCCGCCTCACGGACGCCGGTCATCGGCAACATTCTCTGAGTCAAGCGCGTCATGGCGGCCAAGCCGAGAATGGACAGCAGATGGCTGCCGGTGGTGAGGTCAAGCATCGTCATGGCCGAGGCGGGAAAGGAAACCAAGAGACCGGCCGGTGTGCGATCCTCCTCGAGAATGAAGCTGTGCTGATAACTGAGACGCCCAGAATCACGCGCAAAGAGTGCCTTGAAGATCTGCTCAGGGTACATCGTTGATCCCCTGTCAACGAATAAATCCGCCGTTCCCCCGAGCGTGAGACGGATGAGAAATGCGGCTTTCTCTGAATCATCTGGGCGGGCAGGACGAATCAAGGTCATGATAGTGAAGGCAGGACAAAGCTTCCATCGGAGGCCGGAACAAAATCGAGCACTTGAACAACGGCATCCAAGTTGATCGGCCCATAAATATGCGGGAACCGGTCGGGCGTCGAAACTTTGGGCCGGAACGCGCCGTCGAAAGGCGATTCCCACTTCAAGTTGGAGGCGAGACGCGTCGAATCAATGACCAGCAGAATCAAGCCGGCTTGTCCCTTATAAAACTTTTCGGCGACTGCCAAAACTTGGGCGTACGTGGAACAATGTATGAACCCTTCGTTTGCCAGGCTCGGCGCGGTGTATCGTCCCTGCTTTCGAGCGGTCTCCCACGCCTCACGGGAGGTGATGTGCAGAATGGTTTCGCTCATGGATGGACCTGATAAATCACAGTATCGCCATCCCGATAAACCGTGTTCCAAAGCTGGCCGTTCTGCGCTTCGAATTTGTCGAGCCCCGGACCCGCATATTCCGCGTGTTCCAACTGCCCGACAACAATATATTTGACATTATATTCTTTCAGGAAGGCAAGCGCAGCCTGCACATCGGTGGTTGTGTAGAACGCGTCCACTTGGCTGACGCGGTTTTCGACCTCCTGGGTGGTGAGTGTGCGTTGTTGCCGCTCATGCCAGTTCCATCCAACCACGCCGGGCAGACCGGTATAAATCGTGAACCGCGTGCACCAGTGGTATTCGGTGCAGTTGGCTTCGACGATGACGGGCGACCCTTGCACGTTGTCCTGCATCCAGCGAATGGCTTTGTAATCCTGAACCAGATTCATCGTCACATTAAAGTCAGCGTATTGCGCGTATTTCATGTAGGTGATGCTGTCGAGAGTCAGTGGAACGCCGTTTGCCATGCGGTCGGTGACCTTATCGAACGTGGCAGTCAAGGTAAAAGCAAATGCGCCGGCCAGTAATACGGAGGTCCCGGCTTGGAAGAAATTCCGCCAGCCCGGGTTCCATTGATAAAGATCCTGAACGATCCACACGAACGCGGCTCCCGACGAAACGGCCAGCAACAGCCAGGCCTGAAGGTAGAACTTGAAGATCGTGTTCATGCGGCCAATATCGCCGCGCACCGCAACCAACTCGACCATGATCGTGATCAGCATGGCCGTGCCAATCCAAAACAGGACCACGCGCTTCACGTCGGACTGGTCGGGACGCAGGATCAAAATGCCGGCCCACACGGCAAGCGGCAACGCCACCCAGCCAATTTCCACTTGCCGATATGCCAGATAAAGCAGGGCCATCAGGAATATGGCCGCATCCGCTTCGATCCAGATCTGGAAGCGGCGCAGTTTGTTGAGCGACGAAACCGGCGTGGAGGCCATCCACTGGCGCGTCTCCCATGCCAGCCAGACGGTGATGAGAAACAGGAACACACCCCAGTGTGTGAGATACGACCAGATCGGCGTTTCCGACGCTGTCCAGGAGTCAACCCAGCTGTATCCCTGACTATATGCCGCGTGATAAGGCTCATATAAACCATAAGCAAGCACCATCACCAAGGCGGAAGCGCCAATAATCAATACCAACTTCTTGACGATGGCCGGAATCTCGATCGGCCAGCGCACATGGACGACCTCCGCGTAATTCCAAATGGCATACGCCAGCGCGGCCAGCGACAGAGGAAGGTAGGTGTAAATATCGGAAAGATTCGTCGGATATAACGCGCCGATTGCCAGCCCGCCGATCAGGAAACTCAAAGCGGCAGAATATTTATTCCGCCAGCGGGCGCGTGCCAGCACGATGGATAAGGCCCAGGCGACCACGAACAAGGCGATCGGCATGACCATCATGTGCGCGTGCAGGTCGCTGTAGAGGAAAGTAAAGAATGGGAATTCGGTGATCTCGTTGCCCGGTCCGGGCGGGATGACGCGGCTTGGATCCCAGTACCAGTCGCCGGGTCCGTACGGAAGCGGCTGGCCCATCACTGCCTTCCCAAATCCTTCAGCTGCCCAAACCATGCGCTGGAAGATGTTGGTGGCGACATCCATATTTCCGCCGGGGGCGGCCATTTTCTCAAAACCTTGATACACCATGCGGATCGTGCCGAGGTTTCCAAGCACCACCATTAGCAAAGCAGCCATCAGGCCGGCGACAAATCGAAAGTCGAAGATTGTCTTTCGGGATGAGCGTCCATCCTCAACGTCTGCTTTCTGACTCCCGTATACCAGATTCCAACCAACGCAGAATGCCCCCATGGCCACCATCGAGAACAAGGTCGGCAGAATAAAGTTGTACGCAAGCGTCGGCACGATGCCGAGCAATTTCACCGGCATCCCCACCAACACGAAACCATAATAATAATAGTTGATATAACCGCCGGCGAACCACGGATCATACGGCGGGAAGCTCGTGCTTTTTATGATGGCATTCAGGAAGGAGAAATCCATGGGGCGCTCGCCGCCCTTTGCCGGATGCCACAAATCGGGGTTGCCGATGCGGATCAGCAGGTCGAAGAGGAAGAAAGCCAGGAACAGGCCTTCGATCATCAGGAAGTATTTTTTCCTCGATCTCCATTCCGCCAGCAATTCGTCCCTTTGCATCCATCCGAGGCTGAGGCCGGCGATCGCTAAGAGAGCAAATATCACACCGATGGTTAAGCGCGTGACCGGCACGCCGATCGATCCGCCCGCCCAACACAGGAATCCGAACAGAATCAACCCAAGTGCGCGCGAAAGCGGATAGCCTTTATCGCCCAAGCCGGGCAATGCCAGACGGACGATGGGATAGGCCAACATCCCCAGGATAAAGATGAACAAATACCAGATGATCAAGCCGAGGATTGGATAACGATTTTGAATCCAATCGTAGTTAAATAACTGCGACCAGGTTCCTCCGGCTTGTTGTTGGGCCAGTTTATCCGTTGGGAGCATCAGGCTTTTGTAACTGCCCGCTTGTTTGGGCGTGAGATGAACCACATTGCTCAAGTCCACCGCGCCGAGCAGGGCTTGAACTTTTGCAGGATCGAAATCTGCTGTCTTTTGAAAGATCAATACTTTCGGATGATCGTAAACGGTAAAGGCCTCTTCCGCAAACTGATCGTTGGCATACCAATGAAGAATGCCAGGAATATCCAGCGTGGGAAACGATTCAAAGACCTGAACTAATTTGTATCCCAGCTGTCCCTGGAACATGCCGGGTGTGGCCTCGTTATAGCACCAGATGACATCCTTGTCTGCCGGGCAGCCAATAAGATCACGATAATACGCGGTGGTCAGCGGATAACGTTCCGGGACACGCGTGGTGGTGGCCCACTGGCGGTTTGATGATATGAAAATGTAATCACCCTGCGTCAGGGTTTGCACAAACCGATTGAGCTTGTCGGCGTTGTCATCCCAATAAAGCTGTAGATTGAGTCCGCCTTGGTAGAGTCCGCCGAAGCCGTCGTAATTACCCAGGCGCAGAGGCAAGCCATCATCCCAATCGGTTTCGTTGATGGGCGCCGCGCCGACCAGCGTCACTACGCCAGTCGTATCCAAACGCATGTAATACTGTTGGCCGCTGACAAGCTGGAGAGGATGGTCAAGAGTGAGGGTGTAACCTGCGCCACGCGGGTTGCCTGCGGGAGCAGAAAAATCGGAGGTTAGGGAAGACGTAGCAAGGTATTGATCGGGTGTGGCATCCGGTTGGAGGGCAAGATCCATGCTAAGCAGCTGCGCCGAGGCGGGATTCGCCTCCGGTGCCCAACCCGGCAAAACCGGATTCGAAGTAATTGGCTGCGTTGACATTGAAGTGCTGGAAGTGGGAGGCTGCAGGCCCGAAGGCATCAGCGCTTCGATGTGCGGAAAATAAACCTCGCTCAATGTACCGCTGGCATTGGCCGTAAAGGGGAAGATGTCCGGTGAGGTGGCTTGAATTAAACTACCGGATGGAAATGGCAGCGGCTGTTGATACACGCTGCCGTCCGAAGTGGTGATGCGCAGATTGATCGGGCCCGGAACGTTTTGGTAGATCCAGGCCGTCGCGGCCACGCGCGTCACAGGCCGGGTGTAGATGCGCGTGAAGGCGTACGCCCATCCCAGAGTTAAGACGAGAACCGTGACGCCAATGAGGGCGGATGATAACCGAAGAACCAGTTTCAAGGATCTGCGGCCCACGCGTTGTGCCTGATCCCACAAATAGATGACGAACCATCCCGCGATCATGCACAACATGGGGTAAATGGGAAGCTGATAGCGCATGGTCGGATTGAACGCCATGGATTGCCACGTGAAGAATAGGGCGGTCCAGCCCCACAGCAACAGGTGGCGCAATTCGCCTTTGACGATCCTCCAGAGCATGACGAGAAAGCCGACCCAGACAAGGATGCCAAGCGGCAGACCAAGACCCCAGACGGTCAGATTGTCGAACGAAAAAAGATGCGAACGCCTGGCCCACTGCAATGCGAATGGCACATCCACATCACCGCTGGACTGGCCGATCAACTCTTTGATGTTGTCAATCCAGGCGGGATTTAAGCCGAGTCCATGGAAGGCATATGGCATAAAGACGCGGAACGATAGGATCGCAGCCACACCGCCCGCGATCAGGTAAATGACAAGCGTTGTCCAGTAGTTCGGGAATCGTGGCTGTTGGACGGCATCGCCGGTTTCCAATTTGCGATCCACGATGAAGTAACGCAGGAGGAATGCCCCTGGCAAGAGAATCGCCAGGGGCGCTGCATCAATTTTGGAGGCAGTGGCCATGCCCAGCAAAATGCCAAAACCGAGGCTGAGGAGGAAGAACGGGTCCCTGATAAAACGTAAAGCAGTTTTCGATACCTGATCCTGGATATCGAAGGATCGGAGATCGAGTATCGGCTCGTTGCGAACCATGATCTCCACCGCAACATAGGTCGCCAAGTACATGAACAAAATGCCGAACGTATCTACGGTGAAGAAATGCGATTGCTGGATCTGCAAGACGGCGAAGGCGGAAAATGCCGCCCCCAGCAACGCCACGCGGCGGCTGTACAAACGCGCGGCAATGAGGTAGATCAACAGGACCGTCAACAGATCGACAAGCGCCGAAACCTGCCGCCCGACCAAATCCACTTGATCATAGCCGGTCTGTCCGACCCATCCTGCAATATATCGGATCGCAACCACCGGTAAGTCACCATAAACAAAAAAACTGTATCCGCGATTTTGCGGGTTCAATGGCGAACAATAGGTGTCGAAGTATCCTCCCCACCCGGAACAATCCGGCATCACATTGGTATATGCCTGGCGCCATTGCTCGTTTGCGGCGGTTGGGGCCGGCCCCAATTGGTCCTGTGCTTGCCCGACCGGTGCAATGCCGGTCTCCACCATCGTCAGGAAACGTTCATCAGGATGCAGATGCTGGTTTTGGTCCCAGTTCAGGCCGATCACGCGAAAATATGTCCCGACGCCTAATACAAGGATCAGGAGGACATCATAGAGCCAGGCATGTTTTTCGTCGGATCTCATGGTTTGTAATTTATCATCCAAGCCTTAATCGGTACTGAGAGATGACCATCCGTGTAACGAGTGCGTCTTTCCAACTTTGTCTATTGCGATGGCACAAAATAAATCCAAAAGTCATGGCCGGGCACGGGCGAGTGGTGCAGACTCAATACACCCTGCGGATATAACTGCTTAAGAGTATCGAGTGACTGTTGGTCGTTGGTGGTTGGGTCCTGTAAATCTGCCTTCACCATGAATAATTTCGTGCCCGGCACGGACAGGGTGTCGGCCAATTGGTCCGGAAACATGGCGAAATCGCGGTTCGGGATTCCGGCCCAGACTCCGGGCAGGCGCGTGTCCACCCAGTAGGGGAATGGCACGATCCACACGGTATTCGTCTCACCGTACATCAGACCAAACTCTTTGATGACTTCGCCCATCTCTGACGAATTCCAGGAGCTCAGGCGAAATTCTTGATCGAATTCATTGAAGACCAGGTCATAACTCTGAGCGGCCGACCAAAACAATAACACGGCTGCCAATATCCAGGCCAGGATCTTTCGCTTCTTATCGGACCCGATGGCGGTGATCAGGCCGTCGAGCGCCAAAGCGATCAGGATAAATGCTGGGATATATGAACCTCCCAGGCGGTTTAATTCCGGATTCTCATCAGGAAAGGCGAGGGAAAGCGTGGAGGCCAGCTGAAACACTGGGATGGAGACAAGCAGAAAGAGGTCAAGCCAGTGGCGCTTTTGAACGTAACGCGCGAGAACAAGTACAATGCCGATGAGAAACAACGCACCGGTCACAATATCCAGCGCGGGCCGATTGGGGACCGAGTTGACCCATACGGTGCCGTCATTCCAGTTGAACATTCTGAGCGCGTTCCAGACGTTGGAGGCGAACACTTCGTACCAAGGTCCCGGCAGAGGCTGTTCAATCGTGCCGACGCGGGAAATCGTGCGTTCGAAGAAGATGCCCGGATTCTCTTGCGCGTACCTCAGCAAAGGAAGGAAGATGTAGAGAGAGATAATCCCAACAATGACAAGCCACAACGCAGCATCGCGCCGGGCCCCTTTCGATTGCGCGTGAAGGATGAAGAGCAACACAGCGGCCGTCACAACCACCGGCACCACGCGAAAAGGGGTATAGCCATGCAGGCCGATGCCGAGAAAGATGCCGGATAGGATGAAGTCGTTGCGGTTGCGCGTCCGCAGGCCCCGGATCAGGTAATAAAGCGTGGGCGCGGCGAGAAGCGGATACAGGGGAAAGCGTAGGCCGATGCGGGAGATCACGTTGGGCCAATACCCCACGCCGGCGAGGAAAAATGCGAGCAATCCCACGCGCGGGCCGCCGATCTCCCTGCCTAACAAATAAATATAAGGCAAGGTCAATAGGCCCATGGAGATGGTGGCAATCTTCAGGGTCAGGAATGAAAGGCCCGTATTGAAAATCCAGACTGTCAGTACGATCCAATACATGCCGAGAGCTTCGCGGCCCGTATTACGTGGAAAGAAGATATGCGTCTGTCCATGCAGAATATCGTAAATATCGAGGATTTTTTCGGCGTGGTCGCTGAACGGCTCGGCGGGAGTTTGCTGAATGTGATACACGCGGAAGAAAATGATCACGAGGCTGAGAGCCAGGATCAAAAGCATCCAGCGCGAGATATGGATCTGCCATTCGCGGCGCGCCATAAATTCGCGGAGGCGCTGCCAGATGGAGGGAACATTGCGATTGACCAACCACAGCGAACCGATCAATAAAACCAACGCCATGAGCCACAGCGTTAAGTTGAACAGCGTGAATAAATTTCCGGTGAAAAATAGGAATGCCAGTACGGCCAGTGGAATGGAGATCAGGAACGCGTAGGGACGGAATGTCAGTGGGTCATTGCCAGAAGAGGATTCGGCCAGCGGCGCCAAACTCCATTCGCTGCGAAGAATAGCCCATAATAAAGCCGCCAGCGCTAACAAATAGAAAGCAATGCCGGTCAACGCCGCAGGGTTAGGCGGTTCGAACATTCTTTGGGCCAGAAGAGCCAGCCCCACGGCAACCAGCGATAACCAGGGAAAAGCAACGGCGGGTAAATGTCGGGCAGTGGCCGCGTGTACGACTTTGGTCTCCACGAACTCCGGCACGACGGCCCGAGCATCACTTTCGGCGCGCTGAAACTTTGGAATCTCAATCCTTGGTTTGCGCCCGAATGAGAGCTTTGATTTAAGATAATCGAGCACAGAGGGTTCTTTTGGTTCATTTTCGGTCATTGGAAATTTTCCTTGCAGCGGCAACGACGGCCCTGTCCCGATACGGCGGGTAGATGCCCGGCATGATCATCGCTTTTTCGCAATGTAGAACGTATAGGTTCCATTTCCCAGCGGCGCGGGCGACGCATACTTGTGCACAAAATTCTCAGTAAGCCAAAGGTTCCATTTCGTCGGCGCAATAATCCAGCGTCCCGTCAGGACGCGTGCCACGACCGAGGGGACGCCAAAATAATGCCCCCATTCTAACACGTGCAACGCGGATGGTGAAAAGTAATGCCACCAGCGTACCAGCTCAAAGCCGGCATTTTGTAACCGACTTTCCCAGACATCCGGCATGTCCGCATGAACGGTGCGCGTCACTTTTCGGAACCATTCGGTGTATCCCTGGCCCAGAGCGCGTGAAATCGAAAGCTCGGTCAGGTAACGCGCGTTCGGCATGCAACAATAAAACGGGGCGCCCGGCTTCAGGACGCGTGCGGTCTCGGCCAGGACTGCATCCACATGCGGAATATGTTCCAGCACCGAGTTGCTGAATCCACTCGCAAAATAATTGCTCGGAAAAGGCGCACGCGCGCCATCCGCCTCGACCAAAGAATGATAGGCACCATGCTTCTTTGCTTCGTGAATGGGGCCGTGCCAAGGATCGAGACCGACATCAATTTTCTGATCGAAGGTCAACGACGCGAAATGACCATCGCCGCAGCCAATATCATATACCGGTGCGGGCAGAGGCAGGCCCTGATAAAAGGATGATTCGACGGATCGCAAGAGAGCGCGGAAATAGGGCAGGTCACGCAGTTGGAGGAAGAGGTAATCTTTCATGGTTTGTAAGAGGATCTAACGATGTTGAGTTGCTTTCCTACCTGATCAGCCTTTCAAATAATTTTTCATATTGCACCGCGGTGGTGTGGGGGTCATAGGCTTTCCTGACGGCCTCAAGGTCACAGTGGAATTGGTCGGGCCTGTCAAGAACCTCGAGAACAGACTCCGCCAAAGAGGCCGGATCCCCGATCTTCGATACACGCCCCATACCATGCATTTGGACCGGCATGCGCACACCTGGCAAGGCCGAGGGAACGCACGGCACGCCGTTCATCATGGCTTCGATTTGAACGAGGCCAAACGCTTCGGTTGAATTGAGCGAAGGCACGACCAAGACATCGAGGTTGGGGTAGAACGTTGACATCTGAGCCGGGTTCAGATTGCCGAGAAAAGTCCAGTGACCGGCAGCCTCGAATGCGTGGATGCGCGGCATCAAACGATCATAATACGCCTGTTCGCCCATCACGTTTTGATATTGCCCCGCGAACAGGACTTGCGCGTTCGGGTATTTCTTTAAGACGGCCGGCAATGCCTCCAGCAGAACCTCGACGCCTTTTTCCGCGGCGAAGCGCGCCGCCATGCCGATAACGGGTTTGCGGTCGGAACAATGATGCCCCTGGGCAAAGGATTCAACTTCATTCTTGTCAGCGGTCGGCAATTCTACCGGCGGCAGGATCGTCTGCAATTTGAATTTATAACGTGAGAGATACGATGAATGATCGGCATAGTCCTGCGTGTACGTTACGATCTGGTTCGAGAGCAGCGCGGCCATGTTGTTCTGCCATTTGACCACCAGATTGACAACTCGATTAATCAAGCCGGGGGGCAAATGCAGATCGCAATGATAGGTGAGGACCGCGGGCTTGCCGAACAAGCGCCCGCGAAATGCGACGCCCGGAGCATCGAATTGCGGAAGATGCAATTGCACCACATCGTGATCAGCAACCAGCTTGGTCGCGGACCAGCCAAAAGTCGGTGCGATCACGCCTTTGCTCAGTCGAAAGATAACCGGCACGCGGATGATTTTCACGCCGTCTATATTTTCTTCGCGCGGCAAGGAGGTGTCGTATTGCATCGTCATCACCGTCACCTGATGTCCGCGTTGGACGAAGGCGCGGGCGAGGCGTTCGGCATAGATGGTCAGGCCGGAGGTGTGAGGGCGATAATATGTGAGGACGGTCAGGATTTTCATGAAGCGCAGCGATTATAC
>Ga0335081_10000836_pt1 | contig 49686 bp, 36 predicted proteins | sample Lox_Sample_35_FD_206713 | JGI IMG/M metagenome (GOLD analysis project Ga0335081, IMG submission 206713) | Soil microbial communities from Loxahatchee National Wildlife Refuge, Florida, United States - Lox_Sample_3.5 | ecosystem: Environmental > Terrestrial > Soil > Wetlands | place: USA... | reverse complement strand
TCTTCCTAGGCTTTATTTATTTCGCCTTAATCGTGGAAGCACTCAGGTCTCTGTTTAGTGTTAACACGCCCTAGACCTCTGGCGATTCTCCCGCTGCATTGTACGCAACTCGTGTAGCGCGATGGTCATGAGATTAGAATCTCCAGGAGGCAGTTCCCGCATGCACATGGTAGAGATTTTCGGCTTGACGGCGCTCCTGCTGATCGTGGCTTTTGCCGCGAACCGCCTGTCGAAGCTTACCCGCGTGCCCGATATTGTCGTTCTGCTGGTCGTTGGTATAACGGTCGGCCCTATCCTGCACTGGGTCCATGCCCACACGTTCCGGGACACGATCAGCATTCTCGGTACTTTCGCTCTGATGCTGATCCTGTTTGAAGGCGGCCTTGAGCTGCGGCTGCGCAAGGCGCTGCGATACCTTCCTGCCGGTCTGCTGCTGGTGTGTTTGAGCTTTGGGCTTAGCCTGGCGCTGGTTGCGATGACGAGCAAACTGCTGCTGCACCTGGAGTGGATGGACTGCCTGTTGCTGGGCGCGGCGCTCGGTTGCAGCAGCGGCACCATCGTGATCCCGGCGCTGGAGCAGATCAATTCGCCCGAAGCGGTGAAGGTGACGCTCACGCTGGAGTCGGCGCTGGGTGAGGTCATTGCCGTCCTTCTGGTCGGCAGTCTGCTGCACATCGAGGGACAAAGCTCGCTGATCGGGGGCCTGGCCACGAACTTTTCCCAGCACATCGTGGTGTCGCTGGCGTTGGGCTTCGCGGCGGCGGCGGTGTGGTCGCATGTTTGGCCACGGATTGCCAACCAGCCGAATACCAACATCCTGAACCTCGGCATTGTGATGGGCGTGTACGCCATGGGCGAGTACCTTCACGGCAGCGGTTTGCTCACCGTGCTGGTCTTCGGCGTGACCTTGGCCAACTTGCCGCGTAGTCCTCATCTGACCCGGCTGGGGGTGCGCATGCTGGCGTTTCATGCGGAGTTCAGCTTCCTGGTACGCTCCTTCTTTTTCGTTCTTCTGGGAATTGTGGCCGAGTTCGTCAGCCGGCGGTACATCGTTCCCATCCTCGGGATTTTGGGCGCGCTGGTGGTGGCGCGCTATGTGGCCGTCGAGGGCAGCCGCTGGGTGTTGCGCGACGTGGCGCGGCGCGACAGCGAACTGCTCTTCTGGATGCTGCCGCGCGGCCTGGTCACCGCGGTGTTGGCGCTGGAAATCCTCAACGATCGCGGGCAGGTGTTCGGCTTTCTGCCGGCGATGGCGTTCACTGTGGTGCTGGTGACGAACTTGTTTATCGTGTGGGGAGCGGTGAGAGCAGGGGGCGCGTCGACCACGCTGGAGACGCAGGCGGCGATCTCGGCGCAGACCTTTTCTCCGCCGGACGCGATGGCCAACGCCCGTGGTGCGGGGGCGGACGGCGGGACGGTGTAGCCACTGCCGCACTCTGGCCAATGACTGCCGATCACCATCAGGGCTGTTGATTCCTGCGAAAGAAGTGCCCCAAGATACGGTGGAAGCCGCAAACCCGCCGTCGAGGGCGGGCTTCAGCCAGGGTTTGCCATGGCTAAAGCCAGCCCTTGCGGAGGCATGATTTCGCCAGGCTAAAGCCTGCCGCTTCCACCGAATAGGATTCTTTTTTCTGCAACCGCCAATAAGCCCCGCACTGATTCGGCTGCACCTGCGGCACGGTTGAAGCCGTGCCCTTTCAAGCTAGGCTTTAAATCAGAGCCCGCACAGCAATTGGAGTACGCCTGGCTGTGAATTTAACTGCGGTTTACGATACTTTCATTGACAATTCATGAATGTGTTGTACCGTAGGCCTATTAGACCAAGCCTCTGCGGCCTTAGCTCACGAATGCCGGAACAGACGAACGTGCTGCTCTGTGCAGCAGACTTGTGAGAACAGGATGAGCACGGCCCAGAACCCACCCCTCAGTCCGGACGCGAGCTGCGCTGAAATTCAGGAACAAACGTTGCAAGCCTGCCGTATGGCGCGCATGGCTGCAGGAATTGTGGCGGAGGGCATTGCGACCGGCGTAGCCGCGGTGCTCGAGGCCGTGCGCGAGCGCGAGAAAGATCTCGACACGCTGGACCGCGAGATCGACGAGCGAGTCTCTGAGGTGATCACCCAAGTCAGTCCGGGGCACGCGCGTGAGCTGCTCGCCTGCCTGAAGTTCATCATCGACTTGGAGCGCATTGGCGATCTGCTGCTGAATTGCAGCAATCGCGCAGCGGCGGTCGGCAGCCGTATCGAGCTGCAGGACATTCGCGAGCTGACCATCATGGCCTCGCGGCTGGAGAAAATGCTGGGCGATGTGCACGATGCCTTCGCCAATCGCGACCTTGATCGCGCGCTCGCGGTGCTGCGGTCCGATGCCGAACTGGACCGCATGCGTAACCTGATTTTCCTGCGCCATCTCGAGAACCACGATGGCGCGCCGCGCCAGGAGAGCTTCCACGTGCTGTTCATGACGCAGGCCCTTGAGCGCGCCGGAGACCACGCCAAGAACCTGGCCGAAGAAGTCTGCCACCTGGTGAGCGGACACAGTGTCCGCCACGTGCTGCGTGCCTATGACCGGCCGGTAGAGCAGATGTTTATCGAAGACCTGAAGCGGCGGCACAAGGAAATGAAGTAGCACACGCGCTTTTCCCCGCGATTTTTATGCACAATTCATCGGCACGCTTGATTGATTTGAATCCAAGCAAGTGGAGCGAAAATCCATGTCCATCGTCGTGGCGAGTGCACCTCCAGCCTGCATCAGCGCGAACCGGGGCCGGCGTCTGCGGCTTTGGCTGGACACTTGGTATCAGGTCCTCATCGCCGAATTGCTGTGCGTTCTGGAGCATCGAGGCTAATCGCCTGTGCGTTCACGCAACGACACAAGATTCCTTTTTGTCAGTCATTTGCAATCCACCCGGCTCTGCTCTTTACGGGAAATTTACTACTGTGTAACCGCCCTGTAATAAGCGCGGCGTAAAAATAACTGGGATTTGTCTGCCATTTTTCAGGAGGAAACCTTGGCAATGCGCTTACTCAGGGTACTTGTTTGCCTGGTAATGCTGGCGAGCTGCGCGGCGGCGCAGACAACCCTCAATGGAGCGGGTGCGACCTTTCCGTACCCGATCTACTCGAAGTGGTTCAACGAGTACCACAACCTCCATTCCGACATTCAGATCAACTATCAGTCGATCGGCAGTGGCGGCGGCATTCGCCAACTGCAGGCGGGGACCGTCGATTTCGGCGCCAGCGACATGCCGGTCAATGACGAGCAGCTCAAGCAATTCAAGACCAAGATCCTCCAGCTTCCCACCGTGCTGGGAGCCGTGGTCCCGGCCTACAATATTCCCGGCGTGGGCGCTGACGTGAAGTTTACTCCCGACGTCCTGGCCGATATCTATCTCGGCAAGATCAGCAACTGGAATGACCCGCGAATTGCGAAGATCAACCCGGGCGTAAAGTTTCCCGACCAGACCATCACCGTGGTGCACCGCTCCGATGGCAGCGGCACCACCTTCATCTTCACGGATTATCTCTCCAAGGTCAGCCCGGAGTTCAAGAGCACAGTGGGTTCCAACACCTCAGTGAAATGGCCGCTGGGGATGGGGGGCAAAGGTAACGAGGGAGTGGCCGGGTTCATCCGCCAGTTAACCGGATCGATCGGATATGTTGAGCTGATTTACGCCTTGCAGAACAAGATCACCTACGGGCTGATACAGAACTCCTCGCATAACTTCATTAAGGCAGACTTGCAGAGTGTGACTGCCGCAGCCGCGGGAGTAAAGATGCCGCCCGACTTCCGCGTGTCGATTACCAACCCTCCGGGTAAGGACGCGTACCCGATCGCCAGCTTCACCTGGCTGCTGATTCCAACGACGGCAGCCGACGCGAACAAGGGCTCGATCCTGAAGCAATTCTGTTTGTGGATGCTGGGCGCCGGCCAGGGGATGGTGGAGTCCTTGTCGTACGCACAGCTGCCGAAAGACGTAGTAGAGAAGGAGAAGGCGGCGATCAATGCGCAGTTGAAATAGGGATGGCAGCACTTAGCAGTTGGCATTTAGCTCCTGAGGTGCTGCTGCAGCGCGTCTCTTGCTTAGTGCCTCGGTTCTTCGGGTCCCTGTTTGATCTTCCAGCACTCTCTTGGCTAAATGCCAAGTGCTAAATGCTAGGTGCTAAGTTAAGTGCCAAAGGCCATCAGCCAAGACTCAATCCAGGCGATTTTGCTGCAGTAACACATTTGTAACAAACATCTGATAGCGTCGATCCTATGAACCCACCGCAGCCTTTGGGCGAGCTGCCAAAACGTGTCACTTCAATTCCGACGCTCGCCAAGGGTGAGCATCAGCGGCAGCCAAGAGGCGTCATTGCGGCGCTGGAGAAGATCCGGCACTCGCGCCCGCGCAGCAGCCGCACGCCCGACGCTTTGTTCCGGTTCATCATCCTGCTTAGCGCAGCCTCGGTTTTCGGGATCGTAGTCCTGGTGGTGTGGGAATTGATTGCCAAGTCGCAGCTCTCGCTGCACCAGTTCGGCATCAAGTTCTTCTGGGGCCAGGATTGGGACCCGGTGAACGGCAGCTTCGGCGCGTTGCCCTTTATTTACGGCACACTGGTTTCGTCGTTTCTGGCGCTGCTGCTGGCCGTGCCGCTTTCCGTGGGCGTGGCTGTCTTCATTACGGAGATGTGCCCTCAGGGCTTGCGCGCCATCATTTCGTTCCTCGTGGAGTTGTTGGCGGCCGTCCCCAGCGTGATTTATGGCCTATGGGCGATTTTCGTGCTCGCGCCCTTGTTGCGCGACTACGTCGAACCGTTTCTGAGTAAGACCCTGAGCTGGACTGGTCTGTTTACCGGACCTGCTTACGGACTCGGCATGCTGGCAGCGGGAATCATCCTGGCGATCATGATCGTTCCCATCATCGCCTCGATCACGCGCGAGGTGCTGGTCGCCGTACCCCAGAACCAGCGTGAGGCCGTCCTGGCACTGGGCGCCACAAGGTGGGAGATGATTCGCATGGGCGTCCTGCGCAACGCCCGCATCGGTATCGTCGGCGGCATTATCCTCGGCTTGGGACGCGCGTTGGGAGAAACCATGGCCGTCACCATGGTGATCGGCAACCGTCCGGATATCGCGAAATCGCTGTTCGCGCCCGGCTACACCATGGCCAGCGTGATCGCCAACGAATTCAGCGAAGCCACTGGGGACCTGTACCTGAGCGCTCTGATCGAGATCGGTCTGGCGCTGTTCATCGTGACCCTCATCGTGAACGCCTTGGCCCGCCTGCTGGTGTGGAGCATCACCGGCGGACAGTCTGCGAGGGCTAATGCATAGCATTGCCGCCCCAGCTACAAAGCCGCTGAGTTTGGGGCGCAAGCTTGTCAACCATGGCGCGACCGCCTTCGCCATCCTCACCGCCATGCTCGTGCTCGTACCGCTGATGGCGATTTTCGTGTACCTGCTCATCAAGGGCGTGGGCGCGCTCAACTGGGCCTTCCTCACCCAGACCCCCAAGCCGGTCGGCGAAGCCGGCGGCGGCATGGCGAATGCGATCGTAGGCTCGGGGGTGATCCTGGCCATTGCCAGCCTCATCGGAATTCCGCTGGGAATCGGTTCCGGTATTTATCTCGCCGAGTACGGGCGCAACCGCTTCGGCGATATCGTGCGCTTCACCGCCGACGTGCTCAATGGCGTGCCGTCAATCGTGATCGGCATCGCCGCCTATTCGTTGGTAGTGGTGCCGCAGAAGCACTTTTCCGCTTTTTCCGGCGGGGTGGCGCTGGGTATCATGATGATTCCCACCGTCGCACGCGCCACCGAAGAGATGCTGCTGATGGTGCCGAATGCAGTACGTGAGGCGGCCTTCGGTTTGGGCATTCCCAAGTGGCGAACCACGCTGTCGATCACCCTGCGCACGGCTTCGGCCGGCGTGATCACCGGCTGTATGCTGGCCTTCGCGCGCGTTGCCGGCGAGACGGCGCCGCTGTTGTTTACCGCCTTCGGCAATCAGTTCTGGAACCTGAACCCCAACCAGCCTACGGCAGCCTTACCCCTGCAGATTTTCGTGTACGCCATCTCCCCGTTCGATGAGTGGCACAAGCAGGCCTGGGCGGGCGCGCTCATCCTGATCATTCTCATCGTTGGCGCCGTTGCGGCCGTGCGTGTCACCGTTAGCCGCGGAAGGTTGAAAGGGGCATAAAGCTCGCATGGGCGTTGCAATCGAAGTGCGGGAGCTGAACGCCTGGTACGGCAAGAACTTGGCGTTGAAGTCCATTGATATGAAGGTGCCCGCCAACCACGTTACGGCGGTGATCGGCCCGTCGGGTTGCGGCAAGAGTACCTTCGTGCGCTGCCTGAACCGCATGCACGAGACCATCCCTGAAGCCCGTGCCGAAGGCGACGTCAAAGTCGGCGAAATGGATGTCTACGGCGGCGGATCTGACCCGGTGGAAGTGCGCCGCCGAATTGGAATGGTGTTTCAGAAGCCCAACCCGTTCCCCACCATGTCCATCTACGGCAACGTGGCTGCGGGGCTGAAGCTGAACGGCTTCCGCAATCGCAAGCAGATGGACGAACTGGTGGAGCGGTCGCTAAGACTTGCCGCGCTGTGGGACGAGGTAAAGGACAACCTGCACAAGAAGTCTGGGGCCAGCTTATCCGGCGGACAGCAGCAGCGGTTGTGCATCGCGCGTGCTCTGGCGGTCGAACCCGAGGTGTTGCTGATGGACGAACCGGCTTCGGCGCTGGATCCTATCTCCACCAGCAAGATCGAAGAACTGATCTTCCAGTTGAAGCAGCATTACACGGTCGTAATCGTCACCCACAACATGCAGCAGGCGGCGCGCGTGGCCGAGTTGACCGGATTTTTTCTTATGGGCAGCCTGATCGAATACGATAAGACTGAGAAGATCTTCACCAATCCCGCCGACAAGCGGACAGAAGACTACGTGACAGGCAGGTTCGGATAATGCGCAGCCGCTTCCAGCAGGGTCTGGACGAATTGAAAGAAAAACTTCTCCGCATGGGCGGGTTGGCGGAACAGGCCATCGACCGCTCCACGGAGGCGTATCGCACGCGTGACGCCAAGTTCTGCCAGATGGTGCTCACCGGCGAAAATGCCATCAACGAGGCCGAGCGCGAGATCGATGAACTGGCGCTGGACCTGCTCGCCATGCAGCAGCCTATGGCGATTGACCTGCGCTTCATCCTGGCCGTGCTCAAGATCAATGCCGACTTGGAGCGCGTGGGCGATCAGGCGGTCAATATCGCGCAACGCGTCCTCGACCTGATCAGCGAGCAAGACGTGGATCTGCCGGTAGATATTCCCAAGATGGCAGACGCAGTCAGCACCATGGTGCAGCGCGCGCTGGAATCGTTTCTCGACGGCAAGGCCGAAGTCGCCGAAGCGGTGTTGCAGATGGATGGCATCGTCGATCGCATGAAGGACGAGGCCTTCGTGGTGCTGGTGCAGAAGATGCATGATGAGCCCTCCTGCGTGCGCCCGGCGCTGGACACGCTGCTCATCGCGCGCAACCTGGAACGTATCGCCGACCATGCCACCAACATCGCCGAAGATGTGATCTTCTGGGTGCGCGGCGCCGATGTGCGGCATGGCGGGGCGCACTATAGGGAATAGCCTGCACAATCCGTAGCCAAGAGTTGGCTGAGAAAGGACCTAGCGTTGAGGTAATGTTGCCCGCCCTCCATCCTTTCTCCCGTACAATTGCATCCATTCCACTGCTCTCGCTTTGCGAGCTCCGCTGTTTGATTCATGAAGCGACTTCTGACCCTAGTCCTTTGGTCAAGCATGCTGGTTGCCCAGAGCAACCGGGGCGAGCTTCGCATCACCGTGACCGATCCCAAGGGCCTTGCGGTCAAGACCTCCGTTCGACTCGTCAGCGAAGCCAATCAGTATGACAACGTTTTGACAACGATGGACGACGGAACATTGACCGTCCAGCGACTCTCGTACGGGCTGTACCAAATGACAATCGGTGTGCCTGGTTTTGCGCCGGTATCGCAGGCGATTGACATTCACTCCCCTATACCTGTGGAGCGTAAGATCGAGTTAAAGCTAGCTGGCACGCAAGAGTCCGTGACGGTTAACGCCCAGGACACTCTGCTCGATCCAGACCAAGCCGGATCGGTGAACCAGATTGGATCGCAACAAACCCAAGACCGCCTGACGGCGATACCGGGACGATCGATTCAAGACCTGGTGAACACGCAGCCCGGCTGGCTGTACGAAGGCAATGCGGTCTTGCATCCACGCGGCTCGGAGTACCAGACGCAGTTCGTAGTCGATGGCATTCCACTTACCGACAACCGCTCGCCCAGCTTCGGCCCGGAGGTTGCCGGCGGTGCCAACGATGTCGATTCCATGACGATCTACACCGCCGGGTTTCCCGCCGAATTCGGGCGAAAAATGGGCGGCGTGGTTGAGGTCAATACGCTACACGACCCCCAGCCCGGATTTCACGGGCAGTTTGTCCTCTCGGGCGGCAGTTTCGATAGCGCCGGAATATTTGCGCAGGGTCAATACACGTGGGAGAAGAATGTTCTCGGCTTCAGCGCTTCGGGAGCGCAGACGGACCACTATCTGAATCCGGTCGTTCCCGAGAACTACACCAATAGCGGAACCATCGGCGACTTCTCCGTTAATTACCAGCGGGATCTGACCCCGAACGACCGGCTGAACTTCATTGCTCGCTATGGACTGTCGCGCTATCAACTGCCCAACGAGATCGTGCAGCAGACGGGGTGTTATGCCCCCGGGCAGGCGCAGGGACCGCCCTGCCAACGACAGAATGCGAACAACTTCGAGACCATGGGGATCGTTAGTTACCGGCACATCTTCTCGCCGAATGTTCTCGCCGATTTTCGCGGCATGCTGCGGAACAACGGCAACGATTTCTACTCCAACGACCTGTCGACGCCGATCATTCTGTTTCAGCACAACTGGTTCAATGAAGGCTATTTCTCGGGAATCGTCACCGTCGATCACGGGCGCAATCAATGGAAGATGGGCGTAGAGTCGGACAATACCTTCCTGCACGAGAATTTCTATTACAAGATTACCGACCCGACACAGTTTGACGACGATACCGCGCTCACTTTCAGCTTCCCCGGCGCCTATCCGAGCCAAGGCCAGCGTCCCGATCTTGAGCAATCCGCATTCGCGCAGGACCTGATCCGCATGGGCAATTGGGCCGCGAATCTGGGGCTGCGTTACGACCACTACCAGCTCGTCGTCAACAAGCAGGCGGTCGAGCCCCGCGTTGCCATCGCGCGCTATTTTCCCGCTATTGGCTTCATAGCTCACTTTGCCTTTGACCGCATCTTCCAGACGCCTTCCTTCGAGAATCTGCTTCTCGCCACTTCTTTTGAAACGGCATTTATCAATCCGACCATTCTGCGTTTGCCGGTGCTTCCTTCCCAAGGCAACTATTACGAAGCTGGAGTAGCAAAGGCCTTCGGCAACAACCTGCGCATTGACGTCAACTACTATCTGCGCAAAGTGGCCAACTACGCCGACGATGACCAGATCGAAAACACGACCATCAGCTTTCCCATCGCGTTCCGAAAGGCCATCATTTACGGAGCAGAAGGCAAGATAACCGTGCCGCAATGGCACAAGATTTCCGGCTTCGCCAGCTACTCCTACATGGTCGGCAACGCGTGGTTCCCGGTGTCGGGGGGACTGTTTCTCGGAGATGATGCGCAATCGGCGATCAGCCAAACGACCGGCCACTTTCCCGATTCGCAGGACCAGCGCAACACCCTGTTCACGCGCTGGGTCTATCAGCTCACATCGCGCTTCTGGTTTGCCGGCGGCATTCAATACGGCACCGGCTTACCTTTCGACTTCCAGGGCACCGAGCAGGAGGCTCTGCAGGAATACGGTCCCGAAGTCATCAGCCGCATCAACTTTGCTCGAGGACGCATTGATCCTTCGTTGCTGGTCAGCGCGTCCGCCGGCGTCGACGTGTACAAATCTGACCGGATGAATGTGCGCTATCAGATCGACGGTCAGAACCTGACGAACACGCTCGATGTGATCGACTTTGGCGGGCTGTTTTCCGGCAACGCGATCGGCCCTCCGCGCAGCTTCGCCATGCGCCTCACCACAAGTTTCTGATCACGGTTTGCGGAACAGCCCGAAGTAGATCTTCAGAAGCCGCGAGCGTTCTTCCCGCGGCCGCGGTTGCTGCCACTCCCAAATCTGCCGCTCGGAGGCGCGTAGGAGCTGCAGAAATTCACCGTCGCCGAGGCATCGTTTCGTCAGAAGTTCGCGGGACTTCTCCCGCATGCCATGCCGGTGGCGAAGTGCTGCCGCCAAACCCCTCACATACGCCGCAGTACCGCCGTTCCTGATCGCAAACATCATCCACAGCAATTGATATCCGATGATGCGCGGCAGCAGCCGACGCAAAACCGGCCACGGATAATCCTTCATCAGCAGCCAAATCTGGTTGCGCGTGATCAGCTCAATCACGCGCGGATGCAGCGGCCCGCCGAATGTCGCGCTACCGGCGTGGTAGGCAACTGCGTTGGGCAGGTAAAGTCCGCCGTAACCGAGTAACTGCACACGCAGCGCAAGGTCGAGATCGTCGAGATAGGCAAAGAACTCGGGATCAAGGCCGCCGACGGCGAGGAATGCTTCGCGCCGATAGAGCACGGCCGCGCCACAACCGGCCAGCACCGGCATGGCGCGATCGAACTGCCCCTCATCGCGATCCATGTGTCCCAGACGGTAGCTTGCACCCGACATCAGCATCGCGTCTCCGGCGCCATCCAGATGCGTATGCTCGGTCGCACGCAGCAGCTTGCCGGTAGCGAAACCGAGCTTCGTATTGCCCTCCAGCGCGCCGGCGAGAATCGCGAGGTAGTCCGGTTCCAGCTCGACGTCATTGTTCAGCAGCAGAACATAGCGCGACGCGCTCGCAGCCACCGCGCGATTGATGGATCCGGTTGTGCCCTCGTTGACCGGCAGCTCAATGCGTCGCGTGTTGCGCGGAAGTGGATCGGGCAGCATCGCTCCCGCGCGCGCTTCATTCTCGACCACGATGATTTCCCATTGCTCCGCAGGCAAAGTCTGGTGCTGAATCGAAGCAATGCAGCGCGCCGTTAGGTCAGGGCGATGGAGCGCCGGGATAGCGATGGCGACGGTCTTCACGCAGTTCTGCTCGCGATTGTACACAGGGCAAAGCGAGACGTTGCTATCCAGCAGGCGGACTAGAGGAACACAACGAGGAACAACGTGAGAAGCAGCGGCCGTTTATGGCCCGCGGCAGGTGGCGACGTATACCGGGGGTGGAAACCGGTTTTTCGCGAGCAAGTTCGAGACATTTTTCCGCACCCTGGCTTGGCCCGTGGTCCCTATGCTTTCTTCGCGGGCCGTGAACTCGCTTCATTCCGCTTTTCTCTGCAGGATATGAAGGCACCAGTGCGAGGCTCGGGGCGGACTATGGTCTACGATCTCCTCACCGGGGTTGACTATAGTGACGCTCTTAATCTCCCGATAGTAGTCCGAGATGTAGCTCTTGGCCCAGGCGAAAAGCAGGTTCAGCTTGGGCGATTCCTCCGACCAGGACTCGCTGACGTCCACGTAAACCAAATATTCGGGCTTCGCCGTTTCGATTTCGTTGGCCATCTCCTCCTGCATGGAGACCGCATACGGCTGGTTCTCCTGCATGGGATAGGTGTAGATATACCCGGTGGCGGAATGGCGATGAGCGTAAAAATAGATCTCCGGCTCGGAACCAAGGACGGCGATGCGCGCCGACGCCGGCGACTGCTCGCGAAGATATTCTCCAACCCGCGCCGCCTCGGGGAACGGGCTTGCGCGATAGATATATCGGGTCAGAGCGTCAGGGCTCATGCCGAAGAAGAAGTTCCTCTGTTGGAAGATCGAGTAGCAGAAGACCAGCAGGAACAAACAAGCGGGGGCCAGGCGCAACCCTCGTATTGAATCGTGAGTCGTAATCTTGAGCGTCGCATAGCCGATAGCAGCGCCGACGAGAAGCGAAACTGCGGGAAGTATGAGAATGAAGTAGTGCGGGCGAAAACGGAATCCAATACTCACGCCTAGCAAAGAGAAAACGAGAAAATTTGTGAGAAAGAAAGTATTCTTTTTCGCGGCCGAGGACCAAAGAAATGCGGTCAGCCCCAGCCCAGCCAAGACCCACAATCCCAATCCGGATTTCACAGCGTGGCGAAAAGCCTGCCAAGAACTGGGTACGGCCCACGACAGAGGAAAGGCTGTTGCGTACTTGGCCGCATAGGAAAAAGTCCAGAACCAGAACTTCTGAAAAACTCCGGCCTTGTATAGAAGGGCACACGTTATCGCAAACGGCAGCAGTGACCCGGCCAGAAATATAAGCACACGCCGAATCCGTCCAGCGTAGTGGCGTTGCTCGCCCGGACTTGTCCGCAGCAACCAGACTGCAGCAAAAATCAGGAACACAAATCCTGGCTGCTTCATCAGGAACGCCAATCCGAACAGAACCCCGGCGCCAAACACCAGCCAATCATTCTTGTTTCTCGTGGCGTGCAGCAGCATGAGGACCCCTGCACTCGCGGCCAGCACCACAAAATGCGTCGCGTGCCCGGCCAGGCCCAAAACGTAAGGGCTGGTTGACAGCAAGGCATAGGTCGCGCCGCTCGCCACTCCGGCAATCGAGCCCAACAGGCGTCGGGCGATCAGAAAGACGATGAGGGTCTCGCAAGCATTCACCAGCGTCAGGCCAAGATGAATGCCGGAGGAGGTTTGTCCAAATGTCGCGAGGATCAACGCGTACGCGGCGTAGGTGCCGGGCAGCTTCATGTTGTAAGCAAGTTGGTAGGGAGGAATGCCTTGCAGGATAAGCTGGCCGGCATACGCGTACTCGCCTTCATCGCGTTCCAGCGGCATGGAACGGAGGCGAAATCGTATCAGGGCGAAGAGCAGCAGCGTCAGCAACAGCAATGCATAGCCGACCGTGCGGGCAACTCTGCGGCTTCTCCTCGGCCCGCGGATAGCAGGCAATGGCGGTGACGAACCGGCAGAAGTTTCCTCGCGCAGCACGGAGGCATTCTACTCGATGCCACACGCGGCCTGACTTCGAAAGGATCTCCGTAAGCGATAGCCAAGCAAACAAAAAGGACGGCGTTTTCCGCCGCCCCGCAAAGTTCGCAATGAAAATTTCTTAGTCGCCGCTGCACGCGACTGCAACAGGCTCCGCCTCCGCCACTTTGGGAGTGATCTCAGGCACGCGCGCCGAGCCGAGTTTCGGTAGTTTCACATCCCAGGCAAGCCCGAGCCATTCGAGCCCCTTGATGCCATACCAGTTCAAGTCGAACTCATACCATGCAAGCCCATGCCGCGCCGATTGCGGATGCGCGTGATGATTGTTGTGCCAGCCTTCGCCGAAGCTGATGTAAGCCACCCACCAGAGATTGCGCGAATCGTCGGTGGTGGCGAAGCGCTTCGAGCCCCACATGTGCGTGCCCGAGTTCACGAACCAGGTTGCGTGGAGCAGGAAGACAGTACGCAGAAATAATCCCCACATCAGTACCGACCATCCGCCGAACGCCAGCAGAATGACACCCAGCGCCGTGATCGGCACCCAGTGATACTCGCTGATCCAGAGATGAAATTTGTCCTTGCGCAGATCGGGGACATAGGCGAGCAGTTCGGTACTCTTGTTGTGAAAGGTTTGGCCGGTAAGGATCCAACCCATATGCGCCCAGAAGCCGCCATCGCGTGGCGAGTGCGGATCGCCCGGCTTGTCGGAGAGCTGGTGATGCACGCGATGCGTGGCCACCCAGAAGATCGGGCCGCCCTCCAGCGCCAGCGTCGCGCACACGGTCAGAAAGTACTCCACCCACTTCGGACATTTATAGCCACGGTGCGTGAGCAGCCGGTGATAGCACATGCCGATGCCGAGGGCCCCCGCTACCCAGTACAGAAATAGTGCGATGAACAGGGCCTTCCAACTGAACATGAACAGCGCCACGATTGCGCCGACGTGGAAGACGATCATGAAGGAAGTAGTGAGCCAGTTAATGCTGGTGTCTTTGACGGTAGGTTGAGCGACGTCTTGCTGAGCCATGTTTCCCCTGACTTGCTGGAGTGCCGGTGCGGAATGAGACGCGAACCGGCAGATTCAGACTAGCAACTCAAGGGAGTTCCGTTTGTAATAGTTTTGTCAGTGATGTGACGAGCCGCCGCTCTGATGCCTAACAAGAGTTGAGTTTCACCACAGAGGCACAGAGGAAAAGAGGCTGGTTGGAGTGAACCAATCATTCTCTCTTTCTCTGTGCCTCTGTGTCTCTGTGGTGAGGTGGTTCTTGGTCGCACCGCGGTACTGCCGGAGTTGAATCAGAAGTCCTTGTGGTACCGCCCGTCCAAGCTGAAGCCGCCGTTCTGGTCGCGCACGCCGCTCACAGACCACTTGTGATTGAGCTGGTACTGCAACTGCACCGCCGAGTACTGGGTGGTGGTCACGTCGGTGGAGAACGTCACATACAGTTTGCTGGTAACGCGCTGGCGCACGGTGAGGCGCGCGCCCTGCTGCTGATCACCCACAGTGGAACCGAGTTGCGGGTCGAGGGAAATCTGCGAGACGCCCAGTGCCTTTTGCAAACGATTGGTAACCTGGCTGCTGACCTGGGATGCAATCAGCGACTCGGCGCCCAACGTGGTCGACTGCGCCGGCGCCGCATTGGCCGCCTCTTCCGTGCTGCCGAAGGCGATCAGGTGAATGATGTCGGCCTGCGACAGTGCGGGATCGGAGGTGTAATTGGTTTGCAGGCGGTCGAATGGCCCGCGGAAGTGCAGGGCGATGTTGTACTGCTGAATCGTCGTGTTGACTTGCAGGTTGACGACTGGCTCCGTCTCGACGGTGTTGAGGAAGGCAATGGTTCCGGCTTGCACCGTATAGCGGTTGCCCAGCGCGATCACGTCGCCACCGGTGAGATTGACGCGCCCCACAATCACGGGATCGACCGCTGTGCCGATGACGCGCAGGTTGGCGTCACCCTGAATGCTTACCGTCGGACTCACTACGTTCAACTCCGAGGTGGAACGCACAGCTACGTTCAGCTTCAGATTGTCGGCGAAGCCCCCGGTCGAAGGCGGAGATGCCACTCCTCCGAACTGCGTTACGAAATTCATAAGGTCGAAACCGGGAGTGAATGAGACGCTGTTGACGTTCAGCTGCCCACTCAACAGCGCCGAGTCGGTGGTGCCGGTCATGGCGAGGCTCACACCCAGGTCCGTGCGCACGGTTGGGGGATAGAGCAGTCGCAGATCGCTGCCTTTCAAAGCCAGATTGAATTGCACCGCCGGCCGGTAGGCAACACCGCCCGACGCGGTGACGGTCCCCCCGCCGACATAGCCCGTGAACTGCGAAATATCCAAGCGGTCGCCGCGTAGAATGAGCACGCCGTTACCGTTCGAAAGTCCGATAGGAGCGTCAGGCGTGGAAAAGCTGGCCTTCACGATGCGAATTTGGCCTTCGATATTGTCCCCGGGCTTCTGACCCGCGGCGTTGATGTCGAACTGAAGCTGGCCGCCGCTGGCGAGCGTCGGATCGAAGACCTCGGCAATGGCGAGATTGATTGCCCCTTGCACCTGCAGCGTGGCGGGCCCGTTGCCGCTCAGCGGCATTTGTCCCTGGAAGCGTAAGTCGGTGTCCGTGCCCTTGATTTCGCCCGGCTGCAAGGAGAGCACGCCGTCCGTGTAGTCGGCGGTAATGGGCCTGACTGCTGCAATCTGCAAATTAGCCGGCGGCGCCCCTGCGCTCGTTGCTGCGCGATAGTTGACCGCCAGAGTGGGAATGTTCAAATGCGCCTGCAGCAGTGCTTTATTTTTCAGCGGTCCGCGTACGGTCGCGTGAATCTCGGTCTGCCCGCTCACGGCGGCGGCCTGCGACGGCGCATATGCAGCCAGGATCGGCTGGAGCGGAATAACCGGAGTATCCAGCGCGAGATCGGCGTAGTAGTCGCCGGTGAGAGCGACGTTGCCCTGTGCCTTCAGCGGTGTATTCGCGACCTGCGATGTGAGCGCAAACCTGACCTGGTGGTTCGCGACACTGCCCTGGAAATTCACATCGCGAATCTGCTGCTTTTGCACCGTCAATTGGGGGATGGTGAGCGAGGCGATTGCTTGCGGATCTTTCAGCGTGCCACGCCCGCTCGCGTTCAGGTTCAAGGTGCCGCTGACTTGTAGGCCGCGCTCCCGCAAAATCTGCAACTGTTGTAATTGAATGTTGGTCGCCTGCAGAACGGCGTCGTAGCCTTCCTGCTTGGGATAATACGTGAGCTGCCCCTGCGCGGTGCCGGCGCTACTGCGGACGAGCAGGTTGCTGTGTACGGTATCACCGTTTCCCTGGAAACGCGCTTGCGCAAGCTGCACCGGCTGGCCGGCGATGTGGGCGTTGTGCAGAGTAAGGTCGCCCTGGCCTATGGGGTTCAGCTCGCTGCCGTGCGCGGCAATATTCGTATTTAGCGTTCCGCTGACCGGAGTGCTGAGATTGGCTGCGCGCGCCAGCTCCGCAACGGAAACCTGTGTCGCACTGATATTCGCCGTGAACGGGCTAGTGGGAAGGTGAGACCAATCATGCAGGCCGGTCTGCAGGTTGAACGTCACATGCCCCTGCTGATTGGCAAGCTCGAGGTTGCCGTTGTGCAAGGACACTTGCGACGGACTGGCTTGCACAGCAGCACGCAGCGAGCGAAATGCGCTGCCACGAACCTGCAGGTTCCGGGCGTTCAGTTGTCCCGCAATTTGCGGCGCGCTGGTCGTGCCGCGTACCGTGCCATCGAAGGTTGCCATGCCGTGCAGGTCGAGCGGTTGCGATGGCGGACTGAAGAGGTCGGCGACCGTTTCCAGCTGGTGCAGATCGTTGGCTTGCAGCCGCACCTGCAGCGCGGAGTGCTCGCTCACCGTGCCATCCAGAGTGAGCAAGGTCTGGGGCATTTGGACGTAGCTCTTGGCCAGAGCAATTTCCTGGGTGCGGCCGTTGTAGCGAGCGTGCAGCTCGGCATTGAGCGGCACGGAGCCGGTTCCTGCGCCGGCTTTCGTGGGAGCGACGTTGGCCTTCGCGAGCGCGTCGGCACGCAGCAGAACGTTCTCAAAGCTGCCGTTCCAGGTCGCTTCGGAATTAGCGTTCACCTGGCCGGAAATGGCGACTTGCTTTAGGCTCACGGCATGGGCGAGGGCCTTGAGGTCGGCCAGGGAAATGCCGCGAATGTTTGCCACGACGTGTCCCTGCTGATTCCCCATAACGTTCCGGACGGTCGCATTGGCACGAAAACTCCCGCCCAGCAGTTGCGCGCTCACGCCCCGCAATTCCACATTGCCGTCGGCAAAGGTGTAGTCCGCATCCAGATCGCGAATCTCGGTTCGCAAACTCGCGGTGCGGACCTGCAGCACGCGGCTATGTACCGTGCCCTGCAAGGAAGTTGTGTCGAGCGCGGGCCGACCGGGGGCGCTATTGTAATCCGCCATGCCGTTGACGACAACGACGCCACGAGGCACATTCGGCTGGTGCATCACGTTGCGCAGCTCGGCGAGAGAGAGAATGACGATGTACTTGGCATGCACACGGGGGCTGGCGTAATTGTCCAAGGACGCGTTCAGCAGGACCTGTGATGAACCACTGGTCAGCTTGACATTGCTCAGTGTCATGCCATCGCGGCCGGCATTGAATTGCGCGTTCAGGTTATGCGGAACCGGGGCATAACTGCCGTATTGCAGATGACCGTCGCGATAAGACAACGTGCCGAAATATTGGCCCTTGTGGGCGGCATTGTAGCTGGACTGAAACTGCAGCTCCCTCAGATCGGCGTACAGCGGGGTCTCGCGATCGTTGTAGTAAATGACCCCACGGTCCAGCACGACATGGCGAATGGCGAGGTCGAAGACATTCGTGTTGGAATTGCCGCTGGGCTGCATGGTCGGAAGATTGGTCTGCCCGTTAGCGGCTACGATGAGATCGGCGACGGGGTGATCAACGGTGACGCGATCAAGATTCCACTGCCGATGCAGCATCGAGATGATGCGCACGCCCAGTCCAATGTGATCCACGGCCAACAATGGCCGGCCCGCGCCGGGACCCACGCCATCGACGGTGACCCCGTACATGTCGAGAGCAGGCGGCGACAGATGCAGTGCGAAATTCTGAAGCTGCACCCGCGTGTTGAGCGCCGCGCTCGCTTTCGTCTCCGCCACGCCGAGGACGTAATCGTGAAACTTCTGGCTGTGCAGCAGAACATAGATGCCAATGACCACAACGATGATCAATGCCAGGAGAAGGCCTGCCGTCCAAGCCACGACGCGCTTCCAGCGTGGACGCTTGTGCCGCGGTACCAGGTACGGTTTCTCAGGTTCATGCGGAGGAAGTCCCAGATCTCGAATAGCCATGGCTAAAATGCCTGCCCCAAGGTGATGAAGTACTGCGTGGGATTGAGTCCAGGAACCGGATTCAGGTTGCGTCCGACGTCGATGCGAATGGGACCGACCGGGGTCGCATAACGGAGTCCGATGCCGACACTGTTGCTGTAAAGCGAAGTAAAGTCGTGAAAGCCAATGGTCGGAAAAACGTTCCCGCCGTCGTAGAAGGTGACGATTCCCAGGCCGTCTTTAATCATGTTGAGTGGAAACCGCAGCTCGCTATTCAGGATGAGGAGTTCGTTGCCGCCTCGCGGCACGGTGATCTTGACGCAGGTTGCGGGATCGCTGGGATTGCCGCACGCGGGAATGACCTCTTGGGGCCCGGCGCCATCCAGCGGAAAACCGCGCAACGTGCTGCCGCCGCCGGCAAAGAATGCAGAACTGAGAGGCACCTCACTGCCGTTGAATGGGTGTTCCAGACCTACGCGAATGCTGTTCGCCCAGATAATGCCGGTCTGATGCAGGTTCTTGTAGTACGCCGTCTGGCCGAGAAACTGGCCAAAGCTGAAATTCGATCCCAACCAATATGGGCTTACGGCCAACTGGTAATTCTGGTAAACGCCCTTGTGAGCGTCGAGCACGTTGTCGCGCGTGTCGTGCACCCAGGTTGCGGACAGGGTAGAAAGATGAACGTTCAACTGGTTGGCGGGCACCAGTTCCGGGATCAGCAGGTTGCTGATGCGTGTGAGCTGAAAGCTGTACTGCAAAGAGAGGTGTGTCGTCTTTTGCGCCTCCGCCGTCTTCCCCAACGCCCTCTGAAACTGATAACCGAGACTGCCAAGCCGATCGGTAAAGATGGGGTTTTCCCCGTCGTGTTCCCCGGAAAGAATGGCGCTGCTTGTCCACCGGCTTCCCAAGAAAAATGGATCGGTGTAGGTGAGGCTGCCGCGCTGGTCCAGGCGTCCGGCAAAGGCGCTGAAGTTCAGCGTTTCGGCGTGGCCACGCATATTGCGGCGGGTGTACTCGAAGGTTCCGTCGGGGCCCCAAAAGGTCTTTTGGCTGGTCTTGAAGGTGTTGGGCAAGCCCACCGGCGGGATTCCAGGGACCGCGACTGTGCCGTTGGGTATCGCGCCTCCGCGGTTGAGCACCTGGAACCCGAAGCCGTACACGATGGAGTTGCGCTTGCTCTCATGGACCTTGACCACAACATCTTCGTTGGTCTGGTCGGTGAGGGGAGTCCTGGGATCGATCTGGGCCCAGTCGAAGATCCCCAGGTTGTAGAGCCGGTTCTCGGAGCTGAGCATCGCGTTGTAGCTGAGCGGCTGATCCGGGGTGATCTTCACCTGTTTGTTGATCAACGATTGCTTTGTGTGTCTGCGTCCGTCAGTGATGACGGTCGCGGTAATCACCTGCGGGCCTTCGCTGATCTGGTAGGTAACGTCCATCTCGTGGGCCGTGCCGGGCACGGGCGTGGCTTTCGCCCGAAACGCGGCATTCAAGTAGCCTGCCGTCAGATAGTGGGCCATGATGAGGCTGCGGTCTTTGGCGACGAGTTGCTGCGAATACGCTTTGCCCGTCCCGAGATTGAGGCCGTGCGGTGCGAACTGCGATTCGGGCACGCTGTTATTGCCCTCGATGGTCAGCTTGCGGACGGTGGTGAGCGGCCCTTCCGTCACCTGAAACACGATGTCCACCTTTCCATTGCCGGCCGAGACATGGGGAACTACCTGTGCTTCGCTGTATCCCGCGGCCTGGTAGGTGTCGGTCAGGTTCTGCGCGCTTGCCCGCACCAACTGTTGGCTGTATGTGCCATGCGAGAAGAACAGCCAGCTTGCCTCATCGACGCTGACGTGCGACCGCAGTTCTTTGCCGGTGAAGTGGTGATTGCCCTGGAACGCGACTTGCTTCACCTTGAAGCGGCCATCCTTGTGGATGTCATAGACGATCGACAGGCCTAACGCGGTTTGCTTCTGGGTCACGTCAACCTTGGCGTCGAAATACCCCTTCTTTTGGAAGTAGGAGAGGATGTTCTCCCGGCCCTCGCGAATGAGTTCGTCGTTGACGGCGTTTTCCGCATAGATCGGCACCAGACCCTGGAGCGTGTGCGGGTGAAAGATACCGTTGAGTTTTGCGCCGGTAGTCTGGATATAGATCTTCTGCCCGGTTTCGATACGGAAGGTAATATCGGCCAGATTAGTGTTGGCGTCGTACTCCGCCGAGATTAACTTCACGTTCCCGGCGATGTAATCCTGTTTTACCAGCGCCGACTGCAAATACTTGGTAGCACCCTGCAGCCGCGAATAGGAGTACGTCATGCCGGGCTTCAGTGAGTCGCCGCGCAGGCGCGCCATAATGGAGCGCAACCTCTTCTGCAGATAAGCGGTCTGCTCCGGAGTTGAGCCTGCGAGAGTGACTTGCCCGATCCTGGCGCGCTCGCCGAGATAGCTGCGAAACAACACGTTCACCAGGCCGTGCTCTCTATCCTCGGCCAGCTCGGAGCGCACCTCGGCCTTGAAATAGCCGTGCTGGCGGTAGAAGTTCACCAGCGCATCTTCGGCCTGCGTGATGTCGCTTGCCGAGTACGGCATCTGGGCGTTGTAATTGGCTACCTGCAGGAGGCGCGTGTAAGCGAACTCCTTGAGCGCGCCGGGAAACTCATACATTCCCACGTAAATGGCCGGCCGCAGCACGAAGAGCACCTGCACGCCGTCGGCGGAGGGCTGCAGGTCCACCTTCACATCGTGAACTCCGGAATGCTCTTTTAGCGCGGCGACGCTGCTATTGACATCCTGCGAGCGGAGAGGTTTGTTCGGCTCGACCGCAATCAGGTTCTCTACGCTACTGAACGTAATGTCGGGACGGCCAGCAATGTCGACCGAAGAGACGTTCTGGCCGGCGTAGGAAGACACCCCCAAGCTGGGGAAGCCTTGCGCGCTGGCCTCTTCACAAAAGACCAGGAGAATAGACAATGCCGCCAGCAATCGTAAAAAAAAACGGACCAGCATAGGCCAGGGGCCGCCTCTAGGATCGTTCGTACCCGCACTCGTGGGTTTGGATGCGAATTCCTGCTGAAGAGCGGCTTGCAGAACAGCGCGTTGTTTACAAATGGCGGCGTTCCAGAGCTGCGGCAGGCGCTGCGCGCACGCTGCAACTTGATCTTTTCGTTCTGGATTCGCACAATCTATGTTTGGTGTTCTTGCAGCAATGTAAACGCGTCCTGTCTTGCACCCTACTGGTGCTTTCAATTGCGGGTGCCACCTGCTCAAGCGCCGATCGAATCGCAGCGGCGGGCGTTTGCACTGCCTGCATACGCGGCAACCTCGACTACCTCGCCGGGCCGGAGTTGCGCGGGCGCGGCAGTGGGACCGTCGACGAGCATCATGCGGCGCAGTACGTTGCGCGCAAACTGAAGGAATACGGGCTAGCGTCCGCGGCTGGATCCGCCAGTTACATCCAGACCGCGAATACCACTTCACGCGGCGGTCGAATTCACCACACCTGGAATGTGCTGGCGAAGATCGAGGGGGCCTCGCAGCGCGACCAGATCATCCTGCTCAGCGCCCACCTCGATCACCTTGGGACCAGGAATGGCAAAGTTTATCCGGGCGCGGACGACGACGCGTCGGGCACGGTCGCAGTGATGGAGTTGGCCCGGACGTTAGCTAAAGAGCCGCCGCCCAGGCGCACTGTGGTGTTCGCGTTGTGGGGCAGCGAAGAGGCCGGACTGCTGGGTGCGCGCTATTTTCTGAAACATCCGACCTTCGATTTGCACCGCATCGTTGCTAACCTGGAGTTCGAGATGATCGGGCGCGCCGACCCCATGTTGAAGCCGGAGCAACTTTGGCTAACCGGTTGGGAGCGCACCAATCTCGGGCCTGAATTGGCGAGACATGGCGCGCAGTTGGTCGGCGACCCGCATCCGCAGCAGAATTTCTTTACACGCTCCGACAATTACGCGCTGGCGCGCGACGGCATTATCGCGCAGACCGTATCCAGCTACGGCTTGCACAAGGATTATCATCAGCCCACCGACACGCCAAATCGGATTAACTGGCAGCACTTGGACAGCGCCATCGGGTCGATGATTGCCCCGATCGATTGGCTGGCCAACAGCAGCTTTGCACCGCAGTGGAATGCCGGTCAGCGCCCATAAGTAGCGTACTGGCTCGTCTTCGCGCCGGCTCCCGAAACCGCAAGATTCCCAAAGTGGTTCTCCCGCCTTCGGCTGCGCAAAAAGCCAATCTCCCTGCCCGTTCAGCCGATATATGATTCAAAGGGAATTGGTGTTCCCTGTCTTCCGACCCTCAGTTGGGAAGTGGAATGGCTGTTTTGACCGAAGCCGTGGAGATCGGAATACAGGCGTGCACCACCGAGCCGCATGCCAGTGCACTTCCCCCCGTCCTTCTGCCTGAGCCTGCAGGCGGCCCGTCCAACGAAAACCGCCAGCCGCCAAATCCCAAACTCCCGGACAGCCGCTGGCTCATCATCCGGCTGGCATTGTCCTTCGCGCTGCTGATTGGCATTATGCTCTGCCAGGGCGCGTGGGTCAGCCGTCGCGCCCTGAGCGCCGACCTGCAATTGCGGGGAGCGCTTTCCAGGCAAACAGCAAAGTTGGAATTGACACATGAGGCGCTGCTGCTTTCCGCCAGCAACAATCGCATGGTCATGCAAATCCTGGCACAGAGGAGTGCCACGCCGGAGTTACTGGCCCGTAGGAGCCGAAACTCGCAACAGATTGTGGCGATTATGTCCCAGTTGGAGACCGAGTGCGATAGCGATAAAGAGAAGGAATTGGTTCGAGCGGTTGAGCAGAAACGGCTGCCTTATGTGAACAGTTACCAGCGCGCGCTTCGGGTTCTTTTGGAAGAAAAGGACCAGAGAAGTGCGCAAAGCATAATGTTCGAGGAGGCCATGCCGGCGCTGTTCGCCTATCGTGAGGTCTGGAACGAGCTGGCCAGCTTCGAATTGCAGAGCGTGACCGCCTTGGCGGAACAGCGCACCCAATATGACAGGGCCACGCGGCGCATCGGTCTGACGCTGCAGGCACTTGCCGCCTTGTTGGCCGCGATCATCGCCACGTTTACCACCAATGCTATGGCGCGAGACCTGAAGCTGCGCTTCCGCATGCAGCGCAAACTGATGGCTTTGAATGCCGAGCTGGAACAGCGCGTAGCCCGTCGCACAGAAGAACTAGGCCGTGCCGAGCAGCAGTTGCGCGAGTCGCTGGCGGAAACTCAGAGCTATGCGAGAGAAATCGAGGATGTCAACGAACTGGCCAAGCTTCTGCAGTGCTGCCTCACCCTCGAAGAAGCGCACCAGCAATCTTCTCGCGTCCTGGCAGCATTCTTTCCTGCCGGCGCGGTATTGATGCTGAACTCATCGCGGAATCAACTTGAGGTCGCACTCAGTTGGGGCGAGGCCTCCAGCCGCGAAGGCCCGTTTTCCCCGGAGAGTTGTTGGGGTCTGCGTAAAGGTGACCTTCATCTGGCCGGACCGCACTGCCAGAATCCAGTTTGCGGCCACTGCGATGCAAACGCCAAGCGCTGCCACATCTGCATTCCCATGATCGCGCAAGGCGCTCCGCTGGGTGTTCTCACCATCGACGACGACAGTGCCTGCAATGGCCACCGCGAGTCTCCCGCGTTCCAGCGCAAGCTGAAACTCGCGCACACGCTGGCAGAACAGATTTCTCTGGCTTTTGCCAATCTTGCTTTGCGCGAGACGTTGAAGTATCAGTCGGTCCGCGATCCGCTGACCGGGCTGTTCAATCGGCGCCACATGGAAGAGATGCTCGATCGCGAGCTGCGCCGAGCCGCGCGCAAGGCCATGCCGGTCGCCGTTCTGATGATCGATATCGATCAGTTCAAGCGCTTCAACGACACCTTCGGACACGAGGCGGGAGATCTGGTACTGCGGGAATTCGGCTCGCTGCTTAAAATGCATATCCGCGGCGGCGATGTCGCCTGTCGCTATGGCGGAGAGGAATTTCTGCTGATCATGGCCGAGACCGACGTCAGCGACGCACGCCAGCGCGCGGAATCCTTGCGGGCGCAGGTGGCCACCCTGCCTATCCGCCATCGCGGTGAGACGCTGCGCCAGCTCACCGTTTCCATCGGAGTCGCCGTTTTCCCAGCCAACGCAAGCTCAGCGGCACAACTCATCAGCGCCGCCGACGGCGCCCTCTCCCGCGCCAAACATCAAGGACGCGACCGGGTGGCTGTAGCCGAATAAGGTACCGCTACTGACTACTGCTTACTGGCAATTACTGGCTACTGGCTACTGAGCACTGCTCCTTCCAATTCCTGCGACAGGCTCTCCCATTCGCTCATGATGGTTTCGAGTTCCGCACGGCGCTGGGCCAGCAGAGCGGTCCACTTGGCGGTCTCTTCCACGCTGACGAAGGACTGCAACTCACGTTCGCATTCGGCAATGTCATGTTCCAGCCCGGCAATACTTTGTTCCACCTGCTGCTGCCGGTCCTGCAGTTGCTTTAGTTTCATCGGATTGACGCGCTTTTTCGACTGCGGCTTCGGTGGCCTGTACCCGGGCACATCCGACAATGTGGGAGTGGGGCTTCCGGTGCCGTTGCCGCCCGCAGCTGCTCCGCCGGCCTGTTCTCGCTGCTTGCGCCATAGATAATCCTCGTAATTGCCCGGAAAAACTTCGATGCGTCCGCCGCCGATCTCGAAGACGCGCGTCGCCAGTTTGTCAATGAAGTAACGATCATGCGAAACGAAAACCACGGTGCCGTTGTATTTTTCCAGCGCCTCCAGCAGCACGTCCTTGGCTCGCATATCGAGGTGGTTGGTCGGCTCGTCCAGCAACAGGAAGTTCGAAGGATGCAGCAGCATGCGCGCCAGCGCATAACGATTGCGCTCGCCGCCGGAGAGCACGCCGATCGGCTTGAAGACGTCGTCTTCGGAGAACAGGAAGCAGCCCAGGACGCCACGCAGCTCAACCGTCGATTTCTGCGGCGCGACCTCGGAAAGATCGTCCAGCAGGCGCCGCGACGGGTCGAGTTCCTTATATTGGTCCTGCGCAAAGTAGTCCGGTTCGACGTTGTAGCCGAGCTTGAGCTCGCCCTCGGTTAGTGGCTCAATGCCGGTCAGCAGCTTGATCAGCGTTGATTTCCCTGCCCCATTCACGCCCACCAGCGCAATGCGATCGCCGCGCTGGATAGTGAAATTCACGTCGCGAAAGACTTCCTTCTCGCCATAGCTCTTGGCTACGTCCGTGCACTCAACGACCAGGCGGCCGCTGGGATGCGGCTGCGGGAAGGTGAAGTGGATGGTCTTCTCTTCTGGCGGAATCTCGATGCGATCGATCTTCTCCAGCTCCTTAATGCGGCTCTGCACCTGCTTGGCCTTGGTTGCCTGGTAGCGGAAGCGGTTGATGAATGCCTCGAGCTGCTCGATGCGCTCGCGCTGGTTCTTGTAAGCGGCAACCAGCGAATCCCGGCGCTCTTGCTTTTGCTGCAGGTACTTTTCGTAGTTGCCGCTGTAAAAGTGGACGTGCTTGTTCCAGATTTCGGCGATGCGATCGACGGTGACGTCGAGAAAATACCGGTCGTGCGAAATCAGCACATACGCGAAGGGATACTCCAGCAAGTACTGCTCCAGCCAATTGCGGGTTTCGAGGTCGAGATGGTTGGTGGGCTCGTCCAGCAGCAGCAGGTTTGGCTTCGCGAGCAGCAGTTTGCCGAGCGCGATGCGCATCTGCCAGCCGCCGGAGAACTCTTCGGTGTAGCGCGTCCAATCTTCCTTGCGAAAGCCCAGGCCGTCGAGGACGGTTCCGACTTGTGAATCGAGCGCGTAGCCGTCCTTCACGCGGAACTCGCCCGAGATGCGCTCATAACGATCGGCAACCTGTGCGTACTCACTGGACGTGTGGTCCAACTCTCCCATCTTGTGCTCCAGCTCTTCCATTTCCTGCTCGAGCGCGCGCAGGTTGGAGAAGACGGACATGCACTCGTCGAAAACGGTGCGGCCGGAGAGTTGTAGGCCGTCTTGTGGGAGGTACCCAAAGGTCGTGTTCTTTGCGGCGACCATCGAGCCGTAATCGAGCGACTCCAGTCCGCCCAGGATTTTCAGCAGCGTGGATTTGCCGGTGCCGTTCGCGCCTACAAGCCCGACGCGCTCATTGGGAGTGACGAGCCAATCGAGGTTTTCGAAGAGAAGTTTGGGGCCGAAGCGTTTACCGGCAGAGGAAAGTTGGATCATGATGGAACGAGCGGAGCTTACTTGATCGTGTTGATGGTCAGCTTGGCCGTTCGACTGAACGTAGCAAACCACGGTCTTTCACGATTCTTGAACTCGCGTAGTATTCGACTTTTCAAGTTGATCATCGCGACGACCCACTCATCCTGATCTTCCGCACTATTGTGAGCGGTTGCCAAAATTGCTATCTCCGTCTTCTTTATCTCCTCGCGATGCGTATTCTTCATCTCGTGATCCCTAGTCACGAGCATCCAGCCATTTCTGTGACAAAATCGTATGACCTCGGGGTCCTCTACATTTCGTCGGACCTGGCCACGTTCGTCTCGAAACCACTCAGGAAAACGCTGCACGGTAAATCGGCGGTCCTCAGACGCACAGCCACGGACTCGGCTGAAAATCCCTCGTCGAGAAAAAGAACGCACTCCTCACGCCGCTTTTTGACGTATATCAATGTGGGTTAGGGCTTGCTGCACGATCGTGTCACCCAAGCCAAATTCTGCTGCAATCTCGCCAACGCCCTGCCCGGCCCGTTTTTGACCCAGAATCGTATTGACCAGGATCCGTGTGCCCGCGACCACCAAACGCCCAGACATGATGTTAGGGTTCATAGATACAGGACGGCTCTTGTGGTCAGTTGCCGCAAACCGCCATGGAAATATGAATCTGCCAGCTTCGATCCGCTCTGAGAACAGATTGGCTACTTCTTCGACCAATTGCTGGCCCGGGCATTTCCCGAGGGAGGTGATAGTGCGCGGATTCTTACCACTTGCAGGTTTGTCATACACGAGATCGCGCAGGCATTCCTTGATCGCGTCCGCACGCTGAAGAGGATGCTGCGACCTGAACAGCCTACGTGCATTCGCCATAGAACGACGAAGGAATTGCAAGGAGAAATCGAATCTCTCACGGAGGAGAAAGACGCGGTACGCTTCCTCGAGGTCGCGGTAGGAGAGAAGGTGCGTTGCTCCGTAGCGTGCGGACGCCTTTAAGATGGGTTCTCTGCCTTCATACCACGAGGCGAGCGTCCGGCGCGGGATGGCCAGAAAGGCAGCGGCTTCCGGGATGGTGTACGTAGGCAGCGTACGAATGTCCTGCCCACGTTGCCGAACTGGTTTATTCCTCAACATTCAACTCACTGCGCACTTGACTTAGTGCGAATACCGCAACCTCTAGTTGCTCTTCTTCTGCCCCTTCAGGATCCTCTCGTCGATCGGCTTGCGGCCGGCGAAGCCCTCCTGCATCCCGTGCCAGTGGGTGATCTTCTTCTCGCCCAGCTTCCAGCACAGCAGAATCGTCTCTTCGCCCACCACACACGGAAAGTCGAGCAGGCCGATCTCGAGGTCCTTCACCTGAACCCCGGTAGCGTCGATTTCGGCGACCGCGTCTTTGGCCTTCTGCAGCGCCTTGTCCCGTTCGGCCTTGCGGCGTGCCACTTTGACGATGTCCACAAGCGTCCCGCCATTCACGAAAATGCGATTCGCGAGCGCCTGCTGCTCGCCATCCACTTCTTCGATCAAAGCCTTCGCCGCCATGGCGGAGCGCAGCAGCGATTCCAACACGGGCAACAGGGTTTCGGCTTCGGCAACAGTGAAAGTGCGGGCCATATCGATCTCACCACTTTCCAGGCTGGTCAGAGTTCGCGCCGTAAGGCGCTGCAAAACCCGGCGACGGTGCGCCCGCAGGTCTGACCAATACCGCGGGATGCGCCGCAGGAACTTCTCACGAGGACGTTTGCGGATAATCACTGTATCTCTAACATCCTATCAAGAGCCGCGCGCGCCCACATCTTTACATTATCTTTTACTTTGATCTGGTTAACGATATTGCCGTCCACTAAATTCTCCAGCGCCCAGCACAGGTGCTGGGGCGAGATGCGAAACATGGTCGTGCACAGGCACCCGGAATTGTCCAGCGTGATGACGCGCTTCCCAGGATTCTCTTTGGCCAGGCGGTTGACCAGATGGATTTCCGTTCCGATGGCGAACGCAGAGCCCGCCGGCGCTTGCTCCACTCGCCGAATGATGTGGTCGGTCGAGCCGATTCCATCCGCCTTCTGGCATACTTCCCAGCGGCATTCGGGATGAACAATGACCTGCATGCCGGGATACGTGGAGCGCACGCTATCCAGATGTTCGGGCAGGAAGCGCTGATGTACCGAACAGTGTCCCTTCCATAGGATGATCTTGGCTTTCCGCAGACGATCGGCAGTCAGGCCGCCCTGCAGCATGTACGGGTCCCAGACCACCATTTCGTCAAGCGGAATGCCGCGCGCGAACCCGGTGTTGCGGCCCAGGTGCTGGTCGGGAAGGAAAAAGATCTTCTCGTTGCGGCCGAACCCCCAGTCGAACGCACCCTTGGCGTTCGATGAGGTGCACACCAGCCCGCCGCGCTCCCCGCAGAACGCCTTGATAGCGGCGGTCGAATTCATGTAGGTGATGGGCGTGATGCCGTTGCCTTCATCGTCGGTCAGCCCAAGATTCACAAACTGCTCCCAGGCATCTTCCACCTGGCCGATCTCGGCCATATCGGCCATCGAGCAGCCGGCGTTCAGGTCGGGGAGTAGCACGGCCTGGTCCGGGCGCGCGAGAATGTCGGCGCTTTCTGCCATGAAGTGCACGCCGCAAAAGACAATGTAACGGCCTTTGGCCTGCGCCGCCATTTGCGACAGGCGATAAGAGTCGCCCCGGTGGTCTGCAAAGCGTACTACTTCATCGCGTTGGTAATGGTGACCAAGAATCACACACTCCTTCCCTAACTCCTTCTTAGCGGCAGCAATACGCATATCCATGGAGCGATCGGGGAGAACGAGGTAATTCTCGAGCGAGCAGGAAACTGCTGCTGTGACGGGTGCTGTAGCCATCTTCTGTCTCTGCCTTCAGTCCCAGCAGCACGATTCCGTTGTGGTGGGAAGCACGCTCTGGAACGGGGATGTTGAAAGCTGACTCGCGGCTCCAGCAGGTCCACTTGTCCGCCGAAGCGGGCCCGACCTGCGGGGATGTTGAAGCTGCGGGTTGATGCTTCTGTAATCTCAGTTCATTGGATGACCGGGCCGCCGCGTTCGTTACAAAAAAGAGAACCGCGCCAGCCGACGCGGTGCGACTCAAGCCATCGAGCACCTACATTGTTACTCGATGATGAAGAATTAGCAAGCGCAGCTGATAACAGGGCCGTCTCGGGTTGTCGATAGGGGTGGAATACGGAAATTTGGTCCCCCGATTGTCGATACACGCGTATATACATCTGTGATATGCTGCCAAGAACATGGAGGTGGTCATGCGCTCTCGGAAAATTGTGAAATGGGGCAACAGCATGGCTGTCCGCATACCCAAAGTTGTACTGCGAGATGCTGGGCTGCGCGAAGGCGATACGCTGGTTTTTGCTACTAAGAACGGCGCTCTGGTCGCCAAGCCTGTGAAGAAAAAGCCGGTTTTGGAAGAGCTGGTTGCACGGATTACGCCTGAAAATGTACATGAAGAGGTCAATTGGGGTCCGGCAAGAGGGAAGGAATTTTGGTAAGACGCACTTACATACCCGATGCAGGTGACCTGGTTTGGGCGACCTTCGATCCCCAAGCCGGCCATGAGCAATCCGGCAGACGTCCTGCCATTGTGATGACACCGAGCATTTATAACGAAAGAGCCGGTCTGGCTCTGACTTGCCCCATCACGTCGAAGGTCAAAGACTATCCCTTCGAAATTGCAGTGACCGGCGTGCGCATCAAAGGGGTGATTTTAGCCGATCAGGTGCGTAGCATGGATTGGCGAGCTCGCCAATTCGCGTTCATCGAACGCGCTCACGCGGATGTGCTAGATGACGTGAGACAAACAATCGGCGCACTCTTGAGATTGGACTAGGAATCTCCGCTGAACGCCAGCACTTGCGCTATCCCCCAATATGCACCATTGTTCTCGACGCGGGCACGAAGCCTGGCTCGCCGATATGGTGCCGCGCTTCTTTGTGATCGACTGCCTCGCGAATGAAATCAGACAGTTCCTCGTCGCTGGCGCCATCCTGCATGAGCGCTGCAAGGTCATGCTCGCGAACGGAGAAGAGGCAGGTGCGGATCTTGCCATCCGAGGTGACGCGCACGCGGCTGCAATGGCCACAGAAGGGATTCGAGACGGGAGCGATGATGCCGATCTCGCCCACCCCGTCTGCGAAGACATACCGCCGGGCGGTTTCGCTGCGTCGGTGCTCCACCTCCTGCAGCGGCATGAACTCGGACATGCGCTGCAGAATTTCGTCGAGTGTCACGACAATTTCGGGTGACCACACGCGGTCTTCCTCCAGGGGCATGAACTCGATGAAACGGACCACCACGCCTGCCTCGCGCGCGAAACGACCGAAGGCGGTGATCTGGTCGTCGTTGAAACCGCGCAGCAGCACGCAATTGATCTTCACCGGATTGAGACCGGCGCATTGAGCGGCGCGGACTCCGGCCAGCACCTGCTCGTACCCGTTCGGCACGCGAGTGATGCGGGCGAAGCGCTCGGCATCGACGGCGTCCATGGATACCGTGACGCGCGAGAGTCCGGCGTCGGCAAGCGGTTGCGCCATGCCGCCCAGCAGGTGGCCGTTGGTGGTGAGTGCGATGTCCAGCGGCCCGCCTTCAACGGTGCTCATCCTGGCAAGCTCGCGAACCATCTCGACGATGCCTTTGCGCAACAGCGGCTCGCCGCCGGTCAGGCGGACCTTTGTGATCCCTAGGCCGACGAACACGCGCGCGATGCGCAGATAGTCCGCGATCGGCATCTCCGGAAACTGCGGGCCATCGCTGCCGGAGCGGCAGTAGACGCAACGGTAGTTGCAGCGATCGGTGATCGAGATCCGCAGATCGCTGATGCGGCGGCCGTGTTTGTCGTGGAGGAGCATGCAGCAATCAGCCGTCAGATTGGTGCCCCACGTTCGCCCATCCTTTGGGCTAACGTGGGCCCAGGTTAGCGCCCAAGAGAAGGACGCGAACCTGGGGCGCCGACTTTCCGGCGCTTTAATTCATTTCAAGTGTGCAGGGAAAGAGAAGACACAGGCGCACGGACGCACGCCGCGGATCGTTTCCTTTCCAAGCACGGGAGGCGGGGACGTTTCCCTCCACACCCTCGGCCCCGCGGTTCTTCTTGCGCATTCTTATCCAGCATCGTGGCAAGCACAGCGGGACGCCGCCGCCGCAGCCATCGGTATGCCGTTAGGCCGCGGAGGTCGGAAACACTTACTCAATTATAGATGCAATGCGCCGGAGGGTGGGCTCTTCGCCGTTCGCTATTCGCCAGAGTTCGGCGAAAACATAAAAACGGAGGCGCAGGCTGAAGACCGACCTGGAAACAGCTCCCTCTTGCGGATGGCGACGCGAAAAGCGAAGAGCGGCTTTTCTTACATCCCTTCGTAATTCGGGCCGCCGCCGCCCTCAGGTGGGACCCAGGTGATGATCTCGTACGGATCCATGATGTCGCAGGTCTTGCAGTGGACGCAGTTGGAAGGGTTCAGGTGGATTTCCATCCCGCTAGGAGTGTCTGGCGCCTCCACCATTTCGTAAACATTGGCCGGGCAGAAGTTCTTGCAGGGATTGCCGAACTCCTTCACGCAGCGCTCGTTGCAAATGGTGGTGTCGTGAATGACGAGGTGGGCGGGCTGGTCTTCCTCGTGCTTCGTGCCTGAGTGGTAAAGATCGGTGAGCTTATCAAAGGTCAGCTTGCCATCGCCTTTGGCCGGGCCGAGCAGGTGCGCTCTGGCTCCGCCACCCTTCGGCAACTTGTTAAGGCGCTGCATCCGGCGATGTCCGGATTCTGTGGCGTACCGGTCATGCAGGCCGCGCCCGCCGGTGAACTGTTGAATTCCGGCATGAAACATTCCCGACAGGAAGCCACTTTCGAATCCCTGATGAAAGTTGCGGACCGGCCACAACTCGGACTTGATCCAACTCTTTTCCACCCGCTCCTGAAACCCTTCCAGAACCGGCAAGGAGAAATCTTGCTTGAGCATCGCGTCGTACGCGGTTTCCGCCGCCAGCATGCCGCTCTTGATCGCCAGATGAATGCCTTTCAGCCGCTGCGAGTTGAGAAAGCCGGCGGAGTCGCCGAGCACCATCCAGCCGTCGCCTGCCAGCGGCGGAATGCTCCACCATCCGCCATAGGGCAACGATTTGGCGCCGTAGCGAACCATCTTTCCGCCCTGCAGGAGCTTGGCAATGAAAGGGTGCTGCTTGAAATCCTGCAGAACGTGCTGGGGATCGATGCGTGGGTCGCGATAGTCGAGGCCGGTGACGAAGCCAAGCGAGACGGTATTGTCTTTGGCGCCGTAAATCCACGCTCCACCGTACTCGCTAAACGTGAGCGGCCAGCCCATGGTGTAGATAACTTCCCCGGGAGCCACGCGCCCGGCCGGCAACTCCCACAGCTCTTTGACCCCTACGCCGTAGGTTTGCGGATTGCGTTCGCGGTCGAGCTGAAAACGTTCGATGAGTTGCTTGGTGAGCGAACCTCGCGTCCCTTCGGCGAGGATTACGATCTTGGATTTCAGATCGTAGCCCGGCTCAAAATTCGATTTCTGCTCCCCGGTCTTGTCCACCCCTTTGTCGTCGGTGCGAACGCCGACCACACGCCCGGAATCGAAGAGCAATTCCGAACCGGCAAACCCGGTGAAAACGGTAATTCCCGTCTCCTCCACCTTGCTGCCGAGCCATTTCACGAACTTATTAATGGAAATGACGTAGTTGCCATGGTCACGCATAGGCGGAGGCGTGACCGGGGACTTGAACTTGCCTGTCCGCGTGAGAAAGTAGACCGACTCTTTGGTCACCGCCGCATCGAGGGGAGCTTCCTTCTCAAAACCCGGCAACAGCTCGCGCATGGAGCGCGGGTCGAGCAGCGCTCCCGAGAGACAGTGCGCCCCGACTTCGCGCGCCTTCTCCAGCAGATAAATGTTTTCCTTGCTGAGTTGGGCCTCGGGATGCCTGGCGTTGTGCTCGTCGATGAGTTGCGACAGCCGCAGAGCGCAGGCCATGCCTGCCGGCCCGCCTCCGACAATAACGAGGTCCGCCTCCATAACGGGGCGGTCTACATTCGGAAGCGGCTTACGGAACACTATCATTCTGATTTTCGCGAACGATCGAGCATCTCATTTAGTGTTATACGCTGTTCCCGAAAGATGCCACAGCGTCAGACCCAGAGACCTGATGCGCTTTGTTGTACGCAGCAAATGAGGCACGGGTTCGTGCCCAATCGAAGAAGGCCCAACCAAGAAACAACGTTACGATGCGATGAGGCTCAGGATAGCAACTTTCGCTAAGTTTGCTGTATGAAAATTAACGCAACGATTCGTGCCGCCCTCGTTAGGAACTCTTCGCTTTTTTCACCTCTTCCACTAATGGCGGCACAATGTCGAACAAGTTGCCGATAACGGCCACGTCGGCAATCTCAAAGATCGGCGCTTCGGAGTCTTTGTTGATGGCAATAACGCTGCGCGCGCCCTTCATGCCAACCACGTGCTGGATGGCGCCGCTGATTCCCAAAGCCAGATAGAGTTTAGGCGCGACCGTCTGTCCCGACGAGCCAACCTGGCGATCCATGGGCAACCAGCCCGAATCGCAGATAGGCCGTGAGGCCGCGATTTCGCCGCCCAAGGCGTCCGCCAACTGTTTCGCGATCTCGATGTTCTTTTGTTCTTTGATGCCCCGTCCGACGGCGACGATGACTTCGGCCTGCGTGAGATCGACCGCCTGCTTCGCTTCCTTAAACGGGGTCTCCGGTTTGTTGCGAACCACCCCATCGGGGATGTCGACATTGATCGTTTCTACCGGCGCCGGAGCTTCGCCTTCCTGCACTTGATCGCCGCGAAAGGCGCCGTTCTGAAATGTGGCAAAAAAGGGAGCGTCCCCCAGGCAAGAAACGTCAGCGGCAAACTTGCCCTGGAACATCTGCCGCGTGAACAGCAGCTTTCCTCCTTCGTACTTGTATCCGATAGCATCGCTGACGAGCGCGCGATCCAATCCCGCGGCAAGTTTGGGGGCGAAGTCACGCACCTGGTAGGTGTGCGGCATCAGGACCAGCTTGGGTTGTGTTTTCGTAATAAGCTGTTTTAGCGCCGCGACAAAGCCGTCGGGCGTGTAGGGCTCGAGCTTGGCAGATTCGACATCGTACACTTTGGCCACTTTCTTCGTTGCGATGTCATTCGCGATCTCGCCGACTCCACTGCCAGCCACCGCCGCTTCCAGAGTCCAACACGTCTCGGCGGCCAGCGCCTGCGCGCCCGTGAGCGTCTCCAGCGAAACCCGATTCAGCTTGCCCTCGCGTTGTTCCACTACAACCAGGATTGTGTCTGCCATTTTGGTCCGTTCTCGTGCGCCGCGCCTCAGCGCAGCGCCGGCACTTGGTCGGTGAAAGGGCATGGCCCTTAGCCGTGCCGTAAAAGGCTCCTCCGAGGTCGGGCTTCAGCCCCGGTTCGCCCAGGCTAAAGCCACCCTCCACACATCGAATCAAGCCGGGCTGAAGCCCGGCCCTTCCACCTCAACGGTTGCGCCGCCGCAGCCTGACTCCATACAGGTTCAGTAGCAAGCCCGCGAACGCCATACAACCTGCGATCCACGCAAACCGCGTCTGGCCCAGCTTGAGTGCCGCCGGATGAAAAAACATCACCAGCGACGCGAACAGTATCATGACCCAGCCGATCACGACCATGGCTGAGCCGTTTTCACGCTTTTCCTCTGTTGACGATGACATAGCCGCCTCCTGTGCGATTGCGACTTGCCACCCTCCTCTACCCAAACTTTAGCTGCCGTTTCACTGAGCGTCAGGCCACATGCTCCTGTTCGGATTTTTCTCGCCGCTCCGCCGCGAGCGTATGTCCGATGTCGCGGTGGCCCAGCCGCGTCGCGCCCAGGGCACGCCGGTAACGCGTTCCCATGATCACCAGCACCAGTCCCGCCAAACCTTCGATGGCCAGCCAAACTGGCCAAAACATCGAGCCGTCACGCAGGCTCACGAAAAAGAAGGCGCTGAGCACCGCGTCTCCCCAAAGCAGAATCCATCCCAGGGTCAGCATGGCGGAGCCGAGGCGCCGGTTCTCCACCGTGTTGTCAATAGCGACCTGATCGCGTTCGTATCCTGGCATAACGAGTGAGCTCCTTGAAATGAAATTAGGCCCGGTTCGTTAGATGCCGTAGAAAGCGGCCGTTAGCACTTAGCATTTGGCACTTAGCTTTGTGAGACTCGGACATCGCTGCACAAATCCCAGAGCTTTGGCCACGTGCTGAATGCTAGGTGCTAACGGCTTCTCTCAAATCACTCTCACCTCGTTTCTCAGCTTCTCCACCAGCTTCTTCGCTACTTCCGCCGGCGGCCCTTCCAGGACCTCTGTCTTTTTTGTCTTCTGCGGAATGTAAAGCTTTTCGATCCTTTGCAAATTGCTGCCGAGCGAAGCCTTGACGTCCTCGAAACCGACCTTCTTCAGCGGCTTATTCTTGGCTTGCTTGATGCCGATCAGCGTGGCATAACGCAGCTTGTTGATGCCCGACTGAATGGTGAGCACGGCCGGCAACGGCATCTCGACGTACTGAAAAAATCCCGCTTCCAATTCACGCTTCACTCGTATGCCGCTATCACTCTTTTCGATTTGCATGATGATGGTGGCGTGCGGCCAGCCGAGCAGTTCGGCCAGGATCACGCCGGTCTGGGCGAAACCGTAATCGTCGGATTGCAGCCCGGTGAAGATCAGGTCGAAGCTTTCTTCCTTGATGGCAGCAGCAAATGCTTTCGCGGTGTTAAAGGCATCAAGGCCGATAAAGGCGTCGCCCTCAAGATGGATCGCGCGGTCCGCGCCCTTGGCCAGCGCCTCGCGCAGCACCTGCTGCGCCCGTGCCGGGCCGCTGGTGATGACCACGACTTCGCCGCCATGTTTTTCCTTCTGGCGCAGCGCCTCTTCCAGCGCATACGCGTCGGGCTCGTTCACTTCGTAGGAAACGTCTTCCCGAATCCAGGTGCCGCTCTCATTCAGCTTCAGGGGAGCGTCTTTCTGTGGCACCTGCTTCATGCAGACCAGAATCTTCACCGGCACTCCTCAGAAAATCGTGGATACGCCATGCGAAACGTTCAAGTATAAATTACCGGCGCCAGATGCGAAATGTCGGACCAAGACACCTGCAGAAACGGGAAGTTGAAACGCAGGCATGCTCCGGCAGAAAGAGGCAGAAAATGTTTGCTGCGGCGCGTGCAATTGAGTAACATTTCCGCCCATTAGGCCAGTCTGAGGAGGTCCCCCATGCTGCCGCAACCAGCCAAGGCCCAGTTCAGTCAGGACGAATACAAACAGCCGCTGCTCGATGCCGAGGCTCTGCTGAAATATGCCGCGGAAACCGGCAAGCTGGCCGACAAAGATAAAGACACAGAGAATGCTGTGTTGGCCGCCAGAACGGCCTTTGACGCGAAATCGTTGGACGCGGCAACCACCAGCGCCCTGCTGTCTGCACTGGCCACGCTGGCCAACTTGGTGGCCCCGGTGACGGCGGAGAGCCTGCGAGCGTTTGCCAAAGAAGCCCGCCAGCGTCCGCCGTACCGCAATTGGGCCGCGGTTCTGGCCGTCATCATCGTCATCTATTCCACCATCAGTTTCGTGAGCTCGACCATCGCTGCATCTATCCAAGCCGACATTACGAAGGCAAACGACCTCGCGGTGAAACTTGGTTCCGAATTTCCGGGTCCAGCGGTATGCCCGTCGGGCGCCACCACCGGCGGGCCGTACAACGCATGCGTCGGAACCCAGCCTGCAGCGAGCGCCAGTACCCAGACCACCAGCGCAAACAGCACGCCGCCGACAACCTCGGGAGGCACGCCCAGCGCTACAGGCGCCGCGCAACCCAACTCCACGTCCGCCAGGCAACCTGGCGCAACGGCCAGCACGCGGTCCGGTACTACCGGCACGAGGGCAGGCGTTGGAACTGCACTTTCCAAACCGCCAGCTTCAGGGTCCAATCCAGCCCCGGCCCCACCGAAGCTGCCGGACGGCCTTAACCTGAAGGAGGTGCACACTGACTTTCAGGACTATGCCGCCACGATCCGCAGCATCGATTACCGTACAAGACAGCTCGCTTTTTTCGTGCGCCCGAATCAATGGCTCAAGAAACTAATCTTTAATACCGCACTCGCTGATCCGGGCGGATGGCAGAAATATCAACTTCAAGTGCCGCTGGTTGACTATGCTGGGGCCGCGACCAAGCTGACCAGGGAGTTTCAGCAAGTGCGGTACGACGCCACGAACGAGGCGGCTAATGTGTCGTTGTTCTATGGAGCAGTTTCCTCCTGCATCCTTCCCGTGCTCTACGCCTTGCTGGGCGCCTTTGCCTACATCTTGAGAACGTACCAGCAGCAGGTAAGGAATCGAACCTACGTACCTTCATGCGCGGATTCATCCCGGTTTGTGGTGGCTGCGATTGGCGGCGCTGTTGTTGGCCTGTTCAACAACTTCACGAACGGCCAGACGGTGAAGATCTCGCCGCTCGCACTGGCTTTCCTGGTGGGATACGCGGTGGACGTTTTCTATACGTTCCTCGAAAACCTCATTCAATCCTTCAGCAAGACCGCACTGGGACAAGGGCAAGCGCAGCCTCAAAGCTCCGTCGGAAAGCCCGCAGTGGTGCAAGTTCAAGCGCAAACACCGGAAACAGATGCAGAGAAGAAAAGCGGCACCGGAACGGGGGGGGACGCGGTCAAAACCGCATCAGCAGGGGGTTAGAGGCAGCAGAACGAGGGCAGCCATTCGTAGAGGTTATCCGGCTATTTCGAGACCACGCGGTTCGTATTGGGGCACATTGGGAACCCCTACTGCTGTTCCGCCTGTGTCATTGCCGGCGCTGCCGACAACTGCTGCCGGCCTGGGCTGCGCCGCGTCAGCCAGTGATAGCCGACGACAAACTCGACGGTATTGAAGGCCGGATTAGTGTCGCCGATGTAGCCGTTCGACAAATGCCAAAAGCGTACTGCGAAACTCAGTGCCTGCGTACGTGTCACGGCCATAATCACGCCCGGTCCAAATGCGGCGGTGAAATTGAACGTGGAGGTGTCGCCGGCAGGGACGTTCCTTTGCGTGAACATGGCCCCGCCGTTGAATTCCAGATAAGGCCGGTATCGGCCTCTCGGAGCAAAATTCCATTTCACTCCAACGGGCGCGAAACCGCCTCCGTAGGTGCGCTGAATGCGAGTCACAACAAGAAGCGGCTGCAGCTCCAGCGTGTATTCCCAACTGCGGCGAAGGCCGCTGTCGGCCGCAGCGCGATGGATCACACGACCAACATGGAAGCCGGCCATGCTGATCTGCGTTCCCCCGAACGCCTGTCCCGCCGTCTTGCCGACCGCCTCCGCGCCCCAGCAACCGAAGTCCCAGAGCTGCTCGTTGCCGAGCGCATAGTTTGCGGTGGATTGCGCGCCGGCGGGCGCGACAAGCGCGCAGAGCATGATGCAGCCAAGAAAGACGGCGCGAAGCGTTTGCATGGGTGCAACAACCGACGCCTGCAAGATCGTTGCTGGCTAGAGCAGAGATTCGAGCCGCGGAGGGTGAGTTGCTTGGCTTCTTCGGCCAGCAGTTCTCGTTGGCCGAGAATCGGTGGGCCGCAAATTGTGCCAGAGACCGACATGCGGTGAGCGCCCGGTTGCGCGTGGGCCAACAGGGATCGACATACCCGTCCTAAAATTCGCAACGATGCAATGACTTGTCCCGTGCAACAATGGCATCGAACAGCCCCCGGATACAGCCATCGCCGGGCCGGATACGGATGAACTGACAACGAACAACTGGCTGCTGACAACTGAATTTCATGATTGCTCACCTTCGCGGACGACTGATCGCCAAGCATCCCAACCAGGCCATTGTGGAAGCCGCCGGCGTCGGCTACGACGTAACGATTTCCGTGCCGACGTTTTCCGAGCTGCCGAGCGCAGGCAGCGAGGTCGCGCTGCACGTTCACACCCATGTTCGTGAGGACGCGCTGGCGCTCTACGGATTCCTGCGTCACGAAGAGAAACAGCTTTTCGAGAAGGTCATCACGGTCAGCGGAATTGGGCCGAAGCTGGCGATCACCATCCTCAGCGGCATAGCGGCAGGCGAGATGGTGGGTGCGATACGCGCCAACGACTTTGCGCGCCTGACGAAGATTCCCGGTGTTGGCCGCAAGACCGCCGAGCGAATGTGCGTGGAGCTACGCGACAAGCTCGAGGGCTTCGGCGCGCCGCCGCCAGTGGCAGCGCGCTTGGCAGTAGAAGAGGATGTGCTCTCCGCGCTGAGCAATCTGGGCTACCAGCGCGCTCTAGCCGAGAAGGCGGTCGAGCGCGCCGTTCAATCCGCCGGGAGAGAGAACTTCGACGCCATCTTCCGCGCGGCGCTGGCGGGGCTGTCGAAATAAGGTCGCTGTCCGCTTTTCGTTTTTGGCTCTTAGCTTTTCGCTTTTGGCATCTCCGCAGATCCTACTGGGTGACCCACGGGGCGCGGTAGCCGTCCCAGGTCTCGAACACCGCGAGAGCCTCACACCCTCGCGGCCTTATCATTACCTGGTGCGCGACAAGGTGCTGCAGAACATTCGCGAGCAAAACCTGCTCCGCGCGGGCGACCGCATCGGCGTCGCCGTCTCCGGCGGTGCGGATTCGGTTGCGCTGTTGCGAGTGCTGCTCGAGCTGCGCTCGGAGCTGGGCTTCGTGCTCACCATCGCCCACTTCAATCATGGGCTGCGCGGCGAAGCATCGGCCGCTGACGAGGCGTTCGTCGCCGAGTTGGCCAAGCAGCACGAGTTGGATTGCTTCGCCGGGCACGGCGATGTGCGAGCTCAGGCCGTCGCCCACAAACTGACCCTCGAAGCCGCAGGCCGTCAGATGCGCTATCGATGGTTCGCGCAAGCGGCGCAACAGCATCGCCTCGACGGCATCGCCACTGGTCACACGCTCGACGATCAGGCCGAAACCGTGCTGCTGAAATTCCTGCGCGGCGCGGGCACGCGCGGGCTCGCAGGAATCTATCCGATTCTGCATCGCGACGGATTTCGCATCGTCCGCCCGCTGCTCCGCGTCTCGCACGCTGAGGTCGAGGCATACCTCAGCTCCCTGGGCCAGGTCTGGCGCGAAGACGAAAGCAACCTCGACCAGCGTTTCCTGCGCAATCGCATTCGCCACGAGCTGCTGCCGCTGTTGGAACGCGACTACAACCCGCGGCTGCGTCACATCCTCGCCGATATGGCCAAGCTGTCGCAGGCCGAGCAGCAGTACTGGAATGATCTCGTCGCGCGACACTTGACGACGAATCCCTGCGGTGAACTCCTGCTCGCCGGCTTCGCCGATCTTCCCGTCGCCTTGCAGCGGCGCGTCCTGAAAAGCTTTGCGGAAGCGCAAGGGGGCGCCGCGCTGGACTTCGCGCACGTCGAGAAGCTACGCCGCTGCGCGCTGGGCGAGCTGCGCAAGGCAGAACTTCCCGGCGACCGCATCGCCATGCGCGCCAATGGCACACTGCAAATCGGCAAGTTGCGATGAGGCTACTGCGGATTAGCTGGACTCGGCTGCGCCAGCGGCGCCGGCGTCATCCCCAGAAAGCTCGTTCCCGTGAACTTTCCGCTGGAATTGAAATTCCAGGTGAACAACGCGAAGCCTGCGTTGGCGCAGCTCTGGCAGCCGTTGCGCAACGGATAGCCGATGATGAACTGCACGCCGCCGTTCGGCCCGGTCTGCGAGTTCGGCCACGTTCTGCCGTCGCGATCGCCCGGCCACAGGTTCACTCGCGGGAACTGGTTCTGCAGGTCCTGAAACTGAAAGCTCTGCTGCATGCCTTTCTGATCCAGGAGCTTCAGGTCCTCGGCGTTAATCATGCGCGGCTTGCCGTTGACCAGCAACAGCCCGTATGTGGAACGCAGCGGGTAAGACACCCAGGCAATGTCGATTGGACCGGCTTTATGAAATCCGGCCATGATGCCGACTTCGCCGCCCGTCTGCTTGAACAGCTCGCGCGTGAAGCTGACGGCGTCGGCGGCCGCGCCGGCCTTGGACATCTGGCTGATCACGCAGTCGCCGAACTTCTGCGAGGGCGACACCTTTTCGCACGCCGCTTTCGCCTGAGCGAGGAAATTTCCATCCGGCTGCCACACCGCCGATGCGGTAATCGGAATCGACTCGGATTGCGCAAATGCAGCCGCCGCGACTAAGCACAGAAAGGGGAGTACCAGAAATGCAGGACGAACACTTATGGCATTCCCCGCTCGGCCAGTGTGAGTGCGCAGCATTGACCCCTCCCCCTGCCTTTTGGGATATTGATCCGCAATAGTTTAGCGCATAATATTCAAAACACGTTACTTAGCAGACGACACCTTCAGCAACTTGGGGAAGGCGACGCAAATTATTGTGAATACGAGAGTTAAAGCTCGCACTTCGCGACATCGTTGCGTGATCTGACTCCACCATCCCACCCCAATTCGCGCAAAGGAAGCCCGAATCGGGGCCCCGGTTAGGCTACGTGCTGGGCTGAGCTATTCCGTGCCTTCGGCACTCGTTGGCTCGCAGTTGGTTCCACTGATGCCTGGGACAACAGGGTTTCGTAACAGACCCTTACGCCCCCCTGGGCTAACCCCATCCTGCCGCTCCCCCACCCCAACCACCGCAAAAGACACGGTTGTTAGGGGCCCCGGCTGCGCGGCTGTTTCCTTCGCAATTCGCGCTGTGTTGTCCGCCAAGCAAACTGATTTCCGGTCGCGACACGTCTCTGAACCCGTGCCCTTTCAGAGCTGAGGCTTAATCAGAGTCTCCCTAGAGCGATGCGGCACGCAGCACCGGTTTTGTGCGCCTGGCGGCGGAGGACTTCTTTCTTGGCTGGGCGCGAACGTGACCGGCCGGCCGTTCCTGCAGCAGCAGCTCCGTGGCCTGCACGCGGGCGTCGCGCCGGAACCACTGCTGTACCGCTTCGTTGCTTAGCAGGTTGGCGATGGCCAGCAGTCCCATGCCCTGATGGTGGGCCATCCAGGAGCGCACCAGCGCATAGCGCTGACGGCGCGAAGTGCGCACGTCAGGCGTGAAGTCGGCCGACTCGTAATATCCGTAGGTGCCGAACCACGCTTTCTTCGTCATCCAGCGCAAATTGTGAATCGCCGCGGCAGGATCGATGACCAGCGCCAGCATGGTCGCGTAGGGCGCAACCACCAGCCGTTCTTCGTCCTGTTGAACGGCAAGTTGCGGCACGCCAAACGCTCGATAGCCGTAGGCGCCGTTATCTTCGACCTGGGCATAGGCGCACTCTGAAATCCCCCAGGGAATTCGCTTTTCGTCGGCGTACATCTGCTGCGCGAACACGGCGGCCTGCTGCGTGTTCTCCAGCAGGGTCTGGGGATAGGAGCGCAGCCAGAGCGCGGGCATCAGGTACTCGAACATGGTGCCGGTCCAGGAGATGAGGGCCGCGCGCCCATCTACCACAATGTGGGAGCGGCCCATCTGGAACCAGCTTTCCTGCGCAATGTCGCCCTTGGCGATGGCCACAAAGGCGGCGATGCGGGCCTCGGAGGCCAGCAGGTCATAGCAGGCGGCGTTCACTTTTCCGGCTTCGCCGTCGTAACCAATGGAGAGCAGCTTGCGGCGGCGATCGAAGAGAAAACTGAAATCCATCTCGCGCACCAGGCGCTCGCACTGCGCAGCGATGCTGCGCAGTTGTTCCACCAGTCGCAACGCATTCAGTCGCGCCTCCGGCAGGCGCGCGAGCAGCGCTTTCCGGAGCTCGCGGTTTTCCATGCCCAGCGTGATACTGACTTCCAGCTTGATGCGCAACTGCTCGATGCATTCGGGCAAACTGGCAAGGGTTACTTCATCGCAGTTCGTTAGTGGTGCAACGCTAACGTCATTGCGCAGCCCCGTGAACTCGGCCAGCAGCCAGGGCATGAAGCCGGCGATCGTCTGCTGAATTTGCTGGATGAGCCCGGTTGTTTGCCCGGTGAACCAGTCCCGGTCCACGGTAGGCTCGGTCTTCTTGCCGCTGGTCGACAACGGCATTGGGGCCAGCAGACGGTCGAGCCAATGCTTGTCGCTCGCAGTCTCCAGCGAGCGCACGGTCTTGCGGGAAACCGCGCCCAGACCGGCCAGCGCGCACAGGTGATCCGCATAGCCCTCCAGTAGCGCGGGGCTCAGCAGCGGCCGCTGCAACAGCTCACGGCATCCGCCCTTCAAGGTGATGAGAGAAGCCACGAGGTTGCCGCTGTCCACCGTGGACACGAAACGCGGATGCATTGCCTCCAGGGTGCGCGTGTTGTACCAGTTGTACAAGTGCCCGCGATGCTTGGGCAGGCGAGCGACCGCCTCCAGGGTGCGCGCCGTCTGCTGCACAAACTCCGGCGTCGTCAGATACCCCAGCTCGACCGCGACCTGCCGCGCATTCAACAGGAAGCCGAGATTGGTGGGCGAAATTTGCGCCGCGATCCGCGCCGGCTCCTGCTGCACGGTGTCGGGGACAAGCCAGTTGTGTTCGGCATTGCTGAAGGTCGCGTAGTAGCGCCAAATGTAGAGCGCCGCGCGGCGCAGGAAACGCCGGTCCGGAACGGTGACGCTCTTGTGCAGCGGTCGCGGCGGACGATTCAGCCAAAGGCTGACCGGCTTGCTGACCGCCCACAGCAACAGGATCGGAACAGCGTCGTACAGGTTGTGGCGATGGGCGAAGAACACGATCACGCCCACAATGAGCGCGACCGCCGGCGTCCAGTTCAACAACACGTCAACGAAGGTGAGCTTGCCGCTCTCCAGCTCGGCTTGTGCCGCGGTCTCCCACTCCAACAGCCGCTGCCGCGATACCATGCGGCGATAGAACGTACGCAGCACGGCATCGGCCGAGATCAGGGTCTGATGCGCCAAAAATGTGAGCGTCAGAAAGACGCTGACCATGGCATGCAGCAGGCCGGCAGCCGCATCGCCAATCGGCGCCAGCCGCCTCGAGGCCAGCGATCGCACCGTCGAAAACGCGAATTGGAACCATGGCGGCACGAACAGGATCGCGATCGTGACCAGCGTCCAATACAGGGCGCTGCGGGGGAGCGCGGTCCATCCCAGCACAAACAGCAGAAAAATTCCCGGTTCCACCAGGCTGCGGCGAAGGTTATCGAGAATCTTCCAACGCGAGAGAAATGAAATGGGATTGGGCACGCGCCGGCCGGTCTCGTCAGGCACGCGCCCGAAAAGCCAGCTTGCGATTTGCCAGTCGCCGCGCACCCAGCGATGCTTGCGGCGATTGTAGGCGCCGTAGTGCGATGGGTAATCGTCGATGACCTCGACGTCGCTGACCAGGCCGGCGCGCGCGTAGGCGCCCTCAATCAGGTCGTGGCTGAGCAGCGCATTGCGCGGAAAGCGATGCTCCAGCACCCGGGTCAGGGTCTCGACCTCGTAGATTCCCTTGCCGGTAAAGATGCCTTCGCCCTTCAGGTCCTGGTAAACGTCGGAGGTGGCGCGGGTGTAAATGTCGAATCCCGTTTGGCCGGAGTAAATGCTCGCCAAGCGCGACTGTGAGGCGCTCTGCACGCTGATGCCGACGCGCGGTTGCAGAATGCCGTATCCGGCCACGACGATGTTGTCGCGCGGATCGACAATCGCCTGGTTCAGCGGATGGGTCATCGCTCCCACCAGCCGGTATGCGGTGCCGCGGGGCAGTTCGGTATCGCTGTCCAGCGTGAGCACGAAGCGGACGCAGTGCAGTAAGCTCAGATCGCACACCTTCACCGGAAAGCTGTCGTACTTGCCCTTGATCAGCCGATTGAAGTCGAGCAGCTTGCCCCGCTTGCGCTCCCAGCCCATCCACACGCCCTCGCGCGGGTTAAAGATGCGATGGCGGTGAAACAACGAGAACGTACCGCGCTCCTCCGCCGCGTACTTCTCGTTGAGTTCGCGGATGAGTTGCGCGCACAGCTCCACCAGCGGATCTTCTTCGTTGGGAGTCTCGGCGGAATCGGGCAGATCGGTCAGCAGCGCATAATGAAGATTCTTAGAGTTGTTGCCGAGATAGCGGATTTCCAAATCTTCCACCAGCCGCCGCACCTGCTTCTCGCTGAGCAGCAACGTTGGGACGACGACCATGGTGACGCACTCCTCGGGGATGCCTTCGGAAAAGTCTAGCTTGGGCAAAATGCGCGGCGGCAGCAGTGCGGTGGTGAGATAGTTCATCACCTCGACCGCGCTTTGGCTCGCCGGCAAGAGCAGCACGAGGAAGGCAACAATACGCCCGAAGAAGCTGCTGAAGCTGTTGAACACCGGCGACATGATCGCGATCACGATCAGCAACGTCAGCAGCTCGATGCCGCCGAGGTAAAACTCGTCAGGATGACGGCGCAAAAACTCCTGCACGCTTTCGCTGAACGGGAGCCGCACTCCCGCGCGGGCGCGCAGCGCGCGTGCGCCCTCGGCGATGAGGTAATAGCCGACGTGCGACTTGCGCCACGCCAGCCGCGGGTCCCCCACCCCGGCAACTCCAAACCTGTGACTTGCCGGGGTCCGCGGGTCGTGTGCCGGATGCTGGGCCGCCTCCTGCGCCATCTCCAGCGCCAGGTGCGCGATCTCCAGCTCCGAGCAGTCCGAGTGCTCGGCGTAATGCGCAACCGTATGGCGATAGAGTTCGCGGCTCTGGAAATCCATGCGCGTATAAGCCTTCGCGGGATCGGAGGCCAGGATGGCGTCGAAGACGATGAGCGGCTCCAGCAGCTCCTTCCAGGGCGCCTGCGAGAGCTCGCGCATGTCGCCCATCAGAATGCTGATCTGTTGCGGCCGTGCCGGATCTTCCAGCACCTGTTTGCCGCGCGCAGCGAATTCCTCCAGCACGACCAGCTTCAGCGCCGGAGGTAGCAGCGACAGCTCGTTCAGGTTGAGCGGAATAACCCTCTGGAACGCATCCAGGTAGGTCGAGAGGGCCGAGTCCGAATAGCGATAGCCAACCGTTCGCAGGAAATCCTCGGCGATGGCGAGCACGCGCGGCAGGACCCGCTTCTCCGGCGTGCGCACGTGCGGCACTCGCCGGAGCGACGCGGTTGACCTCTGTACTTCAGCTTCGCAAGCGCGCACCAGCCGAACATTGTCGTGCATCCATTGCAGGTCTTCGGGAAGAGGCTCGTCATGGGGGACTTCGAATTCTGCCAACAGTGAATCCAGGTGACGCTTCACCGTGGCAAAGCGCTGGGCAAACGCATCGGACTGCTTGACCCCCGGCAGTCCGACCAGAGCGCGCGCCCAGCGACGCGCCGCTTCCGCGAGCGGCAGCTCGGGCCGCGGCGCGACCGGGACCGGCTCCAGGCGTTCGGCCATCTCCACCAGCACGTTTCTGTGATTGGTTGCCATGTTTCGAACATCTACGAGTACATGGGTGCCCCAGGTTCGGCCATCTTTTGGCCTAACCTGGGCCCAGGTTAGCGTTCAAGGGCGGGACGCGAACCTGGGACACCTGATCTACCGGTAACTCGCTGCTTGCAGCTCAAACATCTCCGCGTACTGGCCGCCCAGCGCCATCAATTGCTGATGGCTGCCGTCTTCCGCGATCTGCCCGTCCGCCAGTACCACAATGCGGTCGGCCATACGCACGGTCGAAAAGCGGTGCGAGATGAACAATGCCATCTTGCCCGCGGTCAGCTCCGCGAAGCGCTCGAAGACCTCGTATTCACTGCGCGCGTCCAGTGCCGCCGTCGGCTCGTCCAAAATCAGCAGTTGCGCATCCCGCAAATATGCCCGCGCCAGTGCCAGCTTCTGCCACTCGCCGCCGGACAGATCCACACCGGTTTCAAAGCGCCGCCCCAGCATCTGCTCGTAGTGCCGCGGCAATTTCGCGATGACCTCGTCCGCCAGACTCTTGTGCGCAGCCAGGGCGATCTCATCCTGGTTCCCAATTTCTTCGATGCGTCCAACCGCTACGTTCTCGCGGGCGGTCATCTCATAACGCATAAAATCCTGAAATATGACGCCGATTTCCTTATAGAGGTCCTCCAGGTTGTACTCGCGTAGATCGATTCCATCCAGCAGCACCTGCCCTTCGGTTGGGTCATAAAGCCGGGTGATCAGTTTGACGATGGTCGTTTTGCCCTGGCCGTTCTCTCCAATCAGCGCCACGCGCTCGCCTATTTGAAGCGTGAAGTTCAGGTCCTTCAGGATCAGGCGCGAGCTGCCCGGATAGGCGAAAGACACGTTGCGAAATTCGAAACCGCGCTGAATCGGCCGCGGCGCGGGCAGCGCGTTCGGCTTGGAGCGGATGGTCGGCTGCATTTCAAAAAACGCGAGTAGATCGGTGAGAAATAGCGCCTGGTCGGCAACTCCCGACAAGGTGGAGAAAATCTGCTGAATATTCTGGCTGGCCTGTAGAATCGCGCCCGCCAGGAAGTACAGCGTGCCGATCGTCAGCGCTCCGGTTACGGTGCGCCAGATGACATACACGTAAGCTGAGTAGTAGCCCATCGAGCCAATAATGGAGAGCAGGCTGCCGGCAATCAGCTTGCGTTTCGAGAGCGCGACGTTCTCTGCGTAGACTTCGTCCGACAACCGTGTGAAGCGCTCGGTCAAGTACCCGCTCAGTCCGAAGAGCTTCAGCTCCTTGGCAGCTTCTTTGCTGCCGCCTACCTGGCGCAGGTAATCGAGCTGGCGGCGCACCGGCGTTTGCCGGAAATTCTTGGCATATCCTAAGAATGCGAAGTGGCTCTCGCCCAGGAACGCCGGCAGCACACCCGCAACCAGCAGCAGCAGCAACCAAGGCGAGAAATAAATGATCGAGATCGACAGCGTGATGGTGGTGATGATCTGCTGGATCAGCCGCCCCAGCATCTGGATCATCGCCAGCCGGTCGGTCGCTTGCACCCGGGCGCGCTCCAGCCGGTCGTAGAACGCCGGGTCTTCGTAGGCGATCACATCCAACTCGGCCGCGTGCTTCATCACCCGGATGCTGACGTGGCGCATGTATTTGTCGGCAAGCAGTGAGTCGGAGTAGTCGATGACGCGCGCGACCACGCTGGTCAGCACCGCAAGGAGGAACTCGGCCAGCACCAGCCACCACAGCCGGTGAGGAATCGGGTGGTGCTTGGATATGACGTAAACAATGGTGTCGATGATCAGCTTGCTGACATAAAGAAGAGCGACGGGCAGCAAGGCCGCAAGCAGGCGGAATACAAAGCCCATGACGACCACGGTCGGGCCCGAGTCCCAGACGATCTTCAACACCGGCGGCAGATTGCGCAGCGCCGAAAGGCGCTCCTGCCATGCGGATTTGGGCTGTTCGCGCATCCTGTTGCGCCATCCTTGACTGGCGCTGCTGGTATTTGACGACGAGGATTGCTTTCCGGAACCGCGGCTTACCCTTCGAGAGATGCGCCAAACAGAGAAGCAGTTTTACGCAAGCACGTATTCTTCCATTCTGTATTGCTCTATCCAGCACCGTCCAGCGACGGAACCGCTTGTCACGTTCGCCTGTGACGATGTCACATTCTTCTGCGCCGTGCTGCAGTAACATTGAGGGCTGATACCTGCGCGGTAGCTAGGCTTCACGGCTTGGAGGGTCCTCTATGCGCCTCACTCTTCTTTCTCTATTCCTTGGGCTTTCATTTCTGGCCCAGCCCAGCGCGGCCCCGGGCCAGGACAGCGGGGCGACCGCAACCTGCAACTTCGATGAGGAAAAGCAACTGGTGGTCGAATACCAGCCCCTAACCGTCAACCTGAAGAAAGCGCTCAACAGCCAGGTGCCTTTCGGCAAGCCATGGGCGCCGGGCGGCAAGCCCATGACCCTGTTCACCAACACGCCCATCGAGCTGGGCTCGCGCATGCTGCCCATCGGCGCCTATACGATGTACGTGATTCCCAGCGCCAAACAATGGACGTTGATTGTGTCGAAGAGCACGGACATGAGCGGGGCCTACAACGAGCAGGACGATCTGGTGCGGGTGCCGATGGATTCGGGCGAGCTGCCGAACCCGCAGGCAGACCTGGCGGTCTCCTTCGGCCACGTCGCGCCTACCCAATGCAACCTGCGCATTGATCTCGAAAAATACGGCCACTTCACGAGCTTCCAGGAACGCTAGGGCGTGTTAACACTAAATGGTGATTTCGTGTTATGCTGCGCTGCATGGAGATCACCCCGGAGCAGTACCAGCGTATTGCCCCCAGTCTTCCC
>Ga0335081_10000835_pt1 | contig 49755 bp, 28 predicted proteins | sample Lox_Sample_35_FD_206713 | JGI IMG/M metagenome (GOLD analysis project Ga0335081, IMG submission 206713) | Soil microbial communities from Loxahatchee National Wildlife Refuge, Florida, United States - Lox_Sample_3.5 | ecosystem: Environmental > Terrestrial > Soil > Wetlands | place: USA... | reverse complement strand
CCGATTCGGCAACCACTTCGTAATCACCTTTGGGGATATTTTCCAGTTCGAACGTACCATCTTGCTGCGTGTACGTAGAGGTCACGGGAATGGCGGTATTAGCGTCATCCAGCTCGATGTGGATGCCGGACAAAGGCTGACCGTCAGGGTTCAGCACCTTGCCTGCGAGCGCCGCGATCGCGGCGTTCTCTTGCAAGCTGGGTTGGGGAGCTTGCGCGCGCGCCAGTGGGTTGACCAGCAGGAACGGCAGGAGCAACATTACAACGCGGGCCCGGGAAACCATTGCAATCACCTGGTCACTGATATCCGCGAGGTGTCGTTCCCTTGCCTCTGCTCGGCCGCAGTGTGGGACTTTCACGCTCGGCACAGGCTTGGTTTTGCCTGTGCTTCTCCGTGAGATGAGCTTTGTAGAACAAAGTTGGCTGCGCGCATGCGCCATGACGCGAAATATAAAGTTGTAAAGATGGGCAACTCTGGAATGCAGTAGCTTCAGTATTCACGCACCATGCATGACCCAAACTCCGCGCTGATTCGCCCGGTGCGCAATATCCTCGGAAGCCTGCGCGTGCCCGGCGACAAGTCAATTTCGCACCGTTATGCCATGCTGGCCGCTCTTGCCGGCGGACGCTCGCGCTTCGATAACTTCGCGCCCGGCGCCGACTGCGCCAGCACGCTGGCGTGCGTGCGCGAGCTGGGCTGCAACGTTGAGAGTGACGAAAAAAATGTAGTGACGATCGACGGGCGTGGCCGGCAACTGCAGCCGCCGAGTTGCGCGCTGGACTGCGGTAATTCCGGCTCGACCATGCGCATGCTTTCCGGCATTCTCGCGGCCCAGCCGTTCACCAGCGAGCTGATTGGCGATGCCTCGCTCTCGCGCCGGCCGATGAAACGCATCCTGGAGCCGCTCACTCAAATGGGCGCGAAGATCGCGGCCGCCGATGGCGATCGCGCCCCGCTGCGCATCGCCGGAGGGAAGCTGCATGGGATCAACTACCGGCCGCAAATCGCCAGCGCGCAGGTGAAGACATGCGTGCTGTTCGCGGGATTGCTGGCCGACGGAAAGACCAGCGTAGAGGAGCCGGCTCGTACGCGCGATCACGGTGAGCTCGCGTTGCGCGCCTTCGGAGCTGAGCTCGAACGGACGCACACTGCGGTCACGATTGCCGGCGGGCAGATCCTGCATCCGCTCGAAGCCTACGTGCCGGGAGACATCTCGTCCGCTGCGTTCTTCTTGTGTGCCGCGGCCATCTTCCCCGAATCGAACCTGGTGGTCGATGACGTGCTCCTGAACCCAACACGCTCGGCGTTGCTGGATATCCTGAGCGCGATGGGCAGCCGCATTTCGATGCTCCGGGTGGAGGAGCAGCACGGAGAACTGGTGGGAACGATATCGCTGGTCGCGGGAAAGGGAAGGCAGATTCGCATCGAAGGTGCGCAAACCGCGCTGCTGATCGACGAACTGCCGGTGCTCGCTGCCATCGCGCCTTTTACGGCAGGAGGATTGGAAGTGAGCGATGCCTCCGAGCTGCGGGTCAAGGAATCCGATCGCTTGAGCGCGGTCACTCGCAACCTGCAAGCAATGGGCGCGCAAGTGGAGCAGACCAACGACGGCTGGCGCATCCCCGGCCGCCAACGTCTGCATGGGGCAGAAATCCAGAGCTACGACGATCACCGCATCGCGATGGCCTTCGCCATTGCCGCGCTGCGGGCCGAAGGCGAAAGCGTCATTCACGGCGCCGAGTGCGTGGCCATTTCCTATCCCGGCTTCTTCGAAGACTTGGAGAGACTAGTAGAACGGTAACTTCGCCACGCTTCCGCCGGCGGCAAGCTCTCATTACCGGGACTCTTGCGTGTCGCCCTCGCGCTCGATTGCCGAAATCTGTATGGCCGCGACCCCCGCCTTCTGCAGCGCCCGGTTCAGCTTTGGCAGTTGGCTGTTCTTGATACTCGTCCAATCCGCCAGCTGCGCCTTCGCAACCTGGTCCGCCTGCTTATACAGCTCGGTCGCTTGCGATGGAATGGGACGATCACCACTCTCCACCACCCGCAGTGCGGCAGCCAGGCCGGTGTTGGCGGCTTCGAGGCCGACGATCGCACCGGGAGTAGGCCGTTCGCCTTTCTGGACCTTATCGATCGCCGACTGCGCGCTCCTTACTTCCTGCAATAGCTCCGGATGTTGCTTCAGGCTTTGCGTCTCGATATCGAGCAGTTGTTTCTTGACCGCGGCGATTTCGGCGAGAGCCTTACGCGCGCTCTGCACCTCGCCAAAGATTTCCAGCCCAACGCGAAGTTGCTCATTGAGCTCTGCCGTAGTCGCCTGCGAGCGGGGATCCATCTCCACTCTCAACGCCTGTGTGAAGCTGCTGTCATCAGCCGTAAGCTTGACCCGATATTCGCCCGGCAGCGCACGCGGCCCGCGTGGCGCGGCACGATCACTCTCTTCCTCAACTTCGGCATTTGCGGCCGAATTCCCCCAGCGCAAGTCCCAGACAAAACGATGCGCTCCGGCTGTGTTCTCCAGGACCACCGGCTTGGGAATCCAGCGCTCCGCAATGGCCAGAGGCGGATGCGCTGTTTGCTTGCGCACGCCGCTTACGTATCGCCGAACGAGTTTGCCGTTCGCGTCATAGATCTCAAGGGTGACCTTCTTTGCGCCGGACGGCAGGTAGTAGTCGAGGATCGCCCCGTCGGGCGGGTTCTTCGCCGTCGGCTCCTCTGGCGGCAGCGGCGAACCGAGAAAACCATCATTGTCGATGCGAATCGCCGTCGCCGGCTTGTAGAGCATTGCGCTTCGTGCCTGCATTTTCGCATCGATCTGCCGCAGCGGCGTGATGTCGTCCATGATCCAGAACGAGCGCCCGTGCGTGGCGATGATCAGATCGTCGCCGTGAATCGTTATGTCTCGCACCGACGTGACCGGCAGGTTGAGCTGCAAGGGCTGCCAGTGATCGCCGTCATCGAACGAAACGTAGATCCCGAGCTCGGTTCCGGCGAAGAGCAGGCCCTTGCGTTCCGTATCTTCACGAACTGCGTTGACGAAGCAGGTGGCGCAGACGCCGTTTGAGATTGACCGCCACGTCTTGCCGTAATCGCTGGTGCGATAGATGTACGGCGCCTGATCGTCCAGGCGATGCCGATCGACCGCAACGTACGCCACGGCGGGATCGAAGCGCGACGCCTCGATCATCGCGATCTTGCTCCAGTCGGTGCACACTGCAACAGGGCTGGTTGCCGTGGCCCCTGAGCTGAAGCCGCAAATATGCGAAATCAGCGTTACGTCCTGCCAGCTCTTGCCGCCGTCGCGCGTCAGGTGCAGCAAGCCGGTATCGCTGCCCGCCCAGATTTCGTCCGCATTCAATGGAGACGGGGCAATGCTGAACACCACGCCAAAGCCGCGCTCCTTGGCATTCTGCACGGTCGTCGGCCCGGTGCTCGGCGCATTGGCCACAGCTCCTGTGAGGTCGGGACTGATCTGTTGCCAGTGCAGACCGCCATCCGTCGTCTTCATCACGTACTGCGTGCCGAGATAGAGCGCGTTCTTCTCGATCGGCGAGCGCACCAGCACCGGCGTCCATGTGTCACGATACCTGCGCTGATTGATCTCGCTGGTGAAGTTCGGCATCGGCCAGGGCGTGATGTCCTGGCTGAGGGATGTACGCTGGTCGAAGCGAATCACGCTGCCGTAGACGCCGCTGGCGTAAAGAATGTTCGCGTCATTGGGGTCGGGCGCCATCCAGCCGCTCTCCCCGCCACCCACCATGTACCAGTCGCGTCCGGTGATCATGCCGTGGTCGGTGCGATTGGGCACAGCTATGGATCCCGTGTCCTGCTGCGCACCGTAGACGTGGTAAGGAAATTCGTTATCGGTGATGACGTGATAGAACTGCGCGGTAGGTTGGTTGTACCACGAAGACCAGGTCTGGCCGCGATTGACGCTGATGGTCGTGCCCTGGTCGGTGCCGAGAATCATGTGCGAAGAGTCTTTCGGATCGACCCAGATCTGATGGTAGTCGTCGCCGCCGGGCGCGCCGCGTACAATCGAGATCGTCTTGCCGGCGTCCTCTGATTTGTAAAGCGCGATGTTGGGCATGTAGATGACGTCGGGATTATTGGGATCGATGGTGATGCCCCCGAAGTACCACGCGCGGCTGGTCAGGCGCGTGTCGCTGTTGGCCAGCGTCCAGGTGTTGCTCCCGTCGTCGGAACGATAGAGTCCGGATTTCTTGCCGGCCTCGATCAATGCGTAGACACGCCTGCCATCCGGCGCGACCGCGACCCCCACACGTCCCCAATCCCCATCGGGAAGGCCATTGCCAGTGAGCTGCGTCCATGCTGTCCCGCTGTCGGTCGAGCGGTACAAGGCGCCGCCGGGACCATTGATCGGAGGGTACGTGCTCCACGGCGGCCGATGCGCGTTCCAGGTTCCGGCGAAAAGGATATTGGGGCTGGCGGCGGCAATGGCAAGATCGGAGACGCCAATGCTCGGCCCTTTATCGAGAAGGCGCTTCCAGGTCGCTCCGCCATCGCTGGATTTATACACACCGCGCGTGTCATTGGGCCCATAAGCGTGGCCGAGTACTCCAACGTACACGATGTCCGCATTGTGCGGATCGATCACGATGCGGCTGATCTGCCGCGAATCGCGCAATCCGACGTTTCGCCACGTCTGTCCGCCATCGCTGGACTTGTAGACACCGTCACCCGAGCTCAGGGCCGAGCGGATGTCCGATTCGCCCGTGCCCGCATAGAGAACGTTGGGATTGGAAGGCGCGACTTCCAGCGCGCCAATCGAAGCAATCGGTTGGCCATCGAAGATCGGGTTCCAGGTGATGCCGGCATCGTTGGTCTTCCATACGCCGCCATCCACCGACCCAAAATAAAAGGTCGAGCCACCACCGGGCACGCCAGTAACCGCGACTGCGCGGCCTCCGCGAAACGGCCCGATCAGCCGCCACTGCAAACCGCTCAAGAGTTCAGGAAGGACTGTCTGGGCACTGGAGGAGATGTTGAAAACGAGTGCCATGAAAACAGCAATGGCCGGCCAGAAAAATCGCGAGCGATGATTCAATCGGAGGTCCTCTACCTGCAAGATATTTGCGAATAGATTACATTACACGTTTGCGTGTTATTCATCTCTGATACCAATGCCCGCATTTCGAAGATGAACCACAGAGACACAGAGTCACAAGGATGCTCGAAAGCTAGCCTGGATTATTAATGACCGCAGGTGCGATATTGAAGTGTCATCCCGACCAAGGGCTTCAGCCCGCGTGGAGGGACCTGCTGCTGGCCCTCGCAGCGTACCGCCGCGCGAACAGCAGGTCCTTCGACTCTGCGCCCGGGAAAAACACGCGGGCGCTCCGCTCAGGATGACACATTGTTGGGATTTGGCCGGAGTAATGAATAACCCAGGGTGGGTTTCTCTGTGCCTCAGTGCCTCTGTGGTGGATTTTTCGCGGGTAGCGCCTCCGGGCAACGACTTCATGAAGAGATTACCTGTTCCGCTCTCCGTTTTCTTTTCCTTCCTCGCGATAGTTGTTCCGCTCAGCGCACAAGTCGGGCTGGACACGAGCATCCTGACCGAGATGCAATGGCGGAACGTCGGCCCGTTTCGCGGCGGCCGCACGCGCGCCATCTGCGGCGTTCCCAGCCAGCCCAATGTCTTTTATATGGGAGCCGTGAACGGCGGCGTGTGGAAGACCACGGACTTTGGCCGTACCTGGAACCCGATCTTCGATCAACAGCCGACCGGATCGATCGGCGCCATTGCCGTTGCGCCCTCCGATCCCAGCATCATCTATGTAGGCAGCGGCGAGGGGCTGCATCGCCCCGATCTTTCGGTGGGCAATGGCATGTACAAATCCAGCGACGCCGGCGCGACCTGGACGCATCTGGGCCTGCGCGACGGCCAGCAGATATCGCAAATCGCCGTCGATCCGCGCGATGCGCGCCGCCTCTTCGTCGCCGTGGCCGGACATCCATATGGGCCCAATCCGGAGCGTGGTATCTATCGCTCGACCGATGGCGGAGAGACCTTCGAGAAGGTGCTGTACAAAGATGAAAACATCGGGGGCAACGACGTCACAATCGATCCTGATAACCCCAATGTGGTATATGCCACGTTGTGGGAAGCGCGGGAAGCGCCTTGGGAGAATGGCGACTGGAGCGGCACCGGCGGAGGTATTTTCAAATCCACCGATGGCGGCCAGACCTGGAACCAGCTTACGGGCGGATTGCCCACAGGCATTACTCAGGCCTACGTCGCTATCTCACGTAGCAATCCGCAGCGGCTGTTTGCCTCCGTCGCGGCCGCTTATCCGGTAGATCTTTATCGCTCCGACGACGGCGGCACGAGCTGGACGCACGCGACCGACGACCCTCGCCCCAAAATGCGCATCGGTGGCGGCGACCTTCCCGTGCCCGGTATCGACCCTAAGAATCCCGACGTGGTGTACAGCACCAGCACGGTCACATGGAAATCGACGGATGGCGGCAAGACCTGGGCCGGCTGGCGTGGTGCACCCGGCGGCGACGACTACCAGAACATCTGGATCAATCCCAACGATCCCAGCATCGTGATGCTGGGCAGCGATCAGGGAGCGATCATCACGGTTAACGGCGGGCAGAGCTGGAGCTCCTGGTACAACCAGCCGACCGCGCAGCTTTATCACGTGAATGCCGACAATGCCTTTCCGTACCGGCTGTGCAGCGGCCAGCAGGAGAGCGGTTCCGTGTGCATCGCCAGCCGCGGCAACGACGGCGAGATCACCTTTCGCGATTGGCATCCCGTCGCCGCTGAGGAGTACGGCTACGTTGTACCCGATCCGAGTAATCCCGACATCGTGGTCGGCGGAAAACTCTCGCGCTATGACCGACGAACTACGCAGGCGCAAAACATCCTGCCCGAACCGCTGGGCGGCCCGAACTTCCGCGTGATTCGCACCCAGCCCATCGCCTTTTCGCCGTTCGACCCGCACCTGATGTACTTCGCGGCCAACACGCTTTGGGCAACCAGCGACGGCGGACAGAGCTGGAAGCAGGTCAGTCCCGACCTTACGCGCAAGACCTTTGAGGTGCCGGCACCGGTTGGGATCTATCGCTCCGAGCCGACTGCCCAGCCGAAGCAGCGCGGCGTGATCTACGCGCTGGCGCTTTCGCCGGTCGAGAAAGGCCGGATGTGGGCGGGAACCGATGACGGCCTGATCTGGCTGACAACCGATAGCGGAGCGCACTGGACGAACGTCACCCCGCCCCAGCTCTCCGCGTGGCAGAAGGTTTCGGTGCTGGAGGCGAGTCACACCGACGCGCAGACCGCATACGCCGCGATCAACACCCTGCGCCTCGACGACCTGCGGCCGCACATCCTCCGCACGCGCGACTCGGGCAAGACCTGGACGGAGATCGTGAACGGCATTGCCGCCGATCAAAACGTCAACTCGGTTCGCCAGGACCCGAAACGCAAAGGACTGCTCTTCGCCGGGACGGAAGGATCAGTTTACGTATCGTTCGACGATGGTGATCATTGGCAGTCACTGCGCCTGAATCTGCCCGCCACGTCAGTACGTGACCTGCTGATCAAAGACAACGATCTTGCCATTGCCGCCCATGGCCGCGGATTCTGGATTCTGGACGACATCACACCCCTGCGGCAATGGAGCGAGAAGACCGCCGAAGACAATGCATTCTTGTTCGCGCCGGAGCCGGCATTGCGCGTCCGCTGGAACACGAATTCCGACACGCCGTTGCCGCCGGATGTTCCAGCAGGGCAGAACCCTCCCGACGGGGCAATTCTCAACTATTACTTGAACTCTTCTTCGTCGCGTCCTGTGACGCTGGAGATTGCCGACAGCTCCGGCAAGACGGTCCGTCGCTTCTCCAGCGCCGACCCGCTGCCGCCGCCCAATCCTATGCTGGAGATCCCGGCCTATTGGCTGCGCCCGCCGGAGCGGTTGTCGAGCGCTGTCGGCTTTCATCGCTTTACGTGGGACATGCACTATGCGCCGGTTCCCGGCATCAAGCCGGAGTACCCCATCGCCGCCGTGTATATGAACACCGCGCCTCAGCCGACCTCGCCGTGGATCATGCCCGGCAAGTACACGGTCACGCTCGCGGTCGACGGGCAAAAGTATACGCAGCCGCTAACGGTAGAGATGGACCCGCGCGTCACGACGCCGCTGCCCGATCTGCAGAAGCAATTTGAGCTCTCAATCCAGGTATACGAGGACTTGCTGACACTGCAGCCCGTCGTGGAGAAGGCCGAGGCCGCCCAGGCGAAGCTGAAGACCATGCGCGAAAAGGCAAGCGGCGCCACGGCTGAAAAGCTGGATGCAGACAGCAAACAGTTACAGGCGCTTCAGGGCGGCGAGAGAAGGCGCAGGCGCGGACAAGCAGCCGAAAACCTGACGGCTGTGCGGTCGTCTCTTCTGCAACTGCTAGGCATGTTCCAGGAAGCGGATCGAGAGCCTACGACGCAGGCCGCCGGTCAAGTGCCGAAGGTACACGCGTCAACGACCAGGATGATTGAGCAGTGGAATGCGTTTCAGAGTCAGCAACTGGCGCCACTGGACCTTCATCCCTGAGGCGGCCATCACACCGGCTTGCGCGCTGGAGTCAGTTCCGTTCCGAACAGGTACTAAAGTTCCAAAATCGACCCGCTGTGTACTTTTGCGGCTCCACAGTCATCCTATGCTTGTAATGACGAATCCAACGAAGTAAGTTGCTGAAAGGCGCGCGCAGAGCGCCGATCAGGAGACTTCGATGCGGCGATGGTATTGGCCCGTAACCGTCATAGGCTTGGGTAGTGTCAGCGCGTTGTTGCTGACCGGGCGAGGGCGCAGCGTGCTGCGCAGAATCCTGCAAAGGTTCTGGGAGGCTCCCGACCGGCTGCTGGATTGGAACGGCAGTTTAGACAGCGAACTGGACCGCATCCAAACCGCGCTGGACCGTATCGCCGATTCCCTCGATCCCCACGCCCAGATGGAACACTAGACCGATCCCGCTGCGGGCAAAGCCAATCCCAACCAGCCATGCACAGGAACAATCAGCTTTCCTCTTCTAGCACATCCTCGAACAGATCGGTCTCACACTTCGCCTCGCGCGGCTGGCTGCTCGCCGCCAGGTGATACATCTCGACCGCTCCCCCGCGCTGGCCCAGGTTTTTCCTGACGCGCTCGAACAGCGGCGCTTGCGTGGTGTGGAACTGGAACGCCTGCACCTTTTTTTCGAAGCGCTCTCTGCCGATTTCGATCCGCGCGCTCACCGTTGGCGGCGCGATCGGCTGCCGGTCGGGAAGCAAAAAATCGGCCGTCGCGTAGTAGAGCTTTTGCACGCGATGCGGCGTGAGACCTTGTTCGAGTTGCTCCGGATAACGATCAGGCCGGCCCGCCCACTCGAATGCCGCGGTGGCGAATATTCCGGCCACGGCATGATCGACGTGCGCGGTCAAGCCGCCGTCAGGGCCAAACGTCAGCATCACGTGCGGACGCAGACGGCGTATGCGCCAAACCAGCTCGCCGGCCGCGGCATATAAATCGACGCGATCCAGCCCGCCGTCGGGATAGTCGAGCACTTCGCCGTGGCTGACGTGCAGATGCTTGCAGGAGGCGGCGAATTCTGCGCGCCGCAGTGCCGCTAGCTCTTCTTTGCTGCGCGCCGTTCCGCGATTGCGGGCCGCGGTTCCGGCGGTCATACAGATGACCGAGGTCTCTACCCCGCGCTCCTGATACAGCAGTAGGGTCCCGCCGAAGCCGCCGGCTTCGTCATCGGGATGGGCCGTGACACAAAGCAATTTGCGCATCGGGAAATTGGATGAGATACGGCGGAAACGAGCTTCACGTCAGAGGTGGCTGCAGCGGGATCGGTGGACCAAGCTCCGGCTCGCTCACCATCGTCCGCACGAAGATCCCGCTCGATTGCCACCAACCGTAGAAGTTTCTTCGCTCGCAATGCGTCCGCAGCCGATGCCATGTATCCAGCGAGCCGCCATTTCCGAATTCCCGGCTCACGCAGTTGGCAGCCCTGATCATCCCTCCTACCGACTCGACCACCACCTGCCGGGTGTCGATCCGCAGGCCCACGCGCAACGCCTTGAGCGTGCTTTCCTTGGCGCTCCACAACAGGGCAAGGACCGCCCAGCGCTGGCTATCGGAAACACGCGCGATGAGTTCCTGTTCCTGGTCGGTGAAATAGTCGGTAATGAAGGCATTCCAGCGCAGTTCGGCAATTTCCAGGTCGCAGCCGAGCAGAGCTCCCGGAGCGGCGACAGCGCACACCGCGCGCCCGCCCCGGTGGCTGAGCGAGATGGAGACTGGAGCGGGGCGGTCCTCGAAGAAGACCCACGGAGCCCCCGATGCGTCCGGACGAAGCTCGATCGCAGCGAGCGTCGATGGATCGCTCGGCAAGTTCAGATATGCGGCCACCGCCAGCTTGGCGGTCCAGCGGCCGAGCCGCAGATCCTCACGACGCTTGGGAATGCGTGCCGCCTCCAGTCGAGCCACCTCCGCCGGGCTAAGCCAGTCGCATTCCGAGCGCACCTGGGCGAGGCACTGCTCGAACCAACCCACTTGCGTCAGCTCCGCGCTGCGCTGCTGAGAGTCGTGGCGCCTGCTCCTGATCACGCCGTTGCGGCCTCTGGCCACGGCACTCGAACCCAACATCACTCCCATCTTGTCACCGGTTCCAACCTCCCTACCCAGCTCACGACACCGCGACTTCCCGGGGCGAAAGAACGCTCTGAATGGCTTTTAGCGATTGGTCGTCCACCTTGTCCGGCAATTCGACGGTGCGATAGCCGCCCAGACGCAGGTACCGCGTCCCTTTAGCATCCATCACCTCCGCATCAAAGGTCCCCTGCTCGGGGTGCGGAGTAACCACCGCATAGATTTTGTTTCCGTTCGGCTTCGGCGCGCTCTGCGTGGAAACTTCTTCGACCTTCCACGGCAGACCCATCCGGCCCTGTGCCGCCATTTGCCACAGTCCGGCGGTTTGGAAGCACAGCTCGATCATGCGCGGCCGGACCAGGGTTGGCCGTTCGGAGGGCTGGTGATTATCCGGAAGATGCGGCGCCATCTCGCCGATAATGCGCTCGCCGTCCCACCACGCCCGCTCCACCACCTGGTAGGCGGGGCCGTGGAAATAAATGCGGTAGATCTGCGCCGCATCGACAATGCCCTCGGCCGTCAGCCCGGGCGCGGGGCCGGTCAGCTCTTGCGGAGCTTGCTGCCCAACGCGCACGCGTGCGGTGAAGTGCGTCGTCTCCTGCGGCTCAGGATGATTGGGAAGCGTGCGGCGGCCGATCAGCCGGCAGTCCGCGATGAGCTTGCCCGCTTGCGGATGGATGACCGCCTGCAGCACGACCGTTCGCGGTTCGTTCTTGTAGAACTTGAAAGGCGCGAAGAAGTTCACCTCTTCAATGGCCTCGATGTGCCATCCGGGATGCAGGCACAACGCCACTTCGGCGAAGGCCTCGATGCCCATCACCCCCGGCAACACGGGCGTTCCATCAATGCGATGGTCATACAAGAACGGCTGCACCGCGGGATCGAGTGTCGTTTCCATGGTGAGGCCGCTAAAGATACCGACGCCCGTGATCCGGCCAACCATCGGCCCTTGTTTCGCCCGCGCCTCGCTGGAGGCGGACAGTGCCTCCACGTCCAATCCTCCGCTGGCGTCCCACTCGTTCAGCAGCGCGCCCAGCCGGTTCGCAATCACCACTTCGCCGCCTGCGCCGGTTGTTAGCTCGCGGCGAACAATGGGGATGCCGGCCTCGGGCGGAATCATGTCGATGCCGGCCAGCTCCATCATCTTGGGGATGGAGCCGCGCGTGGCCATGCCGATACCACCCCACGCGCTCCAGTCGATCACGATGCCGCGTGTCTGCGGGCGCGTCGAGCGGAAGCTCGAAGTGTACTTGCACAGCAGATCGTTGGCCGAGCTGTAATCGGTTTGCCCGCCGTTGCCGAAGCGCCCGGCAACCGAGCTGAAGGCCACGGTCGCGCCCAATGGCATGTCACCGATGGCGTGCAGCAGGTTGAACCAGCCGTCCGCCTTGACGTCGAAGACCAGGTCGAACTCGCGGGCGTCCTTGTCCGGCAGGAAGTGGCTGCGCTCCATGCCGGCCGCGTGCAGCAGCACGTCGATGCGTTCACTGCGCTGGCGCACTGCGGCGAGAACCTTGGCGACCGCGTCGGCATCGCCGAGGTTGACGCTGAAGTAGTGCGCGGTGCCACCGGCGGATTGCACGGCGCGGATGGCGCTCAGGGCGGCGTTGGCGCGCTCCAGCGCGGCCAGTTCTTTTTCAATCAGCACCGGCGTGGCGCGTTCGCCGCGCGCCTGAATGCGCGCAAACAGATCGCGCTTCAGTCCCTCCTTGTCGCTTACGAAACGCGCCAGGTCAGGATTGTTGGCGTCCGGCTCGGGCACGAGATCGAGCAAATAGAACGTGCCACCGGATGCGGCCGCCAGGTCCTGCGTGATGGCGGAGACGATGCTGCCCGCCGCACCCGTGATTACGAAAACGGTGTTCTTATTGAGCGTGAGGCCGGCTTGTCCACCGGCCGCCGGCTGCTCCTCGAAACCGACGGTCCAGCGCAATGCGTTCTTGTAACCGATCTCCACCGCGCCAGGATCGCGCAGCGTCTCCTCCAGAAGGAGCGCCGCAATCTCCCATGCCTTGCGCTCGGCCCCGAAATCCACTGCCTTGACCAGTGCATCGGGCCGCTCGCGCTTGTAGGCTTTGGTGAAGCCGACAACCGCACCGCCCATCGGCGCAGCCGCACCCGCGTCGTCATAACCGTGCTGTCCGCCAAGTTGCGTGGCCGCGATCAGGAATGTGCCCGTGCCTGCAATCTGGTCGTACAGCTTGCGCATCGTGGCGTAGAGAGCCTTGACGCGAACACGCAGGTTCTCGCGCCACGTGTGGCTGTTCATTGTGCTGATCAGGCCTTCGTTGTCCAGCGCCGGCAGCCAATAGACGCCCTGCACTGGACCGCCAGCCAACCAGGTTTCCACCATGCTCAGCAACGCGCCGGCTTCCGTTCCAGCCGGGATGCGTAAAACGGCGACACCACGATTATCGAGCTGGTCCGTCAGCGAGTCCGCGACTCCACCGCGATCGCACATAACAATGACGCGGCTGCCCGGGCCGAGCGTTACGCCGGTTGGCTTGCACAACGTAAGCGGCGGACGAAGCACCGGAATAGGCACACGGCGCGGGATTTTATTGGCGGCATCGAAGCTGAGCAGTTCGACGGGTAGAGTTGTGACCGCGGCTTGCGTATCAGCCGTGACTTCGGTTTTGCTGGCGGTCGCGCCGCTTGCGCGCTCCTGCGCGAACTTGATGACGTGCGCCAGGGTCGGGAAATCGCGCAGCTTCATATTCTCATCGCGCGGGATGTCGTACGCCGCGCGCACCAAGGCGAACATCTCCGCCTGCTTGACGGTGTCGATGCCGAGGTCCGCCTCGAGGTCGAGATCGAGATCGAGCATTTCCTCGGGATAGCCGGTCTTCTCGGCGACGATCTCCAGTACCTTCTGCTGAATGGACTCCAGACTGACCGTGGTAGCAGGCGCCGCTGCCGGTGCGGCGGATGTGATTGCCGCTGCGGCGAGCACAGGAGCTTCAGAGCTGGTGCCCCAGAGCCCGCCCTGAGCTTGCCGAAGGGTTCGCCCATCTGTTGGGCTAACCTGGGCTCCATGTATCGGAGTTGTGGGTCCCCCATCCTTGTCGCCATCGGTTGGCGACAGGATGGGCGTAGTCGCCGCTCCAACCGCCAGATCCGGCCGCATCTCGAAGACAAAGCGGATGACATGCCCCAATGTGGGATAGTCGCGCAGCTTACGGCTCTCGTCTCGCGGAATGTTGTAGATCTCGCGAATCGCCGCAAACATCTCCGCCTGCTTGACGGTGTCGACGCCCAGATCGGCTTCCAGGTCGAGATCGAGGTCCAGCATCTCCTCGGGATAACCGGTTTTCTCGACCACCAGCGCAAGAACGCGCTGCTTCACTTCTTCGGTGGTCGCAGTGGCACTCGCGACGGCCGGCGCCGGCGCGGGCTGTTTTGCAGTTTGTGTTTCAGTCGTTGTTGGTGCCCGATCCGTGTCGCCAAGTGTTGGCGACAGAATGGGCCCACTAGCCAGATCGGGCCGCATCTCGAAGACGAACCGGATGACATGCCCCAATGTGGGATAGTCGCGCAACTTGCGGCTCTCGTCGCGGGGAATGTTGTAGATCTCACGGATGGCCGCAAACATCTCCGCCTGCTTGACGGTGTCCACGCCCAGATCGGCTTCCAGGTCGAGATCGAGATCGAGCATCTCCTCGGGATAGCCGGTTTTCTCGACCACCAGCGCAAGAATGCGCTTTTTCACGTCTTCGGTTGTCGCAATCGCACTCGCGGAGGCAGACGCCGCCGATACTTCTCCCACCGGCGTCGGCGCAGAAGTGGATGCGGTCTCCGGCTGTTTAGGGCTTGCCGTCTTAGCGGCCATTGCTGTGGGCGACGTCGCCGCTGCCCCCGCTAAGTCAGGGCGCATCTCGTACACGAACCGAATGACATGCCCCAATGTGGGATAGTCGCGCAGCTTACGGTTCTCGTCGCGCGGGATGAAGTAGATCTCGCGGATGGCCGCGAACATCTCGGCCTGTTTGACCGTGTCCACGCCCAGATCGGCTTCCAAATCGAGATCGAGATCGAGCATCTCCTCCGGATATCCGGTCTTCTCCACAACCAAGGCGAGGATTCGCTTCTTCACATCCTCGGCGCCGTTTTTCGCAGCAGGCGCCGATGCGGGCGCCGGCGTAGCGGTGGCAGCCTCTTGTGCCGGCGCAACGAGAGCGGCGACCGTTTCGGTATGGGAAACGGCGAGCGTCACACTGGCGGGAGTTGCCGCTGAGGGATCGCCCGCAGCGATTGCAGGCGCGACGGCCGGGTGCGGGGCCACGACAGCCGTCACTGCCTGCGGTGCCCCGGTTGCAGCTCCCGCCAAATCTGGCCGCATCTCGTAGACAAAGCGGATGACGTGCGACAATGTGGGATAGTCGCGCAGCTTGCGATTTTCATCGCGCGGGATATTGTAGATCTCGCGGATGGCAGCGAAGATCTCCGCCTGCTTCACGGTATCTACGCCCAAATCGGCTTCCATGTCGAGATCAAGATCGAGCATCTCTTCGGGATAGCCAGTCTTCTCGACCACCAGCGCGAGAATCCGGGACTTCACATCTTCGCCGGCCGCAGAGGTGACCGGCGCAGCAGCAGCGATGACAGGTTTCGGTTCGGCGGCAGCGGAGGGAAGCGGCGTCGCCGCAACAGCAGCCGTCGCAGTCTTCGTTTCAGCAACGCTGGGCTTTGGCTCACCGTGCGCCGGTCGAGCCGCAACCGCAACTGTGCTCTGCTGAGCGGTCACCGCCTTCACCTCCGCTGCCGGTTTCACGGGTGTGCTGGCGGCCACCGTACTTGTCGAAAGTGCTGTGACCGCTGCCACCGATTTCACCGCCACATGCGCGGCTTCTGCCTTTGTCGCAACCCGCGCTTGCGGACCCTGATCGCGCACCCGCAACGTGCGCTTCACCACCTCCAACTCCGCTTTCGGATGGCCGGCGATTCGTCCCAGCCATTCGTTCCAGATCGCCGCGTCAGCAATGCGCGTGTCGTAGCCGAGCGCGTTCGGCTTCGGACGCACGCCGTCGGGTGTCTTTACCCAACGCGCCAACGTGAGACTGATCTGTGAGCCAAATCCTGCGCCAAGCCGCAGCGCGTATTCGACGGGATACTCGCCGCCCTTGGCCAGGTTCAACATGCCCAGCTCGGGGTCGACTTCCTTGAAGTTCGGCACCGGAGGCACGTATCCGGTCTCCAGCGCTTTCACCGCGAGCACGTCTTCAATGCCCGTCGCCATGGCGTGGCCGGTGTAGCCCTTGGTATTCGCAATGACGATCTGGTCGGCCGCCTCGCCGAAGGTGCCGCGCAGGGCGAAGATCTCCGCTGAGGCGCTGCCGCCGCGCGCCGGCGTGTAGGTCTCGTGGGAGACGAAGACCGTCTTTGGCGCGATGTCGAAGCGCGAGAGACCGTGACGCTTCTCGACATCAGACATCAACTCCTCCATCACCTGCGTGATGTGCTGCACGTCGAGCCGCGAGCCGTGGAAAGCGCTGTTGGCGGTCACCGCGCCCAGCACCTCGCAGATCGGGCGAATACCGCGCTCGCGCGCTGCCTCAGCGCTCTCGATGATGAGTGCCGCCGCCCCCATGCCCATGATGAGGCCATGACGGCGCTTGTCGAACGGTGTCGCCGCTTCCGCTACGACTTCGTCGGTCGCCGCGGCGCCACTGGCGAGGAAGCCCGCGCCGAACCACTCCACCATATTGTCGGAGGTGACATCGTCGGCGGAGATGACGATCACGCGCCGGCAACGGCCCGCGCGAATCCAATCTTCGGCCAGCGACACGGCCTGCGTGGTGGTCGCACAAGCCGCGTTGATCTGCGTGTTGGGCCCGCGCGCGCCGATGTACTCGGCAAATTGCGAATGGCCCATCGACAGCACCCGGAACAGAAAGCGGCGGTCGAAGACATACGGCTCCTTTTCGATCATTGCGCGCAACTCGTCAATGCGTCGCGCGATTTCGTGGCCAAAGGCCGAATGCCCGTTCGCAGTTTGCGCCGTCCATTTCTCCAGCCGCGCCAGTTCTTCGCGCCGCGCCCGATCGGTGTAGTAGCCACCCATGATCTCGCCATAGGAATCGTAGCCGGGGAAGGCCGAGCAGAAGATCACGCCGGTGTCGTCACGCAGATCGTCAGGCAAGCACCAGCGCTCCGGAAGGTAGGTGCCCTTCGTGGTTGTCTTATAGCGCATGACGAGGGGAATGCCGGCATCACGCAACGCGTCGATACCGGCCGCCATGGCCAGGCAGCTCACGCGGTCCAGCGCAGCCAGCCTCTCGCCGGAGACGCCGAACTCTGCGTCGAAATCGAAGGCGCCGCCGCGACCGGCGAGCTTAATCACGTCGTCGGTATCGTGGATGGTCTCGAACACGGGCCCGCCGTTGTCGCTCTTCACCAGGCGAGTGATGTTCTTGTCGAGCATCGCCTCGCGAAAGTGTTGCGGAATGGGCCCGATGAACTGATCGCCATTGAGCAGGCGCGCAAGGTTGCCGTCATCGAAGATGTGCTCGGTGCCGGGCAAGCCGACGGCGCCGCCGGTGATGACGATGGGCTCGCTCTGACTGGGCTTCTGACCTTTGTAAATCTCCCATCCTCGATCGAGCACCTGGGCGAAGAAATGTCCCAGCTCGGCATAGCGGTTGTTATCTGATGTCGTAATTGGAGCCGCAGCAGAAGCACCTGTTGGCGATTGTTCTACGTAGAACAATTTGTCGGAAGCGGATGAAGAATCAATGACTTCTGTTGCGACATCCTTCTTTTGTGCCATAACTTCTGAGTTAACATACGCGATCCAGCGAGTTTGATCTTCAGTTACCCGCTCGCGCAGCTCGGTCGCGCCCAATCCCGCCGCATACATTCCGCACAACGCCTGGTTGAACGCCGTGAGGTCGTCGAGCTTGGGATGATTGGTGAACAGCGAAAACACATCGGCATCGTCGCCCAGCACATCCTCGGCGAATCCCTGCAGCGCCTTCTTCGGGCCGACTTCGACGAAGACACGCACGCCCGCGTCATACAGCGTGCGCAGGCCTTTAATGAACTGCACCGGCGCAGCAACTTGTTTCGCCAGAATGTCGGTCATCGTCTCCTTGCTGACGCCGGTGGGATAAAACTCGCCGTTCACATTGGCGACAATTGGCTTCTGCGGCGTCTGCAAGCGCAAGCGGTTCAGCATTTGCTTCAGCGGCGCGCTTGCCGGGGCGACGATGGAGGTGTGGAACGCGTGGCTGACCGGCAGCTCGCGCACCTCGTAGCCGGCCTGGGTGAAGATCTGCACGGCCTGATTGATCGCGTCGGTGGTGCCACCGATGACCGACTGGCTGTTGCTGTTGACGTTGGCGATAACGACGTAGCCGTTGACGGTCTTCAACCGGCGCTCAACTTCGGCAATGGGCGCAAACACGGCGGCCATCTTGCCGTTGTCGGCCATAGAGACCTTCGTCATCTCGCGGCCGCGCGCACTCACCGCTTCCAGCGCATCTTCGAAGGGCATTGCCCCCGCGGCCACCAGCGCTCCGTATTCGCCCACACTATGTCCCATCGTCATATCAGGACGAATGCCGTAGGCCGCCAGCAGCCGGGTGGTTGCGAGGTTGATGGTGATCACCGCCGGCTGCGTGACTGCGGTCTGACGCAGCGCCTCTTCGGCCTCGGCGACTTTCTTTTCATCCGCCGGATCGACATACATAATGTCGGTCAGCGGTTTGCCCAGCAGCGGGGTCATGATGACGTCGGCTTCTTTGAAGGTCTCCGCGATGATGGGCTCTTGGTCACGCAGCGCTCGCAGCATGTTCACGTACTGTGAGCCTTGGCCGGTATAGAGGAAAGCGGCCTTCGGCGCAGCGCCGTGTCCGCGGAAGATGCCTTGGGCGCGCAGCGCTTTCCAGAAGGCCGCTTGGTTTGCGGTGAATGCCTTCAAGGCAAAACCGCACTTCACTGCCAGATCGGCAGCATCGGCGTAGTCGATGGCAACACGTTCGGGAGCAGCAAGATCGGCGTCGCAAGGAGCGGTGAACGCGGGCGCCTGGCCGGCTTGTGCGGACTTCAACACCGCGCGCAGTCGCCCAACCAGTTCGGGTTCCGTTGCCGCACCTATGACCAGCGCGCCACGCAATGGAGATTTGCGGGTTTCATTAGCTGAGCCGTCAGGCCCAGGTCTCGAAGACCGCGAGACTGGGGGCACGCGGTTGTCTGCGGCCAGCGCACTCGCGCGGACCTCGGCTCCGGCGACGCCCAGGTTAGCGGCCGACTGAGGGCCGCGAACCTGGGGCACCGACACCTCCGCCGGCGTGACCGGCACCGCAATGGACTTCTTGCCGTTGCCGTTCAACCGGCCGGGAATGTGTTCTTCCATGATCATGTGGAAGTTCGTGCCGCCGAAGCCGAAGGCGCTCACGCCCACGCGCCGCACCGCATCGGCAGGAACGTCCCACGGCTGCAGTTCGGTATTCACATAAAGAGGAGAGTGCGCGAAGTCGATCTCGGGGCTGGGGTGCTGGCAATTAAGGCTGGGCGGGATGAGCTTGTGGTGAAGCGAGAGCGCCGCCTTCAGCATGCCCGCTCCGCCCGCTCCACCCTTCAGGTGGCCGATGTTCGACTTCACCGAGCCAAGCGGCACGGAATGCACCGGCAGATTCCCGCTGCTGAGCACCTCGACCATGCTCGAGGCTTCGACGACATCGCCCACGCGCGTGGAGGTCCCGTGGCCTTCAATCAACGTGCCGATGCCGGGAACGATTCCTGCGTTCTTCCAGGCACGCTCGACGCATAACCTCTGTCCCACCGGATTCGGCGCGGTGATGCCCTTGCCCTTGCCATCGCTGGCTCCGCCCATACCGCGCAGCACGGCGTAAATTTTGTCCTGCTCGCGTTCGGCGTCGGCCAGCCGCTTCATCAGGAAGATCGCCGCGCCTTCACCCATCACGAATCCGTCGGCGCCCTGCGCGAAGGGACGCGAGCCCGTCGCCGACAGCGCGCCGATCTTGCAGAACTTTACGAACGTGGGGGCGCCCATGTTGCGGTCCACGCCGCCGGTGACGACCACGTCGAACTCATTCTCCACCAGCCCTTCCACCGCCGACGTCATCGCCGCCATCGCCGAGGCGCACGCCGCGTCACAGACAAAATTCGGGCCATGAAAGTTGTAGAGGTTGGCGATGCGGCCGGCCATGCAGTTGGCCAACTCCCCCGGCATGGTGTCTTCGGTGATGGGCTGGATGCGTTTGCCGATCAGCGAGTGCAACTGCTCAGTAATCTCGCGCTGCAACGATGGCGACAGATGCGCAAAGCTGGCGGTCTCGGCCAGAGCCTTCGCGTATTCAGGAAAGAACACACGCAGGGAAGTCAGGTAGTGCTTCTCGCCGGCCATGGCGTTGCCCAGAATGACCGCCGTGCGATCGAGGTCGAGCGGGCGCTTGGGCCAGCCGTAGTCGGCGAGCGCCTCGCGGGTGCAGGCCACCGCCCACTGCTGCGCCTGGTCCATGGCATCGGCGACTTTCGGGGGGATCGGCAGCTTCCACTTCATCGGCTCCCAGGTGTACTCGCGCACCCAGCCACCGATCCTGGAGTACGTCTTGTCGGGCGCGGCGGGATCGGGATCGTAATATGCGGCAGGATCCCACCGGTCGGGCGGGACATCGCTGATGCTGTATCGTCCGGTCGTTACGTTGTTCCAGAAGGCGGCAACATTTGGAGCGTCAGGCAGGATGGCTCCCACCCCCACAATCGCAATCGCGCGATGAGCAGTGTCTTCCATGATGGCACTTCCTTTGGCGATGAAGTCGGTCGGACAATTGACGGCCGGACGGGCACGCAGAACAAGCGGGGAAGCTTGCCTTCGGCCAACACCTGGGGGAACGATTCGCTCGCCAGGCGGGACAAAAAATCAGAGCGCCCGACAGCCACCCTTACTGTCGCAGCCGGATCAAGAGGTTGTCAGTGATAGCACGATGTTTTTTGTGTGACAGGCTTACGCGGGGCGGGTGATATGGGGCACCCGAGGCGGTGATTGGCGGCGCGTTATGGCCGACGGTTCGACGTTCGCCTTTTCAGCGCAGCGCGGCCTCGGCGGCCGGCGTGCTTACGGCTTGCACCTCCGGCTTGTCGAGGGTCCCGGAGATGACATAGCTTTGCCCGCTCGCCCGTTGCAGCTTCATGGCGAGACTGCGGTCATAGGACGCCGTTCCTTGCACGGCATAGCGGGCACCGGCTGACTGCATTTTGCCGTTGCTGATGGTGAACGTACCATCCTGCAGCGAGACCTTGCCGGAAAACCTGGAGAACGCGACGGGCGTTCCGCGGCTGTCGAGCGACACATGCCGGAGAGCCCCGTTGCTCCAGATGAAATCGGCGCTGCCGCCGGCCGTGCTGCGCAGTTTGGGAGCCGTCAGGCCGGAGAGCACGAGGCTGAAGTCGGCATCGACCGAGCCCGTGGCCCAGTTGTCGTGGGTGAGGGAGGCGACCTGCGCCATGGACATCCTGCTGACTACGCCGTTGCCCATAAAGCGCGGTGGCGAAACCGTGAAGTCGCCCAGCCAGGAGCCGTCTTCATGGCCGCCCAGCAGATCGGCACGCAGCTCGGGAATGCGCAACTTGCCGGATGAAAGTGCAATCGAGCCATTGACGTTGGTCGCGGTCACCGCGCCGAGCTCCAGCTGGGGCACGACGAAATGCCCCTGCGCACGCAGTTTCAAAAGAATGTCGTTATGCCGCCGGCCGATGGCCAGCAGGTGATACCAGGGCTGTCCGGCGGCCGGATTCAGGAGCTGATTCAATCGCGCTACCGAGACATCTTCGGCATGAACATCAAATTGCAAGACGCAATTCTCCGGGCCGGTACAGTGGACCGGGAAACTTGCCGAACCCGTAAGCTGGCCGCCTTTGGTGAAGCCGGCGGAAAATGCGGTGGCGTTCACCATTTGGTTTTCGAGGAGCAGCGAAGCGGAATCGACCAGCAAGGGTTCGGAAACGCCTTGCAGCTCGGCGGTCGCCGTCTTGATCTGCATCTTGCCGGAGGGTGCCGGCGGGGCGAAGCCGGTCCAGGTTCCATCGACATCCAAATCCAACTGCGCCGATCCCGCCAGTCCCACCCCCGGCGTGCCGATGCCCAGCGCCTGCGCGACGTCGAGCACGCGGCCGAGTTCGGCACCGCCGGACAGGTGAAGTTGATAGCTCGCAAGATCGAATTCGCCGCTCGCGGTCGCCGGCGACGCCGCCCCCAAGGGGACCGCGAAGGACTTGACGACGAGCTGAAAAGCGGGCGCCGGCTTGGCTGCCTGCTGCGGGGGCGCCGGCCGCTTCCGTTTCGCCGGGCCGGGCTGGCTGGCGGGAATGGCGAACTGGATCTCGCCGAGTTGCAGATCCTGCTTCAGAACATCGGCATGGAGCGCCAACAAAGTGGTTTGACCGCCTCCCGTCCAGGCTGGAGTTTTGCCGGGCGAGCGACGCACGGCGAAGGTGCCGTCGACTTCGCCGGTCGCGGTCAGATCTTGCGGCAGGTCCTTCTTGGCGTGGCGCATCAGCGCGACCAGGCGCTCGGCAGGGATATGCTCACCGGTAATTCCGAATTCGTAGCCGCCGGCACCCCAGCCTTGGGCGTCGCCTTTCAGGCGCACCGTCCCGGTGCCCACGGGCGATTCGCAGCGCAGGTCATACAAGGCGTCTCCCGCGGAGGAATACGTCCCGGTACAGTGGGTACGCAGGCGCAAAGCCTCGCCAGAGGCGATGTCGTAGCGGCGGAAGTCGTCCACCTGCGCGTCGAGAGTGATGCCCAGCCTGGCCGGCGAGCCGGCAAAAATGGAACTGGCGCGCAGCGTGCCGCGCCAGCCCCGATCACGCCCGTAGGCCAGCTTGGTGAGTTGTCCCAACGGCCCACCGGCAAAGTTGATTCGCAGGTAGACGACCGTGTCGCGCAGGTTGGCAGCGCGCTGAAAGCGCCCATCCAGTTTCAACGTGCCGGTGTCGGTGATGTTGACGTCCGTCCGGACGGGCCGCGCCGCCAGCCGCACACCCCATGAACTTTCCGAATCCACCCAAAGCGCAAAATCGGCGTCGGTGAAGGCGAACGGCTTCTTGGCCTCGCCGAATTTGAAATTGATCCGTCCGGACGAAGCTTCCACGTAGGGGAATCGTGGCCGTGACGCGGAGCGCAGCTTGCCGGTGGGCGCAGGACTGGACTGCGCGGCGCGCTCCAAGAGTTCCTCGGCGTTCCAGCGCCCGTCGGCACGGCGCACCAGATTCAGGCTGGGATTGTCGAGATCGAGTGAGCCGATCTCCATGCGGCCGCGCCACAGGGAAGTGAGCCGGATGTAGGCGGTCACGGTGTCGGCGCGCAGCATCGGCTCGGCCCCATAGGCCGCGGGGTCGGCCACCACGAAGTTACTGAGCACCAAGCCGGGACGGGGCAGCAGCTTCAGTTGAATTGTGGAGACGGTGACGTCACGGCCCAGGGCGCGGCTGATGGCGCCCGCCACCCGGCTGCGATAGCGATTCACGTTGATGAAGGGAGGCAGTACCAGCGCGAGTAACAGCAGCAGGAATGTTGCCCACATCACCCGCCGCGAAGTACGGCGCCGCATCAGTGCACCACATGGAACATACGCGACCAGCGCGTCTGGCCGAAGAAGTGAAGGATGATGTTCCCCAGCCACTCCAGCCGGTCGGCAATGCTCTGGCGCTCGTATTCATCCCGCGGGGTGATGAACGACCAGTAGATGAACATCGGCCGGCCAATGACATTTTCGAAGGGAACAAAGCCCCAGTAGCGGCTGTCGAGGCTGACGTCGCGATTGTCGCCCATGGCGAAGATGCTATTGGGCGGGACCACTAGATTGCCCTCCTTGAGGAACGAGGGCAGCTCGGCGCGCCACTCCGGGGTCACGTCTTCGAAGTCGCTGACCGGAATATTGGGGAAGTTATCGCGATAGGGAATGTAATCGCCCCGGCGGATGACATAGGGCTCGTTGAGCCGCTCGCCATTGCGATACACCACGCCGTCCTGGAGATGAATACGGTCTCCAGGCAGACCGATCACGCGTTTGACGACATACAAGCCGGGCTGCGCCGGCGAGAGGAAAACGAAAACGTCGCCGTGGTGCGGGTGGCGATAGGGAATCAACTTGTCCATCCACTTGGTAACGGGCGCCAGCAGCATCCTGTCCACGAAGACGTGATCGCCGATCAGAAGCGTGTTTTCCATCGAACTGGAGGGAATGGTGAAGGCCTGCAGGGTAAAGGTGATGATGAACAGGCCGGTCACCAGAACGATGGCAATAGAGGCAATGAACTCCGGAGTGGTCTCCTTTTGCTTCTCCGGCTTCGATGGCTTGGCCGGCTGCGGCTTCTGTGGCAGCCGTTGCGCCGCGGGTTTCGCCATCTTCTTCGTGGTAGCCAAAATGCGTTAATCCCCTTTATCAACCACAGAGACGCGGAGACACAGAGAATAAACAATCGGTCACGAACCTGCGCGATTGCGAAAAACTCTGTTGCGCTGCCTTAATAAAACCTCTGTGCCTTTGTGTCTCTGTGGTTCAATGCGTTTTCATTGCGGAATCCGCAACATGCGATGCCAGCGCAGACCATTCAGCCACTGCGTGACATTGAGCGTCAGATGGGAAAGTTTATCAGACGGAAGCGCGCCTGCCATGGCGAGGTTGTCGCGGTCCATCGACCAATAGATCATCAGCGGCCGTCCCACCACATTTTCCCGCGGAACAAAACCCCAATAGCGGGAATCGTAGCTGTCATCACGATTGTCGCCCAGCACGAAATAGCAATCCTCGGGCACGATTAGCTCGCCGTCCTCAATCAGTTTCCGGGCCTGCCGGAACCAGTCCCTGGAACTCGGCTCGCCGTAGAAACCACCGTCGGGAAATTCGTCGCGAAAGTTGTCATGCCAGGTCGCTTGGAAAACCGCATAAGCATCGTTCTGGCGAACGCCATCGACATAGACGTGCTTATCGACCAGACGTACCCGATCGCCGGGTACCGCTACCACCCGTTTGACGAAGTGCTGGTGCGGGTTTACGGGATAGCGGAAGACAATGATGTCCTGCCGGTGAATGGGGCGATACGGAAGCAGCCAGTTCCACGCCCGCGATTGCCCGTAATGGGCTTTGTCCACCAGCAGGTAGTCGCCGATCAGCAGGGTCTTCTCCATGGACTCGGAGGGGATCTGGAATGCCTGCACGACGAAGGTAATCACGAAAATCGCAATCACGATCGTCCCGGCGAGCGACTGCAGGGAATAGAAGCCGCGCGGCGCGGGCGCGGGCCCGTCAGGGGGTGACGATGCGGCGGTTGCAACAACTGCTTCCTCGGTGCCTGCTTCGGTCATGAATGCTCGGAATGCGTCGCTCCGGCAGCAGGCCTTTCGACTGCAGCGCGGACCTGCATTAATTGTAGACGCTCCCAGGCGAGCCGCGCGGCTGCCTGCTCCGCCGATTTCTTGGTGCTGCCTTCGCTGCGGCAAGTGAAGCCATCGTCGCCCGCCGGGGACGCCGCGATATGCGCTTCCACGGTAAACAGCTTGCGGTGGTCGGGACCCTCCTCCTTCACCGTAAGATAGCGCGCCGGCGAACGTCCGCTGGCGTGGACCGCCTCCTGCAGTGCCGACTTATAATCCATCACCGGAAGTTCTCTGCCTTCGCTTTTCACCTCGGCGAGCTCCGGCTCGAGGATATGGTGCAGGATGAAAGGATGCGCCGCCTCCAGTCCGCCGTCGAGGAACAGGGCGGCAATGATGGCCTCCAGCGTGTCCACCAGCAGGGCGCTCTTGTTACGTCCGCCGCTGCGTTCCTCGCCGCGTCCCAAATAAAGATACTCGCCGATCCTGAGTTCGCGCGCGGGACGAAGCAGACGGCGAGCACTCACGATGTGGGCCCGCAGCTTCGACAACTCGCCCTCGCGATATTCGGGAAATCTCCGAAACAGCTCCTGGCTCACCACGAACGACAGCACGGCATCGCCCAGGAACTCCATTTGCTCATTGTCGGGATGGTAGCGGGCAGGCGTTTGGGATTCGGCTTCGCGCGCGTACGAGGCGTGAGTGAGCGCTTGCTGCAGTAATTCCTGGTTCTGGAACTGGTGCCCGAGCGCTTCCTCCAGCAGGGTCGTATTTTTGGCCGTTGACTTCATGAATTCCGTAAACCGCCCCCGATTCAGTGAGGCGTGGTCGGCGGTGCGGGAACCGGAGCAGGGCTGGCCGGCGCGGGCGAAGGCGGCGCCGTGGCAGTGCCCGGAGCTTGCGCACCGATCAACTTCTGTAGACGCGCCTGCTGCTGCTTGGCCAGGTTTTGCGCTGCGCTGCCGTCTTTGGCGAGCTGCACCGCCTTGTTCGCCGCGTCCAGCGCTTGCGGATACTGCTGCAATTTGTCCTGCGCCACCGACAGCCGGAGGTAGAGCACGGCATCCGGATTGCCTTTATTCGCGTCAATCGCCTTTTGCAGGCTCGTGACCGCGGCCGCGTAATCGCTCCGGCTCATATCCACCATGGCAAGCGTGTCATAGGAGTTCATGAGGATGGTGCGTTTGGCTCCGGCGACGCGCTCCGGATCGGCGTTGGCGGGTACCAGCAGCCCGGTGTCGAGATTGTCGATGGCAGCCTGAGCATCTTTGGCCGCCTCCGTCAGACGCTGCTCGCGGTCAAGATCGGTATCGTGAGTGTTCTCGGCGAGGGTTGAGGCGACCTCCATCAGCGGAACCGGATTGGTGGGATCGGCGGCAATGGCCTGCCGGCCGGTTTCGATGACTTTGTCGCTGTTATTCGCCTGCGCATACATATTCATCACGCGCATATACAACGCAGCCCGAAGTTCGCTGGCGGGATACTTGGCGGCAAAATCGTTGGCCGCGGCTTCGGCTTGCGCGGGGTCGGTTTTGGTGGCCGCATCCTGATACGCCTTCAGCTCGTCCTGCGACTTGGCCTGCAGCATGCGATGGCCGCCGTTGGCCGGCGTCTGCGCCCCGGCTGGTGTCGCGGTGCCATTGGGCGTCTGCGTCCCCTTGCCTTGTGCCGGAGCTTGCGCCGGCGGCGGATTCGTCGGTGCCGATTGGGCCCACGCCATGGCGCTCGCCAATAATAAAGTTGATAGTACTGCGGTCGTCATCTTCCTGCCTTTCCACCGAAGCGGATTGCGCTTACACTCAGCACCGATGCTCGTGAACAAAGCCTCATCAATCATCTTCGCCCTTGGCCCGAGGCGGCTGATACGGCGCGTGCAGCCCGTGTTCCGCCGCGGTCTTGGCGTCCTCCGGCACATCGCTGGTGGCCAGCGCCGCTTTGTATTGTGCTACCGCACCATCGCGCTCTTCCTGAATATCGAGAATGCGGCCTAAGTAAATATGCGACCACGCAATCACGTGCGGGTCCTTGGCCGCATCCAGCGCCTTCTGAAAATCGGTTTGCGCCTCCTGCATCTGGCCGCTCAAGCTGGCCACCTTAGCCAGCACGAAATACGCGCGCGCCGGATCTTCGTTGGCCTGCAAACTTTCCTGCGCCAGCTTGCCGGCGTCGGCGGGATGGCCGCTGGCCAAGGCGCGTTCGGCTAAATCGATCTTTTGCGGCTGAGATGCACGTTTTGCGGCCTGCATGACCTCCGGCTCGGCTTGCGCCGCAAACGCGATCTCGCTGGCGCGCTTCTTTTCGTGATCGACGTCGATGCCGTGCAGCCAGTCGGGAAACGCCGTTTCGAGTCCCGTGCCGCCCTTTTCAAAGTCCCGCAGTTGACTGTAGAAGTAGCCGGTCAGAACGAATCCCTGCGCTTCATCGTTGTGCACGAGGGTCTCCCGCGTTCTTTCCGGCAGTTTGGGGTCGGAAGGCGTGCGCGCCTCGATCGCCTTGATCAGGCATTCGATCACCAGCAGGCCCGTGTCGGTCTTGTAGTCTTGCGACATGGGCGCGCGCTGTAGCGGGATCAGGATGGGCTGCAGGCGTTGCAGCGTGGTTGCGCGCCTGAGGACCAGCGGATCGAGCACGAAGTGCAGATAGGTGTGCCGCAGCGCATCGATGTGAAGGTTCTCGGCCGCCGGCGAGACCACCACATAGTAGAAGTCCTGAAGATAGTTCCGCGCATTCACCTGCCCGGGCGCGCTCATGGGCTCCAGATAGACGGTGAAGCTGCGGCCGGCAAAGCCGGACAGCGGCATGCGCAGGTAATTGTCCACCGAGGTGATCATCTGCGCGACTGGGGCGTGAAACTGATCGATGAGGGCCTGGTATTCGCGTTGGTGTTTCAGCCAAATCGAATGGAGGTTTGCGGCCGCGTAATAGGCCTTTAGCAAGGGAACAAATCCCAAAATGTAGCCGGTGTCGGGCGGCAGGTCGGATTCCGCCATCTTGGGAGCAAACTCCGGCGGCGGGCCCAGGTTAAGCGCGAGCGAGACGTATTGCGCCAGGTCGTGTGCCATGTCGCGTTGCTGGTGGTCGCGATAGAAATGGCACATTTCCTTTGCCGCCGAAGCCGCAGCGGGCGATTTGCTGGCCTCCGCCAGTTCAGCACGCACCTCCATGCGGATGGGGGACGAGATTTCGAGCTCCTCGTCATATCCGCAGACGTTCATGGCAGAGACCACGCTGAATAGGGTTTCGCTCACGTCGAGCGTGGCACGCGACTGCGCCCGAGCGGCAGTGCTGACAAGCGCCAGGAACAATACGCCAAAGATGCGAAGCGAAAGCTTCAGTCGGACCTCCGGAAGATGCGCCGCTGGGAGTCAGAATTTTCGCGCCGAACCCGGCTGGCACGGAACTCGCCCGTTCTGGCAGGAAACAGTGTTCCCAGTTTACGAGGGCTGCGCGCAGCACGCAAACGCACTCGATCGGCGGTGCTACAAGGGCGGCTATCCTCCAGCGCGTAGCCGAAGGACCGCTATGGTGGACGGCCCCTTCGGGCGTAGGGGGCCTTCGACTACGCGACCGGGCAACTATCCCGCCAAGCCCTAAAAGCAGCGCTTGTCAGGATAGTTGCGCGGTCGCTCCGCTCAGGATGACACCCCTCAAGGAATGGTCGCGAATAGCTACAATCCCGCGCCGCTGTTGGCACGCTTCTGCGCGGCATGTGTTCCCGAGATGCTGTGCTTCTCGCTCGTGCCGGCGCTGCTCGTTGATCCGCTCCCGTCGGCGAACTGCCGCGCGAACTCGACCAGCGACCGCACCGCAGTCCCCGACGGCCCCTTCGCGATCCACGGCTTGTTGTCTTCCATCCAGGCCACGCCCGCGATATCGAGGTGCATCCAGGGGGTATCGCCGACGAACTCCTTCAAAAACATCGCCGCCGTTACCGCACCACCCCAGCGTCCGCCGGTGTTCTTGATGTCGGCAATGTCCGACTTGATAAGGTCGCGATACTCGTCATCCACCGGCAGCCGCCACATCTTCTCGCCGGACGCCTGCAGAGCACGGCCGAAGCTCTCCCAGAACGCGTCGTCGTTGGCGAATACCCCAGCGTTCACCATGCCCAGCGCCACTACGCACGCGCCCGTCAGCGTCGCCGCGTCGATGAGGTGCGTCGCACCGAGCTGCTTGGCGTAATGGAGACCATCGGCCAGCACCAGACGTCCTTCGGCATCGGTGTTGATGATCTCGATCGACTTACCTGACATCGCGATCTGCACGTCGCCCGGCTTCTGCGCCTTGCCCGACGGCATGTTTTCGCTGGCGCACACGATGCCGATGACGCGCAGGTTGGGCTTGAGCTGTGCGATGCCGCGCATGGCGCCGATCATGGCCGCGCCGCCCGCCATGTCATATTTCATCTTCTCCATGCCGTCGGCGGGCTTGATGGAGATGCCGCCGCTATCGAAGGTAATGCCCTTGCCCACCAGGCCCAGCACCGGCTTCTCCGGCGCGCCCGCCGGTTCGTGGCGCATGATGATCATCTTCGGGTCTTCTTCGGACCCTTGCGCCACGCTCCAGAAAGCGCCCATCTTCAGCTCGCGGATTTTGTCGCCGCCGAAGACCTCGCACTGCAGGCCGACTTCGTCGCACATCTTCTGCGCGCGCTCGGCGAGAATCGAGGGCGTCATACGGTTGCCGGGCTCGTTGACCAGGTCACGGGTGAAGTTCTGCGCCTCGCCGATGATGCGCCCCTGCTTCATCGCCGCTTGCAGCGCTTTCTCGTCGCCTTTGGCGACGATGACGAGCTTGTCGACTTTCTTGTCTTCGCGATCGCTCTGGTAGTAGTTGGGTTCGAAGTCGCCGACGAGCGCGCCTTCGACAATCGCCTTCACGGTTTCTGTCATACCGCCCTGACCCAACGCGGGCGCGACAATCGCGAAGCTCTTGACGCCCTTCGCCTTCAAGGCGCGCACGGCTGCGCCCGCCAGCTTGCGTAGCTCAGCCGACGAGAAGGTCTTGGCCTTCCCGCCGCCGATGAGCAGCAGGCGCTTGGCCTTCAGCCTTTGCGGCTTGTGCAGAAGCGCCGTCTCCAGCATCTTCCCTGTGACCTCGCCGGAGGCCATGAGGTCGGCCGCGGCGTTGAGTACAGTCTTGTCCTCGGTCAGGAGCTGCGGCTTAGGCTTCGCGGGCTTGTCGGGATTCTTGGGTTCTACCGCGTTGTCAACAACAGTGACGACGAGGCATTCGGTGTCGAGTTGAGAGAGGGAGGAAGTGTTAATAGTCGTTTTCATCGTTCTGGTTCCGTCTTTCTATCGTAACGCGAGAAGCGTTCTTTGGGCGCTGGGCTGGGAGAGCCTTCGAGGAATTGTCATCCCGAGCGGAGCCGCGCAGCGGCGTAGCCGAGGGATCTGCGGTTCGCACGATGAGCAGCAGTTGCGAGCCCGGCAGGACCAAGTCTCGCGCAGCGAGACGGAAGATTTTAGCCCAGCGTTTCAACGCTGGGTAGCCGTAACTAAGCGCGCTAAGTCCCGTAGGGACGAAAGGCCTGTCGTGACTACGGCACTCGCGCCGAGAATCAATGCTGACCCAGCCTTGAAAGGCTGGGCTAAGCTCTTTCGCGCCTACGGCGCCGGAGTCGGGTGAGAGAAAACTTCGAACAGGGCAAGCTGAAAAGGAACATCGAAATAATCTAGCCGAGCCACAGAGCCCGCCTTATCAGATAGCCGTAAACGACTTCGTAATCTGCAAACCAAATTCCCCTGGCCTTCCAGTGAATTTCTGATGCTGCGCGAGCTAATCGATCGTCTTCCTCCTTCAAGCCGAAAGCTGCACTTTTCAGGAACTGGTCTAAAATTTCGTTTTCCGGTTCCGTCTCAAGAGCTGCGGCAGGAGCACTCATCGTTGAACCTCCGCCTGTTGAGTTTACGCCTTTCGTCCTCGCGCGATTGCCTCTCGAGCTTCCTTGTCGGCGGTTTTGCGGCGCTCGGTTTCGCGCTTGTCCCAGGTCTGCTTGCCCTTCGCCAGCGCCATCTCGACCTTCACGCGGCCATGCTTGAAATAGAGTCGCGTGGGGATCAGCGTCAGCCCCTTCTGTTGTGTCTTGCCGATCAGCTTGTTCAATTCGTTCCTGTGCACCAGCAGCTTGCGCGTGCGCAGCGGCTCGTGGTTGAAGATGTTGCCGTGCTCGTAGGGGCCGATGTGCGCGTTGATCAGCCAGAGTTCGCCGTCTTTCACCAACCCATAGGCATCTTTCAGGTTCGCGCGGCCATTGCGCACCGACTTGACTTCCGTGCCGCGCAGCGCAACGCCCGCTTCAAACTTCTCTAGCAGGAAGTAGTTGTGCGACGCCGCCCGATTCTGCGAGGCGTCGCGCTCGCCGCTGGCGATGGGATCACGCCGTGCACTCGTCTTCTTCTCGGAAGCTTTGGCGATCTGCGCTTGACGTGGCATACGGAGATAAACGCGGCGCGCGGGCGCATCCTAAGCAGGACTGCAGCTTTTTTCGCAGGTGGGATTCATCACCGGGCTTGGCAAACACGGCCGCGTTAACTACGCGAATTCTTCATGCTAACACAGGGTGAATGCTGCCGCTCAGATGTATTCGGAGGTGCTATAATCGCGCCGATCGCATTGTCCTCGTTACAACTGTGAACGTAAGAGCGCGTCGGCGGACGAAGCATGCTCACGTTTGGCGTGGGTCCAAGTCTTACCTCCGGAGCCTGGCAGCAGCCATAGGAAGGCGAGAGGTCCGGTCAGAATTCCCAGGGTTTTAAGGAACGTGATGAAACGCTTCACTACCGTGCTGCTGCTGATCGTGCTGGCGGTCTCGGCATTTGCCAATGCGGCCAAGGACGCCAAGCAGCTTTATCAGCAAGGCAAGCAAGCTGAAGCCCGCCAGGATTACATCACAGCTTACAATTTCTACTACAAGGCCTACCAGCTTCAGCCCGCGAACCTGACCTACCGCTCCTCCTACGAATATGTGCGATTTTTGGCCGCCGCGGCTTACGTGCATCAGGGCGAGGCCCTGATGAAAGGCGGCAAGTTGCAGGAGGCGCTGACCGATTTCGAGCAGGCGCTGGCCATCGATCCCTCCAGCTTCATCGCGCAGCAGATGGCTAACCGCGTGCGCGAGGAAATCAAGAAGCAGGCCAACCCGACACCGCCTCCGCCGAGCACCGAAACCGGCCTGCAAAAGCTGGCGCAGGAAGCTGCCGGGCCAGTGGAACTGGCGCCGATTTCGCAGACGCCCATCACTTTGAATCTCACGCAGGATGCCAAGACGGTCTACGAAAGCATTGGCAAGCTCGCGGGCATCAACGTGCTGTTCGATCCAGATTATGTTTCCAAGCGCATCAAGGTTGACCTGAACGGTGTCACGTTGCAGGAGGCGCTGGAGATCACCGCGCTGGAGTCGAAGACCTTCTGGCGGCCGGTCACGCCCAACACCATCTTTGTCGCCGCCGACACTCCCGCCAAGCGCAAGGAACTGGAGCAGAGCGTCATCCGCACGTTCTATCTGAGCAATCTTTCGATGCCCAACGAGCTGCAGGACCTGGTCAACATCCTGCGTACGCTGCTGGACACGCAACGGCTGCAACAATTCCCATCCCAACAGGCGATCGTGGTGCGTGGCACGCCCGACCAGATCGTCATGGCGCAGAAGTTGATTGAGGACTTGGACAAATCGAAGCCGGAAGTGGTGGTGGAGGTTGCCATCTTGCAGGTCACGCGCGACAAGATGACCAATCTGGGCATCACCCCGCCGGCCAGCGTCTCCGTGCAGTTGCAGCAGAGCACGGGGACCACCACGTCCACCACGGTGAATGGCAATTCCGGAATTGGCGGTACCGCTACCACGACCACAGGCTCCGCCAACGGCAATCTCACGCTCAATACTTTCGGTAATCTGAATGCCACCAACTTCAGTGTCACCATTCCGGCGGCGACGGCGAATTTCCTGTTGACCGACAGCAGCAGCAAGCTCATCCAGCAGCCGCAAATCCGCGCGTCGGACGGCCAAAAGGCATCGCTGAAGATCGGCGAGCGTGTGCCGGTGGCGACTGGTTCCTTCCAGCCGGGCATCGGCGGCGTCGGCATCAATCCGCTGGTCAACACCCAGTTCAACTACATCGACGTCGGCGTGAACATCGACATCACGCCGCACGTGCACGGGTTGGACGAGGTCACGCTCAAGCTGGCCATGGACATCTCGGACGTGGACTCCTACCAGAACATCGGCGGCATCAGCCAGCCCGTCATCGGCCAGCGCAAAATCGAAGCCGAGATCCGCATGAAGGAAGGGGAAGTCAACATCCTCGGCGGCATCATGGAAGACACCCAAACCAAGGCTCTTTCCGGTATTCCGGGACTGGCGTCGATCCCTCTGTTCAAATATCTGTTCTCCTCGACACAGAAAGAGAACAACACAAACGAAATTGTCTTCGTGCTCATCCCGCACATCGTTCGCGCGCAGGACATTGACGCCAGCAATGTCAAAGCAATCGATGTCGGCACGGCCAACGTAATCCAGTTGCGGCGCGACAACCCACCGCCGCCGAATCCGCAACAATCGCAGGCGGGCTCACCGCCGGGGGCTACTAACCCGGGGCAGCCCAGGACCCAATCCCAACTCCAGCCTCAGGGTAATGCCGCTCCGCCGGCCACAGTGCAACCAACCGCGGCCTCGGCCCCCGTGGGCAGCCCGATCATGAGCTTCGATCCAGCGACGATCGACCAGCCGGTAGGCTCGACGTTCGCGGTGAATGTGAATCTCACCGGCGGACAGAACGTCTCTGCCGTGCCGCTGCAGATCATGTACAACCCGCGCGTGCTGCAGCTTTTGAACGTCTCCAACGGGCCCTTGCTCGCGCAAGACGGGCAGGCGCCGACGCTGGTGAACCGCGACGACAGCCTGGCCGGCATCCTGCAGGTCACGGCCGAGCGGCCGCCGGGAGCGCCCGGGATCTCGGGAGACGGTTCGGTGTTCACGCTCACCTTCCAGGCGAGAGCTCCGGGACAGTCCACCCTCAGCATCAATCGTGCGAACTTGAAAAATGCCGCCCAGCAGACTACGCCGGCGACCGGTTCGCAGGCCATCGTAACGGTTCACTGAGGGCCGCGTCTAACCAGTGCGGGTCCACCCCCCTTCGGCTTTGCTCTGGGCAGGCTACAGACGGAAGATGCGGGAAAGGACCATAGTTCTTAGGATTCCGTGTTTCCGTGGTGAACTTGTGGCGTCTCCCGTAAGCAACACGGTCTAAAATAGAAGCAGTGCTCTCGATCCGAAATCCCGTCCTGCAGTCGAGAAGGTCTCGGCGCGGCTTTACCATGGTCGAGTTGATCGTCGCCATGACGATCCTCATGATCCTGACCGCGATGGCAACTCCGGTGGTGCGCATCACCATCCAGCGCAGTAAAGAGCGCGAACTGCGCCGCGACCTTTGGGAGATGCGCGACGCCATTGATCGCTACAAGGACGCTGCCGATCGCGGGGCCTTCCAGGTTAAGGTTGACAGCCAGGGGTATCCGCCCGATCTGGAGACGCTGGTCAAAGGAGTGGATTCGAACGGCAAGAAGCTGCGCTTTCTGCGGCACGTTCCCGTCGATCCCATGACCGGCAATGACGATTGGGGCTTGCGCTCGGTGCAGGATGATATTGATTCCGATTCCTGGGGTGGACAGGATGTCTTCGACGTTTACAGCAAGTCCGAAGGCACAGGCCTGGATGGAACGAAGTACAAGACTTGGTAGCTCCGTGAGACAACGCTTCCGGCAACGCGGCTTCACCCTGATTGAGCTGATGGTGGTCATCAGCATCATCGTGATTCTGCTGTCGCTCGCCATCCCCAATTACTCGTCGTCCATTCTCCACGCCAAGGAGACCGCACTGCGCGACGATCTCTACACCATGCGTTCGCTCATTGATCAGTACACGCTGGACAAACAAAAGGCGCCGCAGTCGCTGCAGGATTTGGTCGACGCCGGCTACCTGAAGCAGCTTCCCAAAGACCCCTTCACTAATTCGCGCGACAGTTGGGTCCCGGTCACGGATGACAGCATTCAATCACCCGACCAGACCGAACCCGGCATCATCGACGTGCACAGCGCCAGCGACCAGAACTCCAGCGAAGGCACTGCTTACAGCACCTGGTGAGAAACTCCAGCCTCAAACATCTGGTTGCGAAGACTTTAAAGGTGGATGAACCCGTAATAAGCGTTCAACGTCGAGACTTCCGGCATGCGCTCACTCCCCGGGCCAAAGCGGAAGATCACGTCGCTGATCAACGGTCTTGCCCCATTGGGTAGAAACAGTCACCACATGGCGTAATGACCTGGAAGTTCACGTTGCTGGTCAAGGTCCCGACCGGTGTCGTCACTTTGACCTCGCCAGTGGTCGCGCCGACGGGCACGGTGGTCCTGATTTCGGAAGCCGAGACGACGCTGAACCTCGCCGCGGTACCGTTGAACGTGACGCCGGTCGCGTCAGTCAGGTTCGTCCCGAGGATAATGACGCGCGCTCCCACCCAGCCGGAGGTGGGCTTTGTCTCCACAAACGGGCCGAGTCCCAGTGCCAGACGGAAGACCGTGCCATCGCCGTCGGTCCCGCCAACATATGTTGTGCCATAGAAGTTGCCATCGGTGGCTTGCACGAGCCCGGCCCAAGGACTGGCGCCGTCGCTGGAATCGAAGTTGTGCAACGTGGTCAGCGTACCCTCAGAGGTAATTTTGAAGACTGTGCCGCCGTTGTAAGTCCCGCCGCCCGACGCTGTCCCGTAGAAGTTTCCGTCATCGGCTTGCACCAGCCCGGCCCAAGGATTGGCGCCGTCCGTGCAGTTCGGCTGAGAGCAAAAGTTGTACAGCGTGGTCAGCGTGCCCGTAGGGGTGATTTTAAAAACCGTGCCCCAGCCGTAAGTCCCTGCCTGCAAGGTTGTCCCATAGAAGTTCCCGTCGGTGGCTTGCACCAGCCCGGCAGAAGGATCAGCGCCGTCACTGCCCGCGAAGCTGTGCAGCGTGGTCAGCGTGCCCCCTGGGGTGATTTTGAAGACCGTGCCACAGCCAGGGTGCCCGCTGTACGTACAGTTAGCACCCGTCCCACCATAGAAGGTTGTCCCGTAGAAGTTCCCGTCGCTGGCTTGCACTAACCCGGCGCAAGGGTTGATGCCGTCAGCGCCGTTGAAGTTGTGCAGCGTGGTCAGCGTGCCGCTTGGGGTGATCTCGAAGATCGTGCCCTTGCCGTGAGTCCCGCCTGCGAGGGTTGTCCCGTAGAAATTCCCATTGGAGGCTTGCACCAGCCCCGCTTCAAGGTAACCGCCGTCTGCCCTGGTGAAGCTGTGCAGCGTGGTCAGCGTGCCCCCTGGAGTGATTTTGAAGACCGTGCCATGGCCGTAAGTCCCGCCCGAGGCGGTTGTTCCATAGAAGTTCCCATCGGTGGCTTGCACCAGCCAGCCCCAAGGGTCCTGGCCCTCTGCGGCGCCGAAGCTGTGCAACGTGGTCAGCGTGCCCCAAGGAGTGATTTTGAAGACCGTGCCATAGCCGTAAGTCCCGCCAACTCGCGTTGTCCCGTAGAAGCTGCCATCGGCGACCTGGATGAGAAACGATTCGGGATTACCACCGTTGACCCCGTCGAAACCCATCATCGTTGTGAAGCTCTGTGCCGGCGAGGCAATCACTGCTGCGGCACAAAATATAAAGACCATGCAGACCATGCTCGAGAAGCTGAGTTTTCTCACACTACCTCCTCTCCGGCGTTATATAGGCGAAAAAGCGTACAGCTTGTGAGTAGTAGTCATCCGGACGATCACGTCGCTGATCAACGGTCTTGCCCCATAGGATAGAAACAGTCAGGACATGTCGTAATTACCTGGAAGTTCACGTTGCTGGTCCAGGTACCGCCGGGTGTCGTCACTTTGACTTTGCCGGTGGTCGCGCCGAAGGGCACGGTGGCCGTGATTTCGGAAGCCGAGACAACGCGGAACCTCGCCGCCGTACCGTTGAAAGTGACGCCGGTCGCGTCCGTCAGATTTGTCCCAAGGATAATGACGACCGCTCCCACCCGGCCGGAAGTGGGATTTGTCTCCACAAACGGGCCGAGCCCCACTGTCAGACGGAAGACCGTGCCATAGCCGTCAGTCCCACCATCGTACGTTGTGCCATAGAAGTTTCCATCGGTGGCCTGCACCAGTCCGGCGAAAGGGTAAGCGCCGTCCGTGCAGCCAGTTTGAGGACAAAAGCTATACAGCGTGGTCAGCGCGCCCGAAGGGGTGATTTTGAAAACCGTGCCACAGCCGTAGTTGTCATTGCCGCCGCAGTTGGTGCCACCGTAGTACGTTGTCCCGTAGAAGTTCCCATCGCTGGCTTGCACCAGCCCGGCGAAGGGGACACGTCCGTCCGGGCAGCCAGATTGAGCACAAAAGCTGTACAGCGTGGTCAGCGTTCCCCAGGGAGTGATTTTGAAGACCGTGCCATAGCCGTTGGTCCCACCCTGGTGGGTTGTCCCATAGAAGTTCCCATCGCTGGCTTGCACTAGCCCGGCCCAAGGGGCACCGCCGTCGGTGCAGCCGTTTCGCTGGCAAAAGCTGTACAGCGTGGTCAGCGTGCCCGAGGGGGTGATTCTGAATACTGTGCCAAAGGTATAATTGCCGCTGTAATAGCCGCCGTAGGTTGTCCCATAGAAGTTCCCGTCGGTGGCTTGCACCAGGCCGGCGGTAGGAATAGCTCCGTCAGCGCCCGCGAAGCTGTGCAGCGTGGTCAGCGTGCCCGAGGGAGTGATTCTGAAGACCGTGCCACAGCCGCTATAGCCGCAGTTGTTGCTGGCCCCGCCACCATAGGTTGTCCCATAGAAGTTCCCATCGCTGGCTTGCACCAGCCCGTCCTCAGGGTATGCGCCGTCGGTGCAAAAGCCATCGCGGGGTTGCCGGCAAAAGCTGTACAGCGTGGTCAGCGTGCCCGAAGGGGTAATTCTGAAGACCGTGCCCCAGGAGGTTGTCCCATAGAAGTTCCCGTCGCGGGCTTGCACCAGGCCGGCCCAAGGCTTGGCGCCGTCATAATTGGTGTTGTTGAAGCTGTGCATCATGGTCAGCGTGCCCCGGGGGGTGATTTTGAAGACCGTGCCACAGCTGTAATCGCCGCAGTTGTTGCTGGTCCCGCCCGCGGAGGTTGTCCCATAGAGGTTCCCATCGGTGCCCTGGATGAGAGACGCCTGCGGATGCAAACCGTCGCTCCAGTTGAAACTTGCCAGAGTGGTGAGGGTCTGTGCAGGCGAGACAATCACTGCTGCCGCACAAAACAAGAAGACGATGCATATCGCCGCCGGAGAGCCATGCCTCTCCAAACTGCTCCTTTCCCGGCCTTGCGCCGTCTCGAAAGGAAATGACCCACAAATCTGTAGTTTCGTCATGGGAAACCCTCCGTGGTGCGACTATTTGTCAGAGGATCGAGAGGTAGCGTGAGTTGGAGTCGTACAGGGCTCGACAACCGGGGACGGGGAGCCCGCGGCAGATCGATCTTTCCTGCCGTAGCTTTGCCCACTCACCAGGCGCACGAGGCATCGCAGAATACTTAAGAATGCTCTGATCAAGTCTGCTTTTCAGGCCGTCCGTAGACAGCGCAAATGATTGCGTAGCCGCTTAGGACCTCGCCGTGACCTGACCAGAATCTCCTTACCAGAAATTGTGCGCTTCTACCGCGAACTTAACGCTCGCCAAGAAAAAGTCAACCGAAAAGGGAAAAACGGCCGTTCTTTTTTCGCGGATTCCCAAATTGGAAGAAGCTCGTCGGCGCGCTCTGGCCGCACCCAGCGCACGCAAACGTAACCGCAGAACTTCCTTCGCGGCGTGTTTCGCATATTAGTCGCGCACGCAGGGAAACTGTTAGGCAGAACTGCCTTAGCGTCCCAGATCGCGCGCCTTGTACTGTTTGCCCAGTGTCTCCGCCTGGAACGTGCGGTCGTCCACGTGATGCAGGTGTTTGATCATCGCGCGTGACAGCAGCTTGGAGTGGGGAATTTCGAGCAGGTGGTAGACGATGAACCAGACCGGTTTTTCCGTCGTCATCCAATGCTGATCGTCGAAGCGCTTCAGGTTCACGGGGCGCGAAACCGTGCGCAACGAGCGCTGCCGCTGCATGTTGAAGTAGATGTTGAAGTAGCTCATGGCCAGCTCGCGCAGCGAGCGATAGACGGGCTCGCGAAAGCGGCAGCCGGTGTAATTCGATTTCGCCACAGCTCCCCAGTGTCCTCTGACTTTGTAGATGGCGAGGACATGATCGGTATCGCGCTCCGCCTCGAAATCCACGAGGAGCGGCGGGTAGCCATTCACGCGCAGCGCCGCCGCCGCGAAAATCGCGCCCTCCAGGCAGTGAGCGGTCCCTTCGCGCAGCACGCGGCGCGGCGACCAGCAGGTGTCGGCCAGGTGGTAGGGCAGGCCATCGAGAAAGCGCTGTATGCCGTCGGGGTCTTTCAGGCTGCGCAATTCGCGCAGCTCAGCCGGGGTGAAGCCAAAGTCGTTCCTGGACATGGGTGCATTGCAGTGTACCGCACGGCCTCTCCCGAGGCCCTACCTGTGGTAGCCAAGACTCGAGCGTGGGGATGGTCTTAGGCAGGCTCCACGCATCCGACAAAGTGTGCTTGCGATTCGGGGGATTTTGGGCGCAATGGCCATCTATCGCCAATTGACGTTGACTTACCTAAATGTAGAGCGAACTTGTTGTACGCGATCGTGGCCCCGGAGGTCGCGCTTCACGGCGGGAACGCACCTGCTGAACCTCGCAGTGGGACGTATGTGACCGAAGAGGCGCGAAGAAGGATACAATGCGAAAAATGGCGTGAGTCTTGCAGGAGCCGCAAGCTGGGAATTCGGCCTCAACTGGCACCACGAAGCGCGTGTCCGGCAGGTTCTCACGTCGGGAGTAGAAATGAGTTCTGAAGGAACCGTTAGCTCCTTCGATGGCAACCGTCTTGAATTTTCCTCCGGTGCGAGTGGACATCGACCGACGCGAGTCCGCGAGCGTCTGGTGCTGACCGTAACCGTGGGTCTGTTCCTGTCCGCATTCCTGGCAGCCTGCAGTGGCTTCTTTATTAGTCCTTCTCTCACCTCGATGTACATCGACCCCCCGTCGGCCACCATCGCGACCAGCAGTACGGCCCAGCTAGCCGCACATGGCAAGTACTCCGACGGCAGCCAGAGTGAGATCACCGGTAAGGTTAGCTGGTCAAGCTCGGATGCCGCAGTAGCGAGCGTCACGTCGCCCGGCGGCCTGGTGACGGGCGTTTCTGTTGGCACTGCGACCATCACCGCCACGACCACGGTAACGCTCCCCGGCTCGAGCTGCTACGTTTCGGTTACTTCAGGCACCATATCGAAGATTTGCCCTAGCGGCGGCTCCGAGACGGTTACCGCGACAGCTAACGTGAGCGTGTTGGCAACTGACGGAACAGCCCCGTGATCACAACTACTCAGGGAAGCACTGTGGGTCAAACGATGGCGACAATCTCCGGAGTGCCGGCGCGAGCTTGACATCCTGGGTGGCGAGGTTGCGAAGCAGGTCGCGTTGGCCAGCCGAATCACTCGTTGTGCAGCGCGATGATCGGGTCGACTTCGGTTGCCCGGCGGGCGGGAATGTACGACGCGGTCAGAGCCACCGCCAGCAGCAGCAACGAAACGAAGGTAAAGGTGGTCCAGTCGGTGGAACTCACACGATAAAGGAAATTGGGCATGGCGCGGGTGAGTACGATGCCGAAGGTCAGGGCGGCGGCCGCGCCCACGGCTACGCCCAAAATCGCCGCCACCACGCCTTGCCGGATCACGAGCTTCAGAATGTTCGCCGGTTGCGCGCCCAGTGCCATGCGGATGCCAATCTCGCGAGTGCGCTGGGCGACGGAGTAGGAGATGAGGCCATAAAGCCCGACGATAGCGAGAATCACGGCGAGAGCGGCGAAGCTGCCGATCAGGTAAAAGGGATAGCGCCGCAGGAACACGGCCGGCGAGCGGTCGACATATTCCTGCAGGGGTTGCGGCTGCATGATAGCCAATTGCGGATCCATCGAATGCAGGACTGCGCGCACCGATCCCAGAACCGCCCCCGGTTCGCCTTGGGTGCGGAGAACATAAATCAGGAATCCGGTGTAGCCGGAGTCCTGATCGATGGGGAAGTACATTACCGGCGGCGGAGCGACCGCAAGGTTATCTTCCGCGATGTCGCCGACCACTCCGACGATTTGGCGGAACGGTTCTTCGGGTGCGATGGTCAGGCGCAGTCGCTTGCCGATGGGGTCCTCGCCGGGCGCGAGGAAACGCTTTACCCAAGCCTGGTTCACAATGAGCACCCAGGGCCGGCCGGCGATATCGGAGGAGTTGAAGAAACGGCCACGGAGCAGGGGGGTCCTGAGCACCGAAAAATACTCCGCATCCACCCGGCGCGTGGAGGCACCTTCGTCTTCCCCCGGGCCCGTCGCGCGTCCCTCAATCACAAAGCGGTTGGTGCTGTGGTTGCTAACGGCCGGCAGCGCGCTCGTCGCCGACGCAGCTTGAACGTCGGGCAGGTTGCGCAGCCGCTCCAGAAACTGGTGTGCGAAGCGCAGCCCCTGCGGGTCGCTGAAAGGCCACTTCGGGTCAACCGGATAGTCGGACCCGGGAAGATAGGTGACGAAGGTCAGCAGATGATCGGGCTCGAATCCCGGATTCTGGCGCAGCAGGGCCCGCACACTCTGCAGCATCAGGCCGCCGGCCACCAGTAACAGCAGGGAAATGGCAATCTCCGCGACCACCAGAGCGTTGCGCAGGCGGCCATGGCTGGCGCTGGTGCCGCCGCGCGATTCGTCTTTGAGCACGTCGGTGATCGGCGTGTTGGGTACGGACAAGCCTGGCCCGAGTCCGAAGAAAATCGCCGTGAGCATGGTGATGGCGGCGACAAATCCCAGTACCGGGAAGCTAATTCCGGCGTGACGCAGATACGGCATGCTCATGAGCTGCGATGCCGGAATCGATCGCACGAGCATCCACAGACCAAGCCACGCCGCGGAAAATCCGATGATGGCGCCGGACACGGCAAGGATGAGGCTCTCCATCAGCAACTGCGCGACGATGTGCATTTGGCTCGCGCCCAAGGCGGTGCGAATCGCAAACTCGCGGCGACGGTCGAGGGAACGGCTCAGGAGAAGATTGGCCACGTTCGCGCAGGCAATGACCAGTACGAAAGCGACCGCGCCGAACAAGATCCAAAGCAGGGGACGAACGTTGCCGACGATCTCCTCCCGTAGCGGGGCCAAGCTCGCGGTGATCGCGGCATTCTGCTGCGGATACTGATTGGCCAGTTGGGCGGTGATGGTTTGCATTTCGGCCTGCGCCTGGGGCAACGTCTGTCCTGGGGCGAGTCGCCCAATCACGCTAAGCCAGCGCGGATTGCGCGCCGTCGCTTCATAAGGGTTCAGGTGAAGAGGCACCCACAACGGAGACGATCCCGCAGGTGCGAATTCAAAATCGCGCGGCAGCACGCCGATAATGGTTACCGGTTTGTTGTCCATCCGGACGACACGACCGACCACGTGCGCATCGCCGCCGAAATCGCTCTGCCAGAATCTATAGCTTAAGAGGGCGACGGTAGGGCCAGAGCCTTCGGGCAGGTCTTCGCCGGGCGCGAAGTCCCGTCCCAGTATCGGGCTGACGCCCAAGGTGGAGAAGAAATTGACCGTGACCATGTCGCAGAAGATGGTCTTGGGTTCACCGTGGTCGGAAAGCGCAAACACGTCGGGCGCATATCCCGCGAGGGCACTGAACGTCTTACTGGTGCGGACCCAATCCTGGTAGTCGGGATACGAGGCGGCGTACGAGCAGCAGCCGGTTTTGTGGCGACCCTCGCCCAGCGTGACCAGCCTGTCAGGCTCGTTAAATGGCAGAGGCCGCAGAAGCACCGGGTAAACCACCGAAAAGATCGCTGTGTTCGCGCCGATGGCCAAAGCGAGAGTGACGATCGCCGCGGCGGTGAATCCCGGATTTTTCCGCAGCATTCGCAGCCCATAACGCAAGTCCTGGCGCAAGGTATTCATGGCCCGATCCGGAGGCTGGTACGGCGAGAACTTGCTTAGCTGCCGCAAAGCCGCGCTGTGCGCATCATAGCTTAATTCTTTGTAGCTCGACAGTGCCGTGGGTACCGGACAGCGAAGGGCTTTGCAATCGAAAAGCACGTGCAGTCCATTCAGCGTGCGGATGTGAAAGAAAGAACAGAACGAATCGTTCGCTGCGGCCCCTGCATCTGGTAAATTTTCGCAGCTTGGATTCGAGGCCGGTTTCCGGGTCTGGTGAGCAGCTCATTTAACGGACGGTAATCTGATGGCGAGCACAACGATAGCCGGCGCGCACGGGATGTCAATCAGCCGCCCGGTGTCGAATCCGTGGCTCATTGCCGTTTCCGTCATGCTGGCCACGTTCATGGAGGTGCTCGACACTTCCATTGCCTCAGTGGCCTTGCCCTACATTGCCGGAAGCCTCTCGGCCACCAACGATGAAGCCACCTGGGTGCTCACCAGTTATCTTGTAGCCAACGCTGTCTTCCTGCCCGCCAGTAGCTGGTTCTCGCTGAAGTTTGGCCGCAAGCGCTTTCTCCTCACCTGTATCGCTATCTTTACCGTGTCATCGTTTGCCTGTGGTTCCGCGACCAGCTTAGGGATGATTCTCCTCGCCCGCGCGATACAGGGTGCCGGTGGCGGCGCGCTGCAACCGCTCTCGCAAGCCATCCTGCTGGAGACCTTCCCGCCCGAAAAACGCGGCGCCGCGCTGGCCGTCTTCGCGCTTGGGGTGGTCGTGGCGCCCGTTCTGGGGCCGACGCTCGGCGGTTATCTCACCGATGCCTACTCCTGGCGCTGGGCGTTTTACATCAACATTCCGATCGGAATTCTCGCCATCCTGCTTATCATGCATTTTGTCGAGGACCCGCCGTATATCAAGTACGCCAAGGCGGGCAGAATTGACGCTATCGGGCTGGGCCTGCTAGCGGTTTGGCTTGCCGCGTTGCAGATCATCCTTGACAAAGGCCAGGAGGATGACTGGTTCGGCGCGACCTGGATCCGCTGGGCGACACTCATCCTGGTGGTGGGGTTGGTCGCGTTTCTGATTCGCGAGCTGACGGCCAAGAAGCCGCTGGTGGACCTGCGTGTCTTTCGATACCGCAATTTCGCCATAGGCAGCATGCTCATTGCACTCTTCGGGGCTTCCCTCTACGGCCTCATCACGTTGTTGCCGCTGTTCTATCAGGAGCTATTGGGATACACGGCGTACGCGGCGGGCTGGGCCGTGGCGCCGCGCGGCGTCGGCGCGATAATCGCGATGCCCATCATCGGCATTCTCACCGCCAAAGTCGACAACCGCTGGCTGATTGTCCTCGGCTTTGCCATGTTCGCCGTTTCCAGCCTGTGGTTTGGCCAGGCGAACCTGGCCATTTCCCAGTGGTCGTTCATTTGGCCGATCATCATCAGCGGATTCGGTTCTGGCGCGATTTTTGTTCCCTTGAATGCCGTCGCCGTGTCGGGACTGAAGAATGAGGAGATCGGCAATGCCAGCGGTCTCTATAACCTGTTCCGCAATGTGGGCGGCAGCGTTGGAATCTCAATCGTGAACACCATCGTCGCCCGCCATGAACAACTGCACCAGAACGAGATCGTGCGCGCGCTCGTCCCCAGCAGCACCGTTTTCCAGAACCAATTGCAAGCGCTGGAGCAATATCTCTATGTCCAGGGTTACTCGTCGGTGCAGGCAATGCAGAAGGCCTATGGGCTGATTGGCAAGGAACTGTCGGCGCAATCGATCTTGTGGGCCTATGTGGATGACTTCCGCTACATGGCACTGGCCTGCTTCGCGTGTATTCCTGTTGTGTTTTTGCTGAAGAAGACGGTGAGACGTCCCGGAGCGCAACCGGTTGGAGAATGATGCAAGATTTCTACGAGGCCCAGGACCATCCGGCAATTCACTGCTTTCCCGTGAACTATCAGCACATAAGCGCTATTTATAGAACACCTCAGTAGAATTGCCCTGGAATGGAAATATTTGTTAGGGAATGAACCAGTTCGATAATCGTAGTTGCTTCCGGCTAGACAGAAGGTTTGGATTGGCCGCTTGTGCAGGTGGCCAATCCTTTTTTGTCCTTGAACTACACTCCCAGAAATTCACCGCGGTAAAAAAAGCCCTGCCATTGGGCGGGGCTTTAAGTCAAACAAGCGGGATCGTTTGGACAGTCTAGAAGTAAGAGTCGCCTCTCGGGGCGCCGAGACCGGTGCACTCATCCCAACCCACCCCAGCGGGCGCGCCGTTGCTGCCAACCTGAACGTCGTAGAAGGCACGACGGTAGCTGAGGATGCCTTGGAAGTAATCGTGATAGGTGTTTCCCAATTCGATCTGGTTGTTGTTGTGGAAGTTCCCCGCCGCATTGACGATGCCGGCCAATACGGGCGACGACACGCTGGTTCCGCCTACCTGGCACCAGCCGCCGCAACCGGTCGTGCTGTACACCGCGACTCCGGTTCCGGGGTTCGCGTCAGCCGCCCAGTCAGGCGTGCCGCGTTTGGTTCCAAGTTTATTAGCCAGAAAGAGCTGGTACTGGGGCAGTGCTTCCATGGTACTGATGCCGCCGCCGCTGCCGTTCCAGCAATACTCGTTGCCCGTGAAGTTGCCGTTGTTGTCACGGATGACGCTGGTGCCGCCTGCTGAGACTACGTTCGGCGAAACGCTGGGATAATCCGGACCCAATCCAGAATCGCCTGCCGAAGCAAAGTAAACGACGGTCGAGGTGTTCATGTACTGGTCGTAGCTGGTTTCACCGGCGAACTCCCCGCCGTAGCCAAAGCTGTTGGACTCTTCCCCGCCGCCCAAGGCCGCCACGGCTTGGCCGCCCAGGTACTCAGCCGCCTGGGTTCCGCCCTGGTAGGGGTCGTCGCAGAACTGCGCGACGATGATCTGCGCGTTCGGTGCCATGGCGTGCGCATACTCGGTGTCCAGCGCCGTCTCCACGTCCCATCCGCTGCCATTGTTGCTCGGGCACGAGCCGCAGTCGCAGATGAACTGCAGCGTCTGGGCGGGTAGACCGTACTGGGCGTTGAAAGTGTTGAAGTCAGACTGCAGCGTGCTGTTATGTCCGTAGTCAACCACCGCAATGGCCTTGGCGCCGCCACTGGCAACCGGCGAACCCTGGCGCGGGCAGCCGTTGGTCGGGGGCGTTACGCCGTAAATGCAGGCGATCGAGCCGGGTGTTTCCGCAGAGGCTGGCGGGCTATTGTAGGTCCTGATTCCATCGGGATAGTAAATGAACAGTGGCGTCCGCAGATGACCGACCACGCCGCGGCTGCTAGGGGGCGCTACGGTAACGGCCGTTCCCGAACTTGATCTGTCCTGCGCAAATGCGCCGGCTGCTAATGTCACGATGACCAATGCGGTCACAATCAGAATACTTCTCTTCGTCATTCAATTCTCCTCAGAGTTGAAGTTTAGGAAAGCCGTTCGCGAAAGGCGGCTTTCGAGAGTTAACGGTTGTGGATAGCAAAGTAGCTCGGGACAGCAAGGTGAATCCCAAACGAAACTTTCTCTACCGCGGTTTGAGAGCGCTGCTGCGAACACATGGGTAGGGTGACCCCTCCGACGGCTCCACATTCGAGCACCAGAGTGGCAGCACATGTTTTCAGCAAAACTTCGTCTGTGGTTGCGATCTGTGCAGCTTGTTAGCCATTGGCGTGGAGACTTCTGAAGTGGTGCGAGACAGCGCCGGAGAGACTTAGAGCTTAGGAAATAAGGGTTTGCAAATCCGTCCTGCAGTGAGGTTCGGGTCTCGACTCGTTTACCACCGTGGGGGGTAGTGAAAAAAGTTGCACCTTCCACATCTACGGAGAGCAATAGTTTTTCTGGCACACCGGTGCCATTGCCGGGGATGAGCGGACAGCACCCAACTCGCACAGAGAGTATTATCAGTGAGCCTGAATCCTTGATACGCAAGCGATCTCGAACTACGATCCCCTCCTAGTCGCTCCTCTCAAACGAATTGGAAAGGAGCCAGCAGTGCAGCAGAACCAAGAGGAATGTTGGCTAGCAGTGTAACAGCTTGTTAGGTAACCGGAGGGATTTTTTTCACGTAGTACCGGGTTACTAAGCTTTCTCTCGTTTGGTCGCGAAAAACGGTCTAGGGACGGCTGACGGCAACCTTCACCATGTGCTTCCCCGCGCGCAGTGTGAATTCGGTATCGGCGTGAATCGTAGCGACAATCTCATTTTGCAGTTGGCCGTTGATCCTGACGGCGTTTTGCTTCACCTTGCGGAGACCATCAGTCACTGAAGTGGCGAGGCCGGTGCGCGCCAGCAGCTTGTCGACTTTGATTTGGAGGTGGCCGTCGCTGATGGCGGCATTGGGAGCCGCGACCTCGGAGAAGGGAACAGTAAGCAGCGGCAGGTCGTCGGGAACTTCGTCTTTCTGGAACATGCGCGACCAGTCCTGCGCCGCCTGCTCGGCGGCTTCGCGTGAATGGAAATCGGCGACGATGCGCTTGCCCAGCTCCTGCTTCAGCTTCATCGGATGTGCCGCGCCGCCGGCCACAGCTCGTTTCATCTGCTCGATTTCGGTGATGCTCACATCGGTTAACAGCTCGTAGTAACGCCACATCAAGGCATCGGAGATCGACATGATTTTGCCGAACATCTCCTGCGGCGGCTCGGTGATGCCGATGTAATTGCCATACGACTTCGACATCTTCTGCACGCCGTCTGTGCCTTCCAGCAGCGGCATGGTGAGAATAATTTGGGGTTGTTGGCCGTAATGGCGTTGCAGCTCGCGGCCTATCAGCAGGTTGAATTTCTGGTCGGTGCCCCCGAGCTCCACGTCCGCCTCCAGCGCCACCGAGTCGTAACCTTGCGCCATGGGATAGAGCAGTTCGTGCAGCGCGATCGGCTTCTCTTCCGTGAAGCGCTTGTGAAATTCATCGCGCTCTAGCATCTGCGACACGGTGAACTTCGAGGCCAGCCGGATGAAGCCTTCGTAGCCAAGTTGGTCGAGCCACTCGCTGTTGAAGCGCACCTCGGTCTTGTCGCGGTCGAGAATCTTGAAGACCTGGGCCTTGTAGGTTTCGGCGTTCTGATCGATCTGCTCGCGGGTGAGTGGCGGGCGGGTGGTGGTGCGGCCCGACGGATCCCCGATCAGCCCGGTGAAGTCGCCGATGAGGAAGATTACGGTATGGCCCATGTCCTGGAAGTGCTTCAGCTTGCGCATGAGCACCGTGTGTCCGAGATGCAGATCGGGCGCCGTGGGATCGAAGCCGGCCTTCACCCGCATCGGTTTGCCGGATTGACGCGACTTCTCCAACCGCTCGCGCAGATCAGTCTCGCGAATGATTTCCGCCGTTCCCTTGCGCAGGTAGGCGAGTTGTTCGTCAACTTCGGGGAACGGGGACATGACCTTCGATTATAGGAGCTTCCAGCTTGGAGTTCCGAGTTTCAAGCTGCTGAACCGCTCGGCACTAGTATCCATGGCGTGCCGTTCACCCATGAGAATGAAGTTCAGCATGGAGGCACGGAGATCCCGGAGACCTGGAATTCAAACACCTCGGTGTTCTCGGTGTCTTCCGTGGTGAACGACAGTTCCGCAAAGATAACGGTTCCTGCCCCTCGAGAAAACTTAGCACTTCGCAACCGGGCGATGACGTGCCATTATGCTGGTTGCACCTTTCCTGGAGTCACTCGTGAGCAGGCGCATTCAATATCTGTTGCCGTTTTGTTTGCTGGCCATGACTCTCATCGGCGCGCGTCCGCTCTGGCCCGGGCAGCAAACCGGCAACGGCGTCGTTTCCCCCGACAATATCTCTGGAACTTACTCCTTCCTGCGTGAGGGCGAGTTTGTGCAGCTCACGGTGGAAGATGGCAAGCTCTCCGGCTACATCTCCCGCTTTGGAGACTCCGAGAGCGACAAGGACCAGTTCATCGATCAATTTTTCGACAAGACAAGCCTGGAAGGTATTCGCCTCAGTTTCGATACCAAGACTGTGCATGGCGTCTGGTACGAGTTCAGCGGCGTGGTGGCAACCGCGAGCGGAAAAAAGCCCGGTCAGGAAGGCTATCGCGTGATTCGCGGCAAGCTGATTCAGCACAGGACCGACGAAAATGGAAAGGACAAAGCTATGCAGCGGCAAGTGGAATTCAAGTCGTTTCCGGCGGAAGTGAACCAGTAGGGAACAGAGTTCGAGCTTCGAGAAGAAGATCTGGCCTGTGGCTGCACATTCTTGAGCGGCTTCGTACCGGACTCTACGTGCCAGTATTGCGACAAGCATCCTGCTCAAGGGGAGCTTTGTCGCCCCTCCGCTTCTCAAGTCCGGCCTTGAATTCCCGCAGAATCCGCTCGAGGTGGCCTTCCATGTCGCCGGTGAAGGGCGATAACACAGGTCGCATAAATCGCGTCGGCGGTGCGTAGTTCATCTGCACGTGCACGAGCGTGTCGTTGCCCAACTGGCTGAACGTCACGCGGCCGCTGTGTTTGGGACCGCTCACGGATTTCCATGCGATCTGCTGGTAAGGAATGACTTGCGTGATTTCGGCCTCCCACTCCACCGGGACGCCGTGGACGTTCACCGTCCAGCGCGAGCGGTCGCCGAAGGTGCGCACCTGCTGGATGCTGTCGGATATCGCGGGAAAAGCGGCGAGATGGCTCCAGGTTTCCCACACATCCACCAGGGATCGCGCAATTTGAATGCTTTTCTCCAGTCGCAGGATGCGGCCGTTGCCGCCGCGGCGCAGTTTGCCCGCAAGCCAT